>JFJP01037322.1_pt1 | contig 33790 bp, 35 predicted proteins | sample 431651 | NCBI WGS metagenome assembly JFJP01 (sample SAMN02602958, study PRJNA72255) | Microbial mat metagenome, whole genome shotgun sequencing project. | biome: fresh water; feature: sink hole; material: water; isolation source: purple microbial (photo- and chemosynthetic) mats found in... | reverse complement strand
GTCACAATGATTTTCTTATCTTCTTCCTTAGTATCTTCATCCGCTAATTTTCCTGTTGAAGAATCTGCAACGCTTGTTTCTTCACCTTTCCAATAACCAGCTAAAACAGGTTTTATGTTTGGGTCGATTGGGTCTGGATCACTAAAAGAGTCGTGATTGAATTTCACAAGCGCATATTGCATAAACTCATTCCACAATGGAGTGATAATAAAACCAGCCACTTGTTTATCCATTGATCGGTTGTCGTTGTTACCGGCCCAAGCCACAGTGACAATATCTGGAGTGTAACCAATGGTCCAAGCATCTCTATAATCGTTTGTGGTACCAGTTTTGGCCGCTACATCATATCCCTCAAAATATAGTGGGGAATTGGAACCAAAAGCTGGAATTCTTGCGTTATTGTCAGACAAAACATCATTTATTAGTCTACTGGTTTGTCTTGATAAAACACGCTCTTCTTTTATTTGGTTTTTAAAAATCACGTTTCCCTTACTATCTTCTATTTGCAGAATACCCTGCAGTTCACGTCGCATTCCGTCAGAAGCAAAAACTCCGTAGGCTTTTGACATATCTATTGGGCGAACCTCTCCACCTCCCAAAACTAAAGTTAATCCATATTGTTGGATATTAGTTAATGTTTCAAGCCCCATTGATTTAGCTAGATTTAAAGAATCTTGTTGATCAGCAAGATAGAATGCTTTAACCGCAGGAATATTAATTGATTGGGCTAAAGCCTCTCTAAATGAAATTGGTCCTCTAAATTTACCATCGTAATTTACTGGACTGTAACAGTCACCCCCAAATTCGCAAGTCGCAGAAAATTCTGTTGGCAAATCAAACACTACAGTTTCTGGTCTATAACCTTTGTTAAAAGCCTCTGCGTAAACAATCGGCTTAAAGGTTGAACCCGGCTGCCTGTTGGTTGTTATAATATTAAAGTTCCCGTCGATTTCTTTATCAAAATAATCTCTAGAACCAACCATAGTTAAAATTTCTCCATTTTTTGGATCTGTCGCTATCAAGGCAGCATTTTCGGCATCAAATTTACCCTTATTTTCTAAGGCTTTTCTTTTAACAATTTCCTCTGCCTTTTGTTGTAAATCCCAATCTAATGATGTGATGACTTTTAGACCACCTTGTTCTACTAGTTCCTTCCCATATTCTTGCTCTAAAATTTCTCTGATATATAAAACGAAATGCGGAGCCTTGATCCCAAATTCCTGTTGTTTTTCAAATTTAGCCACCACTCTTTTGGCCGCGTCCCTCTCTTTTTCTGTAATAAAACCAGAATCGAACATTTGGTCGAGGACATAATTTTTTCTTCTCTCTAAGGCTTCCAAATTGTTTCCGTAAGGAGAATAATAAGTTGGGGCTTGAGGCAAACCGGCAAGATAAGCTGACTCAATCAAGTCCAAATCCTTGGCGTCTTTACCAAAAAATCTTCTGGCGGCTTCTTGAATTCCATAGACGCTTCCTCCATAAGGGATTTCATTTAAATAAATTTCTAGAATTTCCTCTTTAGTTAGAACTTTTTCCAACCTTGGAGCCAAAATCCATTCCTTTAGTTTTCTACTAACTTTCTTGTCTTTATTTAGTAGGGCATTTTTTATAACTTGCTGAGTAATTGTTGAACCACCTTGGCCACTCAACAATTCACCCTTTTTAATATTATTAATAATAGCTCTGGTGATAGAAGATATTTGAATTCCGTTGTGTTCGTAAAAATCTTGGTCTTCAACTGCGATGGTGGCCTGTTGAATATATGAAGACATTTCTTCTAAAGAAACAACAGTTCGTTTGTGTTCGCCGTAGACATCGTAAAGTACTATTTCACCAGTTCGGTCGTAAATTTTAGTTGATTGGGAAACTAACCGTTCGTCAAAAGAATTCAGGTCAGGTAATTCAATTGTAGTTGCCCAGATAATGAATATCCCGCCAAAAATAAAAAAGAAAAATAAACCTATATAAAATAAGTTCTTTATGAGACCAAAAGTAATGAATCTTCTTCTTTTTGTTTGTTTCTTAATTTTTTTGGGCATTTTATAATTTTATTTTAATATCTTCTATTATACAAAAAAACTAGCTAAAAAGATAAATTTATTATATATATAATAATAAAAATGTTAAAATAATTCTACCATGTTTAATAAAATAAAAGTTAATACAGATGAAAAGGAAATTGGCCAAATTTTAGAAAGAAGTATTTCTGCTATTTATCCAAATAAAGAAAAGTTAAAAGAATTATTAAAAAGCGGAAAGAGGTTAAGAGTTTATACGGGAGCCGACGCCACCGGTCCACAATTACACTTAGGCCACTCCACTAATTTTATTTTAATTGAAAAACTAAGAAGGCTTGGACACGAAACAATAATTTTGTTTGGGGATTTCACTGCCAAAATTGGTGATCCGACAGATAAAAGTTCTGCCAGGGTTAAATTAACAGATGCACAAGTAAAAGAAAATTTAAAAAATTGGAAAAAGCAGGTTGCGAAGATTGTTGATTTAAATAATAGTAAAAACCCAACAAAAATTGTTTTTAATAGTAAATGGCTGTCAAAAATGAGTTTTACTGATGTTATTGAATTAGCTTCGAATTTTACAGTTTCTCAAATGATAGAAAGAGATATGTTCAGCAAGAGAATGCAAGAAGGGAAGCCAATCTATATTCACGAATTTATGTATCCTTTAATGCAGGGATACGACTCTGTCCATTTGGGTGTGGATTTGGAAATAGGAGGGAACGACCAAACTTTTAATATGTTGGCCGGCAGAACCCTATTGTCTAAAATGAAAAACAAGGAAAAATTTGTTATTTCAACAACACTACTTGAAAACCCAATCACTGGTGAAAAATTAATGAGTAAAAGTAAAGGTAATTATGTGGCATTAAACGAAACTCCTAACGATATGTTTGGAAAAATTTTGGCTTTACCAGATCAGATTATTATTCAATTGTTTAAAGACACTACTTTTGTGACTGAAGAAAAAATTAAGGAATTCGAAACTGATTTGTTAAACGGTAGAAACCCAAAGGAAATTAAAATTATTTTAGCTAAAGAAATTATTAAAATATATCACTCAGAGAAAGATGCAGATTTAGCCGAGCAAAACTTTAGTAAAACTTTTTCTGATGATGAAATGCCAAATGATGCGGTAATAAAAAATATTGTGGCAGGGACAATGTTAGGGGACTTCTTAGTGAATGAAAAAATAGTTAAATCAAAAACAGAATTTAGAAGATTAGTAAATGACGGCGCAATCAAAGACATGACACTAGATCAAAAAATCAAAGACCCTAATTTTACTATTGCAAATGATATCGATTTAAAAGTTGGAAAAAAGAATTTTCTAAAAATCCGTATAATCGTCTAGAGGATCTCCCATAACAATTGAGTCTGGGTCGTCGTCATCATCTCTATTTTTTTCGTATTCGTCCTCTTCGGGGTCTTCAACTTCATCAATCTCCTCGTCATCTATAAAATCAAAAATCTCTTCAACCCCTTCAATATCTTCGTTGTTTAAATTTTCTTCAAAGTTTTCAAAACCTTCCATGTTTCTGATTTGTAAATTAATTATTAATTATTATTTTGCATTTGTAACAATTATTTATTTCTTTGGCAAGTCTTTTTGTTGTGGATATCTTTTATTGAGTAAATGTATATATAAATCAATACTATTTTTTGATAGCAAAATGAGTTAACCCTATCCCAATAGCATCAAATTCGTCGTCGTATTTTATTTCCGTTTCAATTTTAATAAGTAAAGGAATCATTTTAATAACTGCAGTTTTGTCACTTTTTCCGTGACCTGTAATAGCGAGTTTTATTTGACCCGGTCCATATTCAAAAATTTCCAATCCTGCATTTTGACAAGTGGCCATTATAACCCCGCGTGCTTCTGCTACAAGGAGTGCTGTCTTTTGGTTGTTAGTAAAAAACAAAGTTTCAATCGCAAGTTCTTCTGGTTTGTACTTTGAGATTATGTCCTCAATTTTTTTTTGGATTAGACCAAGTCTCTCTGCATGAGAAAAATCTCTCGATGTTTTAAAGCATTCAGAATAAATTAAATATTCCTTTTGCTTATTTTCTTTTTCAATAATAGCAATCCCAAGTCTTTCGTAACCTGGATCTATAGCTAAAATTTTCATTAGATATTATTTATTATTCGGCGTTATTAAAAGTCTCTTGAACATCTTCTAGTGCTTCTAGCTCGTCAATAATTTCTCCGATTTTTTCTCCGTCAGATTCTGATACTGGGATCATAGTGTTAGGAATCCATTTGCCAGCAGTTTTAGTAAAAGCCCATGAAGCAGCACCTTGTGGTGCTAATTCAATACCTCTTTTAGATAATAAATGTCTAACTTCGGCGGCTGTGCGGTTTTTACTGTCTGTAAGCCCTTCTATAATAATAGCTGCTCCTCCTGGAAGGTAAGCTTCGTAAGTAACATTGTCCAAAGCCAATGTGTCTTTGTCGGCACCTTTTTTAATAGCCCTTTCAATAGTGTCCTTTGGCATGTTTTCCTTTTTAGCGATTTCAATAGTCGCAATTAGTGATGGAGAAGTTAAATCACCACCGCATTTTTTTGATTCGGCAATAATTTGTTTTGATAATTTAGAAAACAAGTTGCTTTTCTTTGCATCCTCAGCACCTTTCTTGTTCTTGATTTTTGACCATTTATTGTGTCCTGACATAATATTTTTTGTTATTCAATAATAATTTAGCTATTTATTATCTTAATTTATCTTTAATTTTTAGTAAAGTCCCTGCGTTAATAAAACCTACTTTTTAGATTCTGGTAATTCTAGTCCTAAATGATGATAACCCGCTTCTGTTAAAATTCTTCCTCTGCTTGTTCTTTCTATTAAACCAAGTTGAATCAAGTATGGTTCATTAAATTCCTCGATAGTACCAGATTCCTCTGATAATGAAATTGCTAAAGTGCTTAGACCGACCGGGCCGCCTCCAAATTTTTCTGCTAAAGCCCTTAAAACATTTCGATCGTCCTTTGTTAAACCCTTGTCATCAATTTCCAACATGTCCAGGGTTTCATCTACCGACTTCTGATTCAGGTTAGTTTTTTGTATTTGAGAAAGATCTCGACACCTTTTTAATAAATAGTTGGCTTTTCGTGGGGTTTGACGACTTCTTTTAGCAATCTCACGGCAAGCGTCTTTCTCAATATCAATTCCCAGGATTCTCGACGACCTTTCTATTATTTGCTCTATTTCCGGTTCTGAATAAAACTCTAATCTAAAAATTCCTCCAGAAAAACGAGATCGGAGAGGGGAAGAAATCATAGAAATTTTTGTGGTAGCAGCGATTAAAGTAAATTTCGGTAATTCCAATTGGATGGTTCTTGCTGATGGACCTTTCCCAATAATAATATCAATCACACCGGATTCCATAGCGGGGTAGAGGATTTCCTCGACAGCCTTGTTTAATCTGTGAACCTCGTCAATAAATAAAATATCGCCTTCTGATAGGTTTGTTAAGATAGAAGCCAAATCTCCAACTTTCTCGATGGATGGTCCTGAAGTGACTTTGATTTGTGAATTGTTGTGTTTAGCGATTAAGTGAGCAAGAGTGGTTTTTCCAAGTCCTGGGGGGCCATAAAACAGGATATGTTCAGGGCAATGGTTCCTTTCTTTGGCGGCCTGCAACAATATAGAAAGGTTTTTTTTGATATTTTCCTGCCCGATATATTCTTCCCAGACTACAGGACGCAATTGCTGATCAAGATAGATATCCTCTGGAATTTTAGGGGTGTTTTCGTCGATTATTTTTTTGTCTTGATTATCGCTTGACATTTTTTTATTTTATGTTAGTATATTTGTTGAAAGTAAATTAATAATTTTTAATTTAAAGGCCCTTGCAAAAGTGCTGTTTTTATTTTAATCTACTCTAGTTCATTATACAAATGTTTTATAAGAGAAAGAAGACTAATCCAAGTCATAAATCTCTAAACAATAAGGTTCACGCCTATAAGATAAATAGTCGAGGACGTTTCTGGTTTCTAAGTTTTTAAATTTATTTGCTGGAACTATCCTTAGATATTTTTCTGCTTTCAAACGAACTTGTTTGAATGTGTTGTTTAGAGATTTATGTTTTGGATTTTTTCTTTTTATGGTGCTTCTAAACACGATATTACTACTTTTTATTTAAAAGACAACTAGTCAAAAAAAAATAAATGTTTTGTAAAAATTAGTCTATTACTATTTCCTTAATATTCATTTTTCCTTCTCTTTTTTCCATATCAACTACTCTGTCAACCTCATCAAAATCAGTTAATCCTTGAAGGATTTTGATCGCTCCATCCTGGGCCATATCGAGCATTTCATTTTTCTGGGCAATTTCTTTAATTTGTCTTTCGCTCATATCGCTAATAATAGCTTCTTCAATTTCTCGGTTAATAACTATAGCTTCAAAAATACCAATACGGCCTCTATAACCGGTGTTGTTACATTTTTCACAACCTTGGCCGACCAACTGAGTTTCTTTATAAGGGACTATTTTTCTTACTTCTGGGATTGAGTCGTAAATTGATTTAAATATTTCTAATTTTTCTGGGGCAATTGGTATTTCTTTCTGGCAGTAACTACAAACCTTTCTAGCCAACCTCTGGGCAATTACCAAAGTCACAGCTGTTACTAAGATTCTAGGATTTACTCCAAGGTCGATTAGTCTAGGGAAAGCACCAGCCGCAGTGTTGGTGTGTAGAGTAGAGAATACCATGTGTCCGGTTAGCGCAGCCTGGACAGCAGTTTCAGCGGTCTCTCCATCACGAATTTCACCAACCATGATGGCGTCAGGGTCTTGCCTTAATGAACTCTTTAATCCTTTTGCAAAGTCATATCCTTTTTTTCTATCGACTTGAGTTTGAACAACTCCATCTAGATGATATTCAATCGGGTCTTCAATGGTGATAATCTTGATTCCTGGTCCCTTTTTACGACTTAAGAATGAATATAGGGTAGTTGTTTTACCAGAACCAGTAGGTCCAGTGTTTATGATCATTCCGTGAGGCTTATCGACTTCTTTTTTGAAAATGTTGATTAAATATTCTGGAACACCTAAATCTTGGATGGAAACTACTAAGCTTGTTGGGTCGAGCAACCTCATAACTATAGATTCGCCGTAATTTCCAGGCAAAATAGAAGTACGAATTTCAATTTCTTTTTTTCCAACCCTAACACTGAAACGACCATCCTGGGCGTCCTCTTTTATATTTAGCATTAATCCTGAAAGAAGTTTGATTCTAGAAAGTAATAATTTATAAGTATCCTCGTCGAATTCATTAATTTTAATTAACACCCCGTCAATTCTAAAGCGGACATTGATGCTTTTTTCCTCTGGCTCGATGTGGATGTCAGATGATTTTGTAGCCATAGCTGAAGCGATGATTATTTCTACTATTCGAGAAATTCTAGCGCTACGACTTAATCCCATTATTTCATTAATAAGATTTTTGGCCATTTCTGTGGAATGGACCTTTTCAATATAATTTTCAATTTCTTCACTGGAAATTTCCAAGGTACCTTCTTTTGTTCTGGTAGCGAAAGATATATCCTCGTACCTTGACCAGGCTTTCATAAGGCTTCTGTTTGAAATCAAAAATAGTCGAATTGTATAGCCGTCTTGTTCCAATTTTTCGATAATATCCAAAGCCGTTTGGTTGTTAGGGTTTCTTATACCAACTGAAAGAGTTTTGTTTTCTATATTAAAGACAGCGACTTCATTTTTTCGCGCTTCCTCCTCTTTGATTAATCTTAGACCGTTTGTATTAATTGAAACATCAGCCAAATTAGCATAGGGAATACTAAAACGATTTGAAAGCATTTGGGTAAGATTTTCCTCTTCACGCTGAAGAAGTTCTTGGATTTTTGGATCTTGATTTGGATCATTAAATGTAATGGGCATTTGTTTTATTTTAACATTTTTTATTCTGAAAAGAAAAATTTTTACTTAGTATTCTGAAAATTAAATACTGCTTTCAATAGGATGATATTTTGACCAGCTATATTTTATATGGTATATCTAAATTTGCGTTCATTTTAAAAGGATATATCAATGTTTGATAACTAATAAAGAGGGAGGGTAGCATGAAGATTCTTAGTTTATGTTTGTTGCTGTTTATCGTAGGTAGTGTGGCCTGGCAGATGGGTGCCGATAACCAATCGCTAATGTTTGACAGTGGCGTATCGTATTTTGATACGATGGTCGAGGATGTTGTCCCGACATACAAGGAGTCTTGTGGATACTTGGCCCGAGAAATTGTTTGGGCTGAACAGCCGCGTGGCAGGATTAGGGTGTGTGCCCGCTGTGGTAATGTTTTTAATGAAGGGTCTAAACATTGCTGCGAATCAAGATATTGTGGAAGCAGGAAAGTGGGTTTCTGAAACCGAAAAAAGGGCTTCCTATAAAGACAGCAGACTCGAAGTAGATTTCAAACACTGGCGCCGTCTCGTTTTAACGAGCCGGCGCTTCATTTTATGTAAGGTCTGAACTAAAAATCAGTCACAAAACCTAGTTTTTTAGCGGTTCGCAGGCGCATGTCATTGTTGACTTTTATCATTAGTATGATATAATGTAAATAAGTTCTTTAGAAAAATGACCAAACTAAAGTTGTTTGGTTTCAACAAATAAGGAGTTAAGAATGAAGAAGACGTCGCTGTTTGTGATGTTTGTGGCCCTTTCGGTTCTGACGTCCGGTGGTTGTGTTGGATACGTTGGACCTGACGGGCGGATGACGAAGGTCGGGGTGTCTCAACCCCAGGTTACGTACCGTCATGAAAAAACGGTGACAACCCGGGTTTGGGGAGGACCACCCCAAGGTACCTATGTCTGGGACAATGAGCCCAGGCACATTAGAATCTCAAGATGCCCCGTCTGCGGGTCGTCTTATCGGAGCAGTGGCGGTCATGACTGCCGCCGCCGTGATTACAACTACGGCAATATCAACGATCGTCCTGATGTGCATGTGCACTATCACGACGATGGATACCGTGGTGATTACCACAATCACCATTAACCCTTGACGAAAAAGCCGGTGCGCGCTTGTGCGCACCGGCTTTTCTATTTTCCTATTTCAAACCACTTCTTTGTCTTGTTTTAAAATGCTAATATATAAATATATGTTGGAGAAAAAAGAGACACAAAATACTTGGAAAGTTGATAATTTTAATACTTTATTAGAAGTTGCTAAAGTAGTTTTAGAAAAAGCCACCACACTTTCAAAAGAAAAAAATAAATCTATTGTTGTTGCTTTACAGGGGGACCTTGGGTCAGGAAAAACTACCTTTACCAAACAGATTGCTAAAATTTTAGGAATTACAGAAAATGTCACTAGTCCCACTTTTGTCATTCAAAAAAGGTTTAAAATTGAAAATCATCATTTTCGTGAGTTAATTCATATTGATACTTATAGAATTGATTTGGCAGATGAATTGGTACGATTGGGTTGGCACCAGGATTTGGTGGAAAATAATAATTTGATTGTTGTTGAGTGGCCGGAAAATATTTCAGACATTTTGCCCCCTGAAACAATTACTTTGAAATTTACTTTTGTTGATGAGGTGACCAGAGAAGTTTCATTAATTGAAAATTAATTTATTTAATAAATGCCTAAAAAAAGCAAAGAAAAAAAAGAAAAAAATCCAGTTAAAGCAAATAAGGAAAAATTAGTAATTCTGGATGCGCACGCAATTTTACACCGAGCCTACCATGCTTTGCCTGATTTTGTTTCAAGCAAGGGCGAGCCAACCGGCGCACTATTTGGTTTGGTGACTATGATTTTTTCTCTGATCAAGGAATTAAAACCAGATTATATTGTGGCAGCTTTCGACTTGCCAAAACCAACATATCGACACGAAGCGTATGCAGATTATAAAGCCGGCCGCCGAGAAACTGATAACGATTTAAAAAAACAATTTAATCGAGCCAAGGACTTGTTAAAAATTTTTAATATTCCAATTTATGAACAAGAAGGCTTTGAAGCCGACGATATTTTAGGAACAATCGTCGAACAAACTAAAAATCAAAAAGAGCTTCAAATTTTCATTGCTTCTGGCGATATGGATACTTTGCAACTAGTATCTGGTAAAAAAGTTCAGGTTTACACCTTAAAAAAAGGAATTAAGGATACTGTGATTTATGATGAAGGTAAAGTTGTAGAAAGATTTGGGTTCAAGCCGAAATTAGTGATTGATTATAAAGGTTTACGAGGGGATCCTTCAGATAACATTATTGGAGTTGCTGGAATCGGAGAGAAAACAGCGACGAATTTAATTTTGCATTTTGGGACAATCGAAAATATTTATAAAAAGCTCGCAAAAATTAAAATCGAAGACGAAAAAATGTCCGGACCAGTTTTTGATGAATTTAAAGAAGCTGGCGTTAAAGAGAGAATAATAAAATTACTGATAGATAATCAAGAAGAAGCACTGTTTAGTAAAATGTTGGCAACAATTAGGCTTGATGCGCCGGTGGATTTTAAATTACCTAAACAGAAATGGTACAACGCTATGCAGCCAGACCCTATCAAGGTTTTTTTTAGAGAATTAGATTTTAGGACTTTAATTAGTCGATTCGATAATTTATTGGCTGATTTTGGAGTTAATTCTAAAATTGATGGAGCGGATGTTTTTTCTAAAGATTCTAACATTGAAAATAAAAATACTGCAGACATTCAAAACGGAGACCAAGATGGTAGTAATAATGTTCAAATAAAATCGAATGTTGACGAGCAAGATTTTAAAGAAGTTTCACTTGCGCTCTGGATCTTAGATTCCAACGTTACTAACCCGACACTAGAAGATATTTTTGCCTATACTAGTCAAAATGAAAGCCGGGATTTCCAGAAATCAAAAGAAATTATTTTTGATGAATTGAAAAAGAAAAAATTAGAATTTATTTTTGAAAAAATTGAAAAGCCGTTGATGAGTGTGATTGAGAGAATGGAAAAAAATGGGGTTTTGATTAATTTGGAGGAATTAAAAAAACTTTCCGATGAATATCATGGAGAATTGGAAGAAATCCAAAAACAAATCTACACAATGGCTGACCAGGAATTTAATTTAAATTCAACCAAACAGCTCTCTGAAGTTTTGTTTGAGAAAATGAATTTGAGGTATAAAGGAATGAGAAAAACTTCGACTGGAAAATATTCTACCAAGGAAGAAATTCTGGTTAAATTAAAAGACGAGGGTAATAAAATTGCCGAACTAATTTTGGAATACAGGGAACTGCAGAAATTACTTTCAACCTATATTGATAATTTCCCAGAGTTTTGTGGAAAAGATGGTAGAATCCACGCTAATTTTTCTCAAACAGGAACTACAACCGGCAGACTTTCTTCTAATGATCCAAACCTACAAAATATTCCAGTTGGCAGTGTGCGTGGAAGAAAAATCAGAAAGGCCTTTATTTGTGAGAAGGGGAATACTTTGATAAGTTTCGATTATTCACAGGTTGAATTAAGAATTGCCGCTTTTTTGTCTGGAGATGAAAAATTAATTTCAGCTTTCAAAAATAATCTAGATATTCATACTGCCGTGGCAAGCGAAGTTTTCGATGTTTCTCCAGAAGAAGTCACCAAAGAACAAAGGAGGAAGGCGAAAGTGATTAACTTTGGAATTTTGTATGGAATGGGAGTTAGCGCCCTGCAGAAAAATTTAGGAACAGATAGGAAAACGGCTCAGAGTTTTTATAACAAATATTTTGAAAAATATTCTGGCGTGGCAGATTATGTCGATAGAATTAAAAAAGAAGCGGCCATGAACAAATACACCACTACTTTATTTGGTCGCCGCAGATATTTTGAAGGATTTAATTCACCACTGCCATTTATTCGAGCACAAGCCGAGAGGATGGCTATTAATGCTCCGATCCAAGGAACTCAAGCTGATTTAATTAAATTGGCGATGGTAGAAATAGATAATTATTTACAAAAACAAAAAATTGGAGATCAGGTTAAATTAATTCTGCAGATTCATGATGAAGTGATTTATGAAATTCCAGCGGGCGTTTTAAAGGATTCAGAAATTAATTTAGAAAAGGAAATTAAAAAAATCATGGAAAATATTTTAAATCCAGAGCAAACAAAAGGCGTGCCTATTTTGGTAGAAAGTAATATTGGAGAAAGTTGGGGTGACTTAAAATAATTTAAATCAAAATGTTTTATTTTTTACATGGAAATTTCAATAAGGTTTTAGAAAAGAGTAATCAAATTCAAAAGGCTCTACTAAAAAAACAACCAGACGCTTCTGTTTTTAAAATTAATATTAGTAATTTTTCTGAAAATCAGGTTAGTGAGTTTTTTGAATCTCAAACTTTATTTGTTAATAAGTACATCGTCACTGTTTCGAGAATCTTAGAAGATGCCGAATCCAAACTCTTTTTCATCGATAATTTGGAAAGATTTGCTAGCTCACAAAATGTTTTTTTGGTGCAGGAGGAAAATGTCGATTCAAAAATTCTTAAAAAAATAGAAAAGTTTGCAGAGAAAATTGATTTTTTTGAAGTAAAAGAAAGTAAATCAATCAAAATGAACTTATTTGATTTAGCTGGAGCAATAGGGAAGGCTGACAAGAAAAATTCTTGGATTTTGTACAGGAAAGCACTGCTTGAATATTCAGCCGAAGAAATATATGGAGTCGTATGGTGGCAGATTAAAACTTTATTAATAGCTTCAAGATCAAAAAATTTGGCTGAATCTGGTTTGAAGGCTTTTCCTTTTCAAAAGGCCAAGGACTATTTAAAAAACTTTAACAAAAAACGGTTAGATAACTTGGCTTATAATCTGATCAAGATCTATCATGAAAGCAGGTTATACGGAGAAGACCTGGAAACAGCTTTTGAAAAATTGATTTTGACTTATTAGCAGTATTGATTTTGCAAAATAAAAATGTTATAAATTATTTTATTGTTATCCGTCCATAGCTCAGATGGTAGAGCACCTGCCTTTTAAGCAGAGGGTCGCAGGTTCGAGTCCTGCTGGGCGGACAATTAACCATGTTTTTTGATGGAAAAAACCGAAGGTAATTCAATAAATGAAACCATGGATAAAATTTTAATTCTAGATAATATCCGCAGTGTTTTTAATGTTGGTTCAATTTTCCGAACAGCAGATGCGATTGGTGTTAATAAAATTTATTTAATCGGGACGACACCGACCCCGCTCGATCGTTTTGGTAGAATCAGAAAAGACGTGGCGAAAGTTGCTCTTGGTTCAGAAAAAACGCTGGAATGGGAATATGTAAAGCAAGAAGAAGTGGAGAATTTAATCCAGAAACTTAAAAAGGAAAATCATAAAATTATTTCTTTAGAACAATCTGACATTTCGGTTGATTATAAAGAAATTAAAAACCAAATTAAATCCGCTGATCAGCCCGGAGAATTAAAGGGGATAGTTGTGGTGCTAGGAAACGAAGTCGATGGAGTTTGCGAGGAGATTTTAAAAAATTCAGATTTGATTGCTGAAATCCCAATGAGAGGATTAAAAGAGTCTTTGAATGTTTCTGTTTCTGCTGGAATTTTTCTTTTTTCTATTTTTGACAAGTAGGACAAAAATGCGCGCTTCTACCGTCGAGCATTATCCGTTCAATTTTAGAGTGGCAATTTTTATTTAAACAATTTTGATTTTTGCGACCGTAGACTTGATGATGTAATTGAAAATTTCCTTTTTCACCATATGGGTTTCGGTAATCAGACATAGAATCGCCCCCCAATTTAATTCCTTTTTTTAAAATATTTTTCATATTAATGAACACATTCGCAAAATCGGCCTTCTTCAGGCTTTTGACTTTTCTGTTAGGCCTAATGCCACTTGTGAATAAAATTTCATCAGAATAAATGTTTCCTATTCCGGAAATTATTTCTGGTTTCATTAAGGCAGTTTTAATATTTAAGTTCGGCTTTTGTTTTAATATGTTTATAAAATCTTCTAATACAAATTTATTATCGAGCGGTTCTGGACCAGTTTTAGAAAATTCATTGTCTAGGTTGCAAGCACCGATTAATTTTATTGTTGCAAACTTACGCATATCTGACAGAGCTAGATGTTTTCCATTTTCAAATTCAATAATAAAATGAATAAACCTACTATACGGATCCTGCAACGGACCAGCTTCGGCCGCAGCCCACTTGTTTTTTGACTTTTTATATTTACCGAACAATAACTGACCAGTCATTTTCATATGGACTAGAATTATTTGATCGTTGTTCAGGAGAATCAAAATATTTTTTGCTCGCCGTTCTACTTTTATAACTGAGCAACCTTTTATTTGCCTTTTGAACGAGGTGAAATATTTAGGATCCTTAATGTTTTCTTTACCTGTGTAATAAGAACTATTAAGATCAGTCCAAGTATCTTTAATTTTTTGGCCCGTGATTAATTTATTTAAAATTGTCGTAGTCGTGTGGACTTCAGGTAATTCTGGCATAAAATACTTATGAACTAATTCTTAAGTTTCTTTATTTCTTCTGTTGCAACCTCAAAATCACTCCATGGAGTTTTTTTACCGTTAGCTTCCATAATATAAGGGTCGGTACCTTTGCCTGTAATCAGTACAACGCTCTTTGGTCCGGCTTGTTCGATAGCTGTTCTTATAGCATTCCTTCGGTTTAAAATTACAGTTGGAGTTTTTTTAGTGATAGCCTTTTCCATTTGTTCGATAATTTCGATTGGGTCTTCGTCGTATGGGTCTTCATTGGTCAGGATAATTTGGCTGCAATATTTTTCAGCCACTTTTGCCATTACGGGCCTTTTCCATTTATCGCGCCCCCCTCCAGTATTACCAAGTACACAAATTCTTTTTTTGTTAGGAAAGGCTTTGTATAAAGCCTCTAAAGATTCTGCCGTATGTGCGTAGTCAACCACCACTTCGAAATCACGATTAGTTTTGATTTTCTGAACTCGTCCTGGAATAACTTTCAAATTCTCAATCCCATCTCTGATACTTTGCTCTGGAATACCCATTTCATATGCAAGACTCGCCGCCGCTAAAATATTTTTGGCATTAAATTCTCCCTCAAGGTGTGAGTAGATAGTATTTTTTTTGAATCTGATCTGAATACCGTCAGATAAATCAATTGGTTTTGCATCACTGATGCTGTATAAAACTTTTTGGGCATAATTATTTTCAAGGAATTTGTCGACCTCGTCATCATCACGATTAATAACCCCAATTGTTTTCTGGTCCGGATTAATTTTTAAATTGAATTGGTGTTTTTTAGTTTTGATATTTCGGCCAATGTTTAACTTAGCCTCTAAATATTTTTCAAAAGACCCATGAGATTCGATGTGTTCCGGGGTGATGTTTGTAAAGATAAAAGCATCAAGTGGAATAAAACGATTTCTATAAAATTTGGATCCCTCGGATGTTATTTCAATAACAGCATGAGTACAGCCAGCCTTAACTGCTTGCCGTAATTTTTTTTGTAGGAAAAAACGCCCAGGCATCGACATTTTAAATTTATTAGGAACGGATTCCTGATCAACTTTGAATCTGATTGTGTTTGTTAAAACTGTTTTGTAGCCAGCTTCTTCTAAAATTGCATTCGTCATTTCCGCGACGCTTGATTTTCCTTTGGTTCCCGTAATCCCAATTACATACAGCTTATGAGCAGGGAAGCGATAAATCAAAGCGCCAAGCCAGGCCATCATGTAATGGTAGAATGGTTGAACATAACGGTATATTTTTTTTGGAATAATTTTCTCTATAATTCTTAGAATGTTTTCCATAAATTTTTGTTATTTATTAATTTTAGTTAAAGCTTCCTTAATAATTTCTTGAGTACTTTTATTTTCCTTTTTTATTTCCTTAATAATATCTCGCGCTGATCTTTCTGAATATCCAAGCGAAACCATGGCGTCTATCGCTAAACTGTTATCGTTTTGTTTACCAGCAGATTCTGCTGAAATAGTTCCAATTTTATCCTTTAAGCCGATCAAGATTTTTTCGGCAGTCTTTTTCCCAATTCCCGAAATTTTTGATAAATAATTTGGGTCGTTTTTGTAAACACTTTCCTCGATCATTTCTCTAGTAAGACTATTCATAATGTTTAGGGCTGATTTTGGTCCAATTCCAGAAACCGTCAAAAGTAATTTAAATAGGCTTTTATCTGCCAAATTTGCAAAACCGTATAAATCTAGGGCGTTCTCTCGGACAGCCAAGTAGGTATAAACAGTCGTTTCGTCCTTATTTGTAGCGTTTTTTGATAAAAAACCATTAATAACAAAGATTTTATAGCCAACACCGTTTACATCTAGGGTAATAGAGTCTAATTCCTGCTCGATAATTTTGCCTCGCAAAATATTAATCATGCCTTTATTTTATCACTTAAATTGATTTTGGGTATTGCATAAATGCAAAACATCTGATAAAGTAACCAAAATCAAATAAAAACATTATGGCAATTAAAAAATCAGCAAAAAAAGTAATTAGAAGTTCGGAGAAAAAAGCCGTTTTCAACTTGCGTAGAACAAGGGCAATCCAAACTGTTGAAAAACAAATTAAAAAATTATTAGCAGAAGGTAAAAACAAAGAAGCGAAGGAATTAATCCCAACTATTTACAAAAAATTAGATAAAGCAGCTAAAATGGGGACTTTGAAAGAAAACACTGCTTCTCGCCGAAAAGCGAAATTCAGCCGAATGGTTGATAAGACAGCTACTAAATAGGTTTAATAGAAACAAAAACCATCTCATCGCAGGTGGTTTTTGTTTGATAGGGTAGGCTAAGTCCTAAAAAAATATTTGACATTTAATAATACATAGTATATACTTTGTATTATGAAAACAACCACTAGTATTAAATTAGATAGGGATATCAAGGAAGATGCCTCTAAATTAGCAAACGAACTAGGTCTTTCGCTAAGTAGTGTTATCAATGCAACTCTAAAAAAATTCGTAAATGAAAGAAGGGTGGTTCTAAGTTTGAGTCCTGAATTTAATAAAAAAACAGAGGACAAATTTCTGAAATTAAAAGATGATATAAAAAATCGCAGAAATCTTTCAGAGAAGGTTTCTGGTTCGGATGATTTATTTAAAACATTAGGAATTTAATATGATTATTCAATTCCATAAAAATTTTCAGAAATCGATAATTAAACAGCCCAAGACTATTCAAAATAAGTTCAAGCAGAAGTTTAAACTTTTTGAAGATGATCAATTTCATTATTCTTTGAACAATCACGCTTTAACTGGAAAATTTAAAGGATGGAGAAGTATCAATATTACCGGAGACATAAGAGTACATTACTTTGAAAAAAACGATGGGATTATTTTGATGGATATTGGAAGCCACTCTGATTTGTATTAGATTATTTTTAATAAAAGTAACCCGCCATGAATAACTGCCTTGCTATTTAATGTAAATTAGACATAATTTGGTTATGAATTTTCAGAAAAATAAATCAGGATTTTACTCAGCTCTTGTGTGGGTAGTTGCCGGTGTTGCACTGGTAATTTATGGAACATTAGGTTTTTTAAACGCTACGATTCCCGGGGTCGAGGATTTGGTAAGTTTTTTATCTAATGTTGAAGCTGAAAAAATTTACGTTGCAGCTTTCATTTCTATTTTTATTGAAGGACTTTATTTTGTTGGAAGTTTTTTTCCAGGGTCAACATTGATTATTGTCATGACTATCCTTTCCCAACTTTCCGGGATGAGTGTTTTTCTGGGAACCATTCTGAGTATTTTTGCTGGTTGGTGCTTGGCTGGTGCCCTAAATATTTTTCTAGCGAGAACCTATCTTTTGAAAATTGCTCACCTAAAAGATGAAGGGGAATATCAAGTCAAAGATAGATTTTTGACTACTTGGTTTCCGGCTTTTAGAGCCAATTATGAAGTCGCCCAGGTAACAGAAGGGGGGCGTCCACTGAAAGTTTTCATTTCTTCTGTTCGGGTAAAATTCCTAGCAAGCTTGGCAGCAGCAGCAGGCTTATTAATCATTCCAATTTTTATTGATATTAAACAAGTCAGTAATGAAGAAGGTTTTGCTTCTGTGGCTGTGGTTGCAGCTATCAGTTTTACTGTCGGATTTATTAAATTAAGAAAATATTTTAAATAAATATTTAGATTGGGCCACTTCTCAAACGCTCAAAAGAGCAATCTTATTGGTGCCCTCGCCAGGAATCGAACCTGGATCATGAGTTCCGCAAACTCACGTTCTATCCATTGAACTACGAGAGCTTTATTTCTTTACTGCGCCTCGGTTTTAGAAACCACAAACAAGAGCAATTTTTTCTATCAAAGATTCTTCGATTTGTTCCTCGTCCAAATATTCAAGTAAGTAGTCTCGCATCGCATCAGGGCTTGAATCTTCTCCTAACGGGATAGTGATTAAAGGCATGAATAATTTGCTTGATTTTAATATTAGGCGATCTCTATCCCAACCATCCTCGTCGATCACATAAAAAGAATCTAAACTTGAAAAAAGGTACATTGTGTCACCGGAGCGAATGCCACGACGATTGATTTCGTAGCTTGTCATTTTTGGTTCTATTTTATTCTGAACAAAAATAGCAAAAGTTCCGATTAAAATCAATACAGCCAATAATAGATTATCAAAATAAATAGATAAAACTGTTCCGGCGATTGCTATTATACTGACAATCCAATACCAGTCAGCAGACTTTTCAACTTTGATATGATCAAATGCTTCCCATTCGATTTTTTTTGATTTTACTTTAGTAGGTTTTGATTGTGCTTCCATGGGTTTATTATCTCTAATTTTAGTTCAGTTGTCTATTAATTTTTCAACTAAAATGGGTAGGATTGATTTTTTATGTTTTTTTCGTTAGTATATTAAATCACTGGAGAGATGGCAGAGCGGTTGATCGCACCGGTCTTGAAAACCGGAATGTCCGAAAGGGCATCGAGGGTTCGAATCCCTCTCTCTCCGCAAAAATAATGAGGCGGCCCCGAAAGGAGTCGCCGATTTTATTTTTACAGGAGAAGGAGGGATTCGAAAGACGGAAGGCAAAAGTCTGGAGGAACGAAGACTTTTGGCTGAGTCGGGGTCGCGAGCCGAGCAGAGCGAGGACTTGTGACCGGATCTCTCTCTCCGCCAAAATTGAACCTAAAAACATTTATTGCTAATATTGTAATATGAACCAAGAAAGTTTTAATAAGTTTGTTGATGAAATAATTAGTCATGGATATGACGAAAAAGTCGCTGCACATTTTGCTATGTTAATCGGGGATAATCCCGCAATTGATAGTGATGGAAATGTTATTGTCATTGAAGAAAATAAAGTTCTAGCTAAACTCAAGCTAAATTTTTTTAATAAAGAAAAATAGGATATTAATTTTGTGAAATTTAATATCGGATTCGACCCGAATGTTTTAAGTTGTTATAATCACGTAATGAAAAAGAAGATCACCATAATTATTTTGATCTTTTTGGTAACTGTAACAATAAGTGCGCTTTATTTAACAACCGGCTTTCTACAAAAATCTAAAATCGATGTTCGCGACTTAAATAAGTGGAAATACGATGAGGATGGAATTATCGTCGGTGCTAAAGAATTTACGTTAGAGGGTTCCAATAATGTTTGCTGGTACTTAATCCACGGATATACGTCCACTCCGGATGAAATGAGAGAAATTGCAGAGGAAATTCATGCCGAATTTAATGAAATTGTTTTTGTTACAAGGCTTAAGGGAAGCGGGGAAGTTCCCAGCCACATGGCCGATTTAACTTTACATGATTGGTATAAACAGGCCTCGAGCGAATTTGATATTTTAAGTCAGAATTGTAATAAAATAAATTTAGTAGGTTTTAGTTTTGGTGGGACATTGGCAATTAGGCTCGCTGAAAATAAAGAAGTTAATAATATTTACTTATTAAGTCCATATATTTTTGCAACCTATGAACCATATAGGATATTGAAACTTGAAACTTATTTAGATATTTTCGCTGATATCCTATGGTATGGTAAAAAGCCTAAAATAGCCCAGATAAATTCCAAAGAGGGGCTCGATAAACAGATCTCTTATTGGAATATGCCACTTGCGCCTATTAAAAACTCGGAAACATTTTTCCATGAGGTAAAAATTAATTTAAATAAAATAGATAGGCCCATTCTTTTGCAGCAATCTAAAAACGACAAAGTCAGTGACATAAAAAGTTCAATTTATATTTACGATAATGTAATGTCTGATAATAAAAAGTTAATAGTGTTTGAGAAATCAAATCATGTTATTCCCGCAGACTATGATAAGGATGATGCCATAGAGAATATTCTAAACTTTGAAAAAAAGACAAGAGAATAAAAAGCCTGCTAAATTAAAGTATATTAAAGCAATAATTTCCTATTTGCCTTTCTTTCCTAGGTGTGGTATTTTCTCAGGTAAGGTTTTGCTGGAGCTGTAGGATTAAATAGCGACACTTGCAATTACGCAACTTCGGTTAGCATTTTCGCACGTTGCTAGAAACTTATTTTCTGGTGAGACCTAGCCCCTGACCGGTAACGGTTAGGGGCTTCTTTATTTTTTACATGACGATATAATAATTATTGGACTAATAATTTTGTATGTGCCCGATAAGGACTTAAAGGAGATTGGAAACTATAAAACTACCATAAATTGACGTGCGGCATTTGACATGTTATTGTTTTAATCGTTTCACGTTCTTTTCAACAAGGCGGGTAAAACCCGCAAAAAAGGGGGGTAGAGAAATGGAAGTCACAGGAATTAAAATAGGCTGCCGACCGGTTCGGATCTATTTCACAATGCAGGGCCGTGGGGGGAACCCTAATGTCCTAGCCATCAAGCAGGTTCTGCCGCTTGCTGGAAATGAAAAGATGCTGCAGTATGTGGACAGTGCCGATGAGGCTGATCTCATCTTTTTCAAGGAGATGAGGGATGTCGAGCGGGGATATAGCAAGGATAAATTCTACGCATTTATTCCTACTCAGGTTCAGCTTGGTGTCAGGCTGCCCGAAAACTGCACAGCTCTCGAGGGGTCACTTATCAGTATAGTGAGCTTGATTCAGGATGTTTGGCTCAAGCTCAAGCCACTCGAGGTGCCTGTGGTGAAGAAGGAAGAGAAAAAAATTCCTTTGAAACCAAATGCCAGACACATTCTGGTTGTTGACGACACGAGGGAACATATCGACAGTGCACTTGTAGCGTTTGCTGGTGATCATATCACTGTGGAAATGACCTATGATGGAGCTATCGATAAGCTCCGCGGCGACAAGAAGTTCGACATTGTCCTGACCGACATGCAACTTCCGATGTCTTCCAAGTCGATGGGCGCCAAGTTCAAACTCGGCGAACCCGTACATTACGGATTCCTGATTCGTGACGAAGCAGCTCGGCGTGGCGCAAAGTATATTGGTGTTGTGACGGCAGTCAGCCATCACGATGATGCCATTTCGGCGGCGATCGATCATCATGGACAATTCGTGACGAGGATTGAATGCGCGAAGACCATGCTGATCCACGCTCACATTCTGCCCGACGGCAGCAAGGATTGGGCTGGGGCGCTCAAACGCCTCGTGGAGGCCTAAACGCCTTTCTCTAGCACAAGCAGATTGTTCTGCAAAATGGCCCGATATGCCATGGTAAATATATCAACGAAGCCCGCCAGGCAACTGGCGGGCTTCTTTATTTAATAATTTCTTATCACTATTTACAAAACCGATATTTTATGCTATTATATATGATGTATTGAACATTACATCAGCTTTTTATATTCCGTAAGAGGCAAAATAAAACCGGGCAGAAACCCGGAAACAAACAACCCCGAGCACAAATTCGGGAACAGAAAGGGAAAGCATGAATAGGCTCGTTAATGAGATCAAGGTGAAAGCAGCCAAGGCTGCAGAGGAAATCATGAACACGACGTTTGGATCGGCAGTCAGGGATGAACTGATTGGTTATCCGAGACCTGTCGAATTTCTCAAGCGGTTGCCGTGGGAACATTTGCTTCCTGTCGATGAAAATATCTCACAGGAGGAATTCACCAGGATGAATGAGGAATTGGACCCGCACGGCTGTGTTGGACGGGTCACCTTGGCCATGTGGCTTTTGGAGAAGCATTTTCCATGGGCTGCATTCCAAGTTGGTGAGGTTGTCGTTGATGATCTCGCAGAACGTATGAAGGTCATGATCAAAAATCAGACTGATTCGCAAATACGCCAGGAAATGGCGAGCGAATTGCTGATGTATGAAGATCCTCACGCCATCCTCATTGTTGATGGCGTGCAGTTTGACCCACTGGTTCGACTTGCCCCAGGCTTGAAACATCCATATGTGAAAGTCTGTGGTGAGGCACCCTGGCAGGTCATCACTGCCTTCTTGCTTAACGGTCGGGCTCTTGAAGAGGGCGATCTGATTGCAAGGGATATCCTGTTACAAATGGCGGAAATATTCTGCCCAACTAGGAATATCGCACAGAGCCGCTTGGCTTGCCGAGTGGGGCTCGGTGACTGCGCGACCAAAGACTTCGAAAAATTCTTAGCAGATGGGCACAATGCGCGAGCAGAGTACCAAATGCTTCAGATTTTCGGAGACCAGAGAATTTTCGACCACTATCCGCAGGAAGTAGTCGATATTCTGGATCAGGAAATGGAGGCGGAAATGAGAAAAGTCGTCGAAGGGGGTATTTATGGAAGCTGACTATACAATGACGCACGAGGAGTTTGAGGAAGTCCTCAGCAGGCTTCAGCCGGAGGACGCCGAGAAAATGCGCTCTCACCAGAGGGCTATGCTTGAAAATAGCAAGAAGGCTGCAACGGCAGCCATCATGGCACGAAACCTTTCCCACGGAATAGGGAATCGCTTCAAACAATAACTGGGGACATCCATCCCGCCACACCTGGAACATGGTGTGGTTTTTTTATTAAAAAATATTAATTATTAAATATAAAGTCAATAAAATACATCATAATTTCTGGCCTCACCTTTTCCATGCTAAAATGAAACAACTATGACCCAAGAGGAAGCTTTAAAAATTTTGAAAGCCGGTAAAAATGTTTTTTTGACTGGGCCGGCCGGATCTGGAAAAACCTATGTTTTGAGGGAATATATTCAATATTTGAAAGATCGAAATATTAATGTGGCGGTGACGGCTTCAACTGGAATTGCGGCGACGCATCTTGGTGGGGTGACGATCCATTCTTTTTCTGGGGCTGGTATAAATGAGGAATTGTCTGCTTATCAAATCGACCAATTGACTCAGAAGGAAAGCCTGGCTAAAAAAATTCAGAAAACTAAAGTTTTGATTATTGATGAAATTTCAATGATCAAGCCGAAGCTTTTTGATTCCTTGAACCGCCTCATCCAAGCCATTAAAAGAAATGAAGAAGATTTTGGTGGGATCCAAGTTGTCTTGTCTGGGGATTTTTTCCAGCTGCCACCAATCACTAGGTTTGGTGAAGAAACCATGTTCGTTGATAGCTCGGAAACTTGGCGGAAAATGGACTTGAAAATTTGTTACCTAGAAAAACAATATCGGCAAACCGATGATCGTCTCACAAAAATTCTTGATCGAATCAGGGCAGGTCAAGCGCCAAGGGAATTGTTGCAAGAATTACAAAACGAGTGTCTACTGAATAAAAAAAATAAAGAACAATTGGGCGACAGAAAAAATGGTGAATCAGAAAATCTGTGCGACATTGATGAGCTTCAAAATTTCGAATTATATACCCACAATATTGATGTTGATGAAATTAATGAAAAAGCATTGGCACAAATTGAATCCAAGGAATACGTTTTTGAGGCCGAAACTTCTGGTAGGCCAGTTGTTGCCGGAGCTATTTTAAAGGGAATTCTTGCCCCAGAATTATTGCGACTGAAAAAGGGCGCATCAGTTATGTTTGTTAAAAATAATTTTGAGGAAGGGTATGTTAACGGAACGCTTGGTAAGGTCGTGAGCTTTGATGGCGGACTGCCAGTGGTTGAAACTTTTGATGGAAAAATTATTACTGTTGAAAAAACAAATTGGGAAGTCGAAGAAGACGGAAAAATTATTGCTGGTGTAATGCAAATTCCGTTACGTTTGGCTTGGGCCATCACTGTGCATAAAAGTCAGGGGATGAGTTTGGATCGAGCTCGAATTGATCTGTCAAAAACTTTTATTGCTGGGCAGGGATATGTGGCTCTGTCTCGGCTAAAAAGTATTGATGGTTTGGAGTTAGTTGATTTTAATGATAAGGCGCTCGAAATTGATCCCTATGTTTTGAACTTGGATGTGATTTTGCAAAAGGAATCGCAAAAATGGCAGCAGGTCATCAATCGTTTTTCTGAAAAAGAAATTGAAAGAATGTTTGAAGATTTTGTGGAAACAAGCGGAGGAATTTTAAATGAAAAAGAAATCAAGAAAAATCGAGCGCGCAAGAAAGAAAAAGCCAAATCAAAAGGCGCCGACAAAAAACCTTCTCACGAAACTACTCTGGAAATGATTAATTTGGGTTGGAATTTAAATCAGATTGCCGAAGAAAGGGGGATTAAAAAAGAAACAGTTGTTAGTCATCTCGAAAAAATTAAGGAAGGAAAGTATTTTACCGATCGTGAGTGGAAGCTGAAAATAAAGGCTTTCAAACCAGATTCAAAAACTTTATCGGAAATTAGAAAAGTTTATAAAAAGGAATTAAAAAAAGTTGGAGATGGAAAAGAAGTGAAATTAGTTAATTTGTACCGCAATTTGGGCGGAAAATATGATTTTGAAAAAATCCGCTTAGCGATTTTGTTTATTTAATTTTATTTAAACCAGATTAACATGATAGATAAATTAGAAAGAGTCAGAAAAGTTGAATACGATCCTGATATTCGAGATGTGGTTTTTGAAATTGTTGAAGAAATTGAAAAAAAAGAAAAAAAAGATAGTCAGCCGGTTGTTTATTGGTTGACGAGGGAAATGAGAGCCGAAAATAATTGGTCTTTAATCTTTACTGATCAAATCGCACGTTTGAGCAAGTCGCCATTATGCGTGATTTACAATTTGATCGATGATAATAAAACCGCTCGAAAATTGCAATTTGAAATTGATGGTTTAGTTGCCCTAGAACAAGAACTAAAATCAAAAAATATTCCATTAAAAGTTTTCCTGGCTAAAAATTTTGATGAATCGATTAAAAAAAATTTAAAATTCTACGAAGATATTTCTGCTGGGGTAGCGGTAACTGATTTTTATCCCCTAAAAACTTATCAGAATCAAATCAAAACTGTCTCCAGAAAAATCGATCTTTACGAAGTTGATGCACATAATATAATCCCAGCGCGATATTTAACTAATAAGCAAGAATTTGCCGCAAGAACCATTCGACCGAAGATTTATAAAACAATTGATCAATTTTTTAATGCTTATCCAATAATTAAGAAAAAAAATCCTGCAAATTTTGATTTTGTCGATTTTAAGAATATAAATTTAGATTTAAAAAAAATAACTGACAAAAGAATGAAGCAAGGCTTTGATTGGATTAATGCCGGAGAAAAATCTGCAAGAAAGCAACTTAATAATCTCTTAAAAAATAATCTGAATAATTATTACCATGATTGGAACGACCCAAATCTAGAAGGGCAATCTAATTTCTCACCATACCTACATTTCGGAATGATTTCGGCCCAGGAAATTGCACTCGCCGTTTCGGGTTGGACTAAGATACCGATTTGTAAATTAATGTCGAGCTCACGAAATCGCGCTAGAAATGACGAAGTTTTAAAAGCTGGAAAATTGGATCATGCAGGAGCTTTTTTGGAGGAATTAATTGTTAGAAAAGAATTGTCGGATAATTTTTGTTTATATAATAAAAATTATGATAATCCGGCAGGCTTTGCTCCTTGGGCTGCCGACTCGTTGTTCCTTCATTTGAAAGATCAGAGAAAATATAGTTATTCTAAAAAAGAATTTGAAGAAGCTAAAACCCACGACGATCTATGGAACGCGGCGCAAATGCAGATGGTAAACCAAGGAAAAATGCATGGCTATATGCGAATGTATTGGGCTAAAAAAATTCTGGAGTGGACCAAAAATCCTGCTGAAGCTGTAGAAACCGCTATCTATCTGAACGATAAATATGAAATCGATGGGATTGACCCAAACGGCTATGCTGGGGTAATGTGGTCTATTGGTGGGGTTCATGATCGACCATGGTTTGAAAGATTGATTTTCGGCAAGGTCCGCTACATGAACCGAAATGGCTGTGAAAGAAAGTTTGATGTTCCAAAATATATTGATGAAAATTTGAAATTGGTGTTAAAATATTACCATTAGCAAATAAATTTAATCATGAAATTTAAAATCCATAATCAAGCTTTCACACTTTTGGAAATTCTACTAACGATCGCCATTATCGCGGTCCTTGCTGGAATTGTCATTGTCGCCATAAATCCGGGCCGTCAATTGGCTCAGGCCAGAAATGCCGAGAGATCAAGTGACCTCCGATCACTTTATTCTGCAGTTCAGCAATATTATATCGACAACAAAGCATGGCCGACTTCCACCATGCCATCAACACTTACAGAAATCTGTGATGAAAACGGAAACCCAACAGGTTGTCTTAATTTAAACAACCTCGTACCAACCTACTTATCGGCGATCCCGAGAGACCCATCATTAGGCAACACTGCAGAAGGTACTAATTACAAACTGGCTATTAATCCAAATACTAACATGCCAGAATTAATTGCACCTAGCTCTACTGAATATGATCTCGATCCTGCAGAAATCGGGACAACAACGCTATCAGTACCACAGGCAGAAAGTACTTTGATAACATACGGTAAACCTTGGCGTAATCAATATTTTACCAACCTAACACAACAGGGGAATATTAGTACTTGGAGTGGATCTACATTCCCGATAGTTAGCGGCTTAAGCGCTGCTGTAGTAACAAAAGATAGAGTTTATGTTTCAGGAAATTCACCAGCAAGTACATACACCGCTCCAATAAATACTGACGGCACCATTGGTTCATGGAGTTCGAGTGGTTCTGTCGGTGTTGGAGTAATTGATATAATTAAAACAGGGGATAGAATACACGCAATTCCAGAATCAGGAAGTATAATTTACACAACGACAATTAACGGAGACGGTACGTTGAATAGTTGGGTTAATAGTAATAATAATTTACCATTCGCAGCTAATCATCGAATGGAAGCTTTTACTACGGAAAATTATGCCTACTTAATTAGGGCAAATAATAGTGCTGAAGTATATTATGCTCCTATTAACCAAGACGGTACCTTGGGAGCCTGGGCTAATAGTAATAATAATTTAAATCAAACCCCAGGATTAAATATGGGAATTACAGTAAGTTTAACAAAAAATAAAATTTATTTTTTTGGTTTAACGGCAGCCTGGTCAAATGTTTATTTGTTTGCTGATATTGATTCAAATGGATTAGTTGGGTCATGGCAAACTGTTCCAAGTAATGGTGAGCCTTCCTTTGGAAACCATTCCAAGACATTTACTACGAATAACACTATATATTATTTTGGCGGACAGGGCAGTCAGGCAATGTATTATGCAACACTTAATAATGATGGTGAAATAACTGGCTGGCAAACAGGAACAAGTATTGGAGCAACACTGGCAGGTTCCTCTGTTTTTGCAACAAATTCTAAATTGTACATAGTCGGAGGATTTGATCAGAACGGAAGTTCTCAGAGTTCAATTAGAATTGGGAATATCACTGGTGGGAAAAATGATTACACCGCTGAATAATCTGGACGTAAAATTTGTTTGTGTGTTCTAAAAATTAGCAAAATATTTTTTTAGATGCTTTAATAATATATATTTCTTATTAAGTATGATAAACAAAAAAATGAATGATGAAAAAGAGAATTTAGAAATCAAAGCCGGTAACTCAGGACGATTTTTGGGTATTGATTACGGCACTAAAAGGGTAGGGACGGCTCTTACGGACCAGGAAAGACAGATGGCTTTCCCCGACGAAGTTTTGACGAATGATTCTCATTTAATTGAAAAAATTCAAAACAAAATTAAAAAAGAAAATATCACTAAAGTTATAATTGGTGAATCTAAAAATTATAAAATGGAAGATAATGCGATAATGTCAGACATTATCGATCTGAAAGATGTGATTGAAAAAACGATGGAAATTGATGTTGTGTTAGAGCCAGAATTCATGTCGTCAATGCAGGCTGAAAAAATCCAAGGAAAAAATGATATGATAGACGCATCAGCCGCAGCGATTGTCTTACAATCTTATTTAGATAAGAGAAAAAAATAATTTTAAATATAAATATAACATTTAATAAAATAAATATGATCAATTTCTTTAAAAAGCAAAAAGAGAGTTTAATAGGAAAAGAGGAGGTAGCAGATTTGGTTGCACAGTCAGAAGAAATTAAGATAGATAAGGAAATCGAAAGTGTTGAGGAAAAAAAATCTAACTCGATTAGTTATGATGATTTCGTAAAAGTAGAAATGAGAGTCGGTGAAATAATTTCTGCTGAGAAAGTAGAAAATGCAGATCGACTTTTAAAATTGAAGGTTAATTTTGGAGGGGAAGAGAGACAAATAGTTTCAGGAATTGCCGAATATTTTAACCCAGAAGATTTAATTGGCAAAAAATGCCCTTTCGTGACAAATCTAGAGCCAAGACAAATCAAGGGGATAGAAAGTCAGGGGATGATTTTAGCTGCTAAAGATGCGGAGGGCGGTTTTTCACTTTTGAATGTTGAACCAATAATTTTACCTGGCACTAGACTTTCTTAAAATTCTTAACTTTCTTAATTATAAAAAATGAAATTTCTTAGAAAAATTAAATTAGATAAAAATAGAAAAATCAGAAATTGGTTTGCTAAAAATATTAATAACCCAAAGGCTGAAAAGGCAGTTTATGCCGTTTCTTTTTTTGATAGTTTTATTTTACCAATTCCACCGGACCCATTTTTGGCTATTATAACTGTTTTAAAACCGCAAAAATGGTTAAAATTTGCTTTCTACACAATGCTTTTTGGAGTAATTGGCGGAACGGTTGGTTATTTGGGCGGATATTTCTTGTTTGAAATTTCGAGCGACAAATTTCTTCATCTTTATGACTCTTATGAAAAACTACAAAGCCTGAAAGTTACTTTTGATGATAATACTTTCACCGCAATTTTTTTGGCGGCTTTTACCCCAATCCCTTACAGAATTTTTACGGTAGCGGGAGGAATTTTCCAAATAAATTATTTTATTTTTATTTTAGCCTCTATTCTAGGAAGGGGACTAAGATTTTTCATAGTTGCATGCATTATGAAATTTGTCGGTGAAAACTTTGGAAAATTAATTTTAAAATATCTAAACCTAATTTTATTATTCACCGGAATCGCCATTCTTGCTTATCTTATTTTTTAAAATTATAAAAGATGCTAAAATATAGTAAATGTCTTTAGCACAAATAATACCTAAAATAAAAAAAATTCTACTTAGTAATTTTCCAACTATTGGTTTTTTATCTCTTGACCCGGTAGCCTTGGAAATAAATTCTGACTCAGTCAGGGTAATGAAGTTTGATAGGCAAAAGGACAAATTAGTTCCAAAATTTTTTGATGAAATAGTTTTTAAAAACCAAATAGATATTGAAAATTTAACAGATCCTGTTAAAAGCGCAGAAATCACCGCTACTTTAAAGAAATTAAAAAATAAATTTAATTTTCAATACGCTACGGTTGCACTGCCAGAAGATAAAACTTATTTATATCAGGTTACTTTTCCACGAGCAGCAATGATGGATCTGGGGTCGGCCATAAAGTTTTCTTTAGAAGAAAATGTGCCGATACCTGCAACTGATGTGAATTTCAATTATCATGTATTAAGGCAGAACGAAGCCATTGTTGATGTGATAGTTAGCGTATTCCCAAAAAAAATTATTTGTGATTATACTGAATTATTAGAATCGGCTGGGATTAAAATTTTTTCATTTCTGCCAGAATCGGTTTCTGTTTTTAGAAGTGTCATTAAAAAAGGTGATAAAGGTCTTTATTTACTGATTAGATTCCTGAAGGATAGAGCCAACATAACAATTGTTAAGGACGGGGCAGTTCAATACACTTCTTCAGTTATGATTGACTTGGATAAAATCATCAAGGAAGATCAGTTCGATAATGATGAGTTTAAGAAATTGTCACACGAATTGAACAAGACTATGATTTACTGGTTTACTTCTAAAAAAGATAGTAATCAAAATTTAAAGATAGAAAAGGCTGTTTTAGTTGGTCAGGATGCTTCAAATATTAAATTAATAGAAGCATTAGAAAGTTCTTTAAAAATTGACGTTGAAGCAGCTAATGTTTGGACAAATTGTTTTTCTACAGAAGATTACATTCCAAAATTGAAAAAGAATGAAGCTTTAAAATATGCCGTCTCAATTGGTTTATCTATCGAAACCTTTAATTAAAATATTATGCTAGCTCTGTTATTAAAAAAGAATAGAAAAGAAGTTAGGACAGAATATCGACAGCGATTTGTCGCTGTTTTATTAGTTGTGATTTTTACAGTGCTGCTTTTTAGCATGGTTTTCCTTGGATCGATTTGGTTTTTGATTAAACAAGTCGATCTGGCTTATACTTACGAGACTAAAAATTTGAATAATAAAAATACTGAAGAACTAGCTTTTAAAACAAAGCAACTAGAAACTGAAATCTTTAAAAGATTTAATGCTCTAAAAAAAGTTAACCCTGCGTATTATCCAATTTACGATTTGATAAATTCTGAAATTGATAATTTAAATAAAGAAGGAATCGAGAATGTAAAATTAAGTAATATTGAATTAAATTTAGTTGAGAGTGACGTAGAAATTTCTCTGAAGGGCAGGGCAGTAAACCGGGAGACTTTGTTAATATTTGTAGGGGCGCTAAAGGATCAAAAAGTTTTTGAAGGTGTAAGTTTGCCAATCTCTAATTTAACTAAAGATGTAAACATCGAATTTAACTTGAATTTTAAAACCAGCCTGGATTTTTTTAATAATTATCAAATAAAATAATGGAACAGCTGAACAAAAAAAGAATAATATCCATAAACTTATTTCTATCGGTTTTAGTGCTTGCTTCGGTGATTATTTTATTTATCATTCATTCTTCTATTTCTAAAAATATCGAACTAACATCCCAAAGCTTGGAAAAATTTAATCAATCAATTTTACTAAAAAAATCGAGTGACGAAGATTTAATGGCCAATATTGAAAATCTGCAAATAGTTGATAAACAATTAGATAATTTAATTATTGATGGATACAATATAGTCGATTTCCTTAATTTTCTAGATAGCCTGGCTGTAAAGTCTGGGGTTTCTATAAGTATTTCAAACATTGAGACAACTAAAGATTATGGCTTTAATCAAAACTCTGAAGATAATAAGAAGAAAGGGACCGCTGCAAAAAAAAATGAAGCAAGTGGAAGTGTTAACAGTGCAGAAAAAATTGGTTTAATTGCTATGGAGGCAAAAATTAGCGGGTCAGAAATCGGCGTAATTAAATTCCTGAAATTATTTGAAAATAGCCCTTATATTATTGAAACTAAGTCACTTGACTTAAAAATGTCCGGGAATAGTTTGGAATTAAATTTGAAATTTGAAGCAATCGGTAATTAATATAAAAATATGAATTTTCAAGAAATAAAAGAAAAAATCTCACTAAGGCACAAAGAAAAGAAATTTAAAATTTCCATTTTTGGTTCAAGCCCTAGTTCTGATTGGATTGTGATATTGGGAATATTCTTTGTTTTGTTCGCGGCTTCAATGCTTGGTTCTTATTTTTATTACCAGAATGCTTGGCAAACAATAGAAAAGGTAGAAATAGGGAACGAGGCTGCTTCAAAATTAAAATACGAGGAAATATCATCATTCCTGAAAACCTATGAAACCAGACAGAAAAATTTCGATAGGTACTTGAATGCTGGGGAATAAAGTGTTAATCTATTATTTAACCTCTCGTAGTTCAATGGATAGAACGAGGGATTTCTAATCCCTTAATGTAGGTTCGATTCCTACCGAGAGGACATTTAAATAGTTGAATTTAATTTTAAATTAGTGTAATCTTATATTTGTAAATTGATAAATTTACAATGCGGGCGTTTAGCTCAGTTGGCTAGAGCAACTCGTTTACACCGAGTAGGCCAGGGGTTCAAGTCCCTTAACGCCCACCAAGAGAAACATCGTCGGAATCAGAAAAGCGGAGCGATTTTGCAGAAGCCAAAATCGCGCTGTCAATTTTTTCAAAACCCTTTCCGCCTACGGCGGTTTTGCAGAAGCCAAAATCGCGCTGTCAATTTTTTCAAAACCCTTTCCGCCTACGGCGGAAGCTGTGAATTCAAAAAGTTCCCCCCAATTACATGAAAGCGTTTTGTCTTTGATTTCAGGGTTAGAGCCGATTTTTTGAAAAAACTCTTTCCATTCAAAATAATTTTGTGTTTTTTCTAAAATAACGGCTTCCTTCAAAGACAAAACGAAACTCCGCAAGGGTTCGACCCAATTTTTTCTCTGTTGTCCAAAATCCTTAAAACTTTCCTCAAACTTTGCTTTCTGACGAAGGAGAAGGTCTTTTCGTTGTAAATAAATATCGCGTTCAATGTCGCCGTCGAGATAAATGGAAACAAGCTTGTCCAGCTTCTCCTTCGTTTCGGAAAGTTTGGTTTTAAGATTTTGGACAACATTTCCTTTTTCAGAAATTGATTCTTTTTCCCAGATGTCAATTTGATTTTGCATTTTATCAATTTCCGAAAAAGGAAGCGACACTGATTGAAGCAGATTTTTTGCTTGCGAAATGAGTGCGGAAGAAGATAGATACGGCTGATGACAAATACCTTTTTTCTTGGTGCAACGATAGTAAGTATATTTCGTGCCAAAACGATTGGTGACATATTGAGCCGTAATCATACTTCCGCACTCACCACACCGAGCGAATTGTGCAAAAGGAAAATGGTTTGGTACTTTTTGCACACGAGGACGAGATTTTTTCGCAAGCATTTTTTGGACTGCTTCAAACAGTGTCGGAGAAATAATTGGCGCAAAGCTTCCGTCGTACCATTCGCCTTTGTGGTGCGTAAAACCGAGATATACACGGCTCGCAAGCATTTTAGCGACGGAAGCTTTGGCAGGTGGCGTTCCTTTCGTGGTTACGCCGTGATCCGCCAAAAATTCGGCGAGTGTTCCAAGGGTGTGCGTACCTTTGGCGTATTCTTCAAACGCTTTTACCACAATGCGAGATTTTGTTGGATGAGGTTCAATATTTCTCGTTTTCGGATTATTTACATAGCCAAAGGGAGCGCGCACCAACCACTCGCCTCGTCGGACTTTTTGGCGGATACCACGGTTAATATTCTCAACGAGATTATCGCTGTAATACTTACTCTGTCCGAACGCCACCTGCAACATAAATTTCCCTTGCGGAGTTGGCTCAAACCAAAATGTCGGAAAACGCAAAGAAACAATTTTGGTCGTGTCTACTGCATAAATGATGCGCCCGCCGTCCACACTATTGCGAGCAAGGCGGTCTGGGTGCCACGCGAGAATACCTACGCCGTCCATATCATCAATGCGGGCCATCATTTCGTTAAAAAGTTCACGACCCGGTTTCTTTGCACTTTTCGACTCTTGAAATTCCTGAATAATTTCAAGATTTTCTTTACGCGCATATTCATGCAACTCAAAAAGCTGTGCCTCAATGGACATTATTTGGTGGTCATCATCCTCCGTGCTTTTACGAGCGTAGAGAAAATATTTTGGTTTGATTTCTTTCATGTTTTAATTGGGGGGAACTTTTTGAATTCACAGCTTCCGCCGTAGGCGGAAAGGGTTTTGAAAAAATTGACAGCGCGATTTTGGCTTCTGCAAAA
>JFJP01002082.1_pt1 | contig 33791 bp, 31 predicted proteins | sample 431651 | NCBI WGS metagenome assembly JFJP01 (sample SAMN02602958, study PRJNA72255) | Microbial mat metagenome, whole genome shotgun sequencing project. | biome: fresh water; feature: sink hole; material: water; isolation source: purple microbial (photo- and chemosynthetic) mats found in... | reverse complement strand
ATGCAGTTGCGCTTCGCTTCGTTTGCTGTGGCCAACTTACGAGAGGACTTTCACCTCCAAGATCGCGCCCATGCTGGGCGCACAAAAAAAGGCACCGCCGAAGCGATGCCTTTTTGCCGGGGCAGAAACTGCTGATCAGTAACCGGCGCCCTTGATCGACTTCAGACCTTTGTATATGGCCTTGGCAGCGAGTTGCTCTTCGATGCGGATCAACTGGTTGTACTTGCAGATGCGGTCGGTACGCGACAGCGAACCGGTCTTGATCTGGCCGGCACCGGTACCGACGGCGAGGTCGGCGATGAAGGAGTCTTCCGTCTCACCCGAGCGGTGCGAGGAGATCACACCATAACCGGCCTTCTGTGCCATCTTGATGGCGTCCAGAGTTTCAGTCACGGTGCCGATCTGGTTGACCTTGATCAGGATCGCGTTGCAGGCGCCCATGTCGATGCCCTTTTTCAGGCGGGTCGGGTTGGTAACGAAGAAATCGTCGCCGACGATCTGCACCTTCTTGCCGAGCGCCTTGGTGAATTTGACATAGCCGTCCCAGTCGCTCTGGTCAAGACCATCCTCGATCGAAACGATCGGGTACTTCTTGCACCAGTCAGCGTAGATGGCGATCATTTCGTCGGCGGTGAACAGCTTGTCCGGATTCGATTTCCAGAACTTGTAGCCCTTGCGCTCGCCTTCGTCGAACAGTTCGGAAGACGCGCAGTCGAGCGCAATCGCGATCTGCTTGCCGGGCTTGTAACCGGCGGCCTCGATCGCCTGCATGACGACGTCAAGCGCTTGATCGTTGGTCAGGTTCGGGGCGAAGCCACCTTCGTCGCCGACGGCAGTGACGTGGCCACCCTTCTTGAGGATGCTCTTCAAGGCATGGAACACTTCGGTGACCCAGCGCAGTCCTTCGGAGAAGGTCTTGGCGCCGACCGGCATGATCATGAATTCCTGGAAGTCGATCAGGTTGTCAGCGTGCTTGCCGCCGTTGATGATGTTGGCCATCGGCGTCGGCAGAACGAATTCCTTGTTCTTGTGCAGTTTGCCAATGTATTTCCACAGCGGCATCTTGCTGACACTGGCGGCAGCCACGGTGATGGCCATCGACGCGCCGAGCAGCGCATTGGCGCCGAGCTTGGACTTGTTGGTGGTACCGTCCAGCGCGATCATCGCTGCGTCGAGCTCGCGCTGGTTAAGCGGGTTCTTGCCCTTGAGCAGAGTGGCGATCGGGCCATTGACGGCGGCAACCGCCTTGAGCACGCCCTTGCCGAGATAAACTTTCTTGTTGCCGTCGCGCAGTTCGCAGGCTTCGAATTCGCCAGTCGAGGCGCCGGACGGAACGGCGGCTCGCGCCATGAATCCGTTATTCAGCGTGATATCGACTTCAACGGTGGGATTGCCGCGCGAGTCGAGAATCTGACGACCGACGACCTTGGTGATCTTGACGAACTTGGCGGGCGCAGCCACCTTCTTGACGGGAACGGCTTTCTTGGCGACGACGACCTTCTTGACTGCAACAGCCTTCTTGGCAGGAGCAGCCTTCTTGGCGGGAACAACTTTCTTAGCGGGTGCAGCTTTAACGACCTTGGCCATTTTGGATTCCATTACAGTAGTTGATTGAAAACACATATGGTGCAACAGATAAAGGCGTGAGTATACAACGAAATGCCCAGCGAATTGCCATCCAGGAATTGGGCGCGGATGAACACGGCCACGACGAAGGACCAGGTCTTCCCTGCGCACTTCGAATCCCAAGCAGGATTCCTTGGCGCAAGGCCTATTCGTTGGCCGCTACACCAACGGGATCCTCGGCATCCGGATTGATGACGCCGAAGTGCGCCGGTATCCGGGCATAGAAGACCCGGATCTTTTCCTGATGAACCAATGCGAGGATTTGTTTCATTTCGTCCTCATTGACAATGAACTCCACCTCGATGCCGGCGTTACCGGCCAATTCGAAGAAGCGGTCTTCGAACAGGTGGTGGTGTCGCCCGAAACCGGCCATCGCCCGGAACGCCGAGCCGCCGCGAATACCCAGCGTGTTGGCTTTTTCGAGCAGCCACTCCCAGAGCAGGACGCCATGATGACTGCGTTTTTCGTCCACGTAAAACCGCAGAAATGAGCCTTCCATGTCCGCCTCCTTTATCGGGTTTGAATTTTCCTCAGGATGAATTCTTCAGCAGGTAGAGGGTACCGATCCCGGCGAAGGTCATGACGACCGATCCCACAACATGCGCGGCGACGGCACCGAAGGCCCAGGAAATTCGTCCTTGCTGCAGCAGTACAGTGATCTCGGCCGAGAACGTCGAGAAGGTCGTCAGCCCGCCACAAAAGCCGGTGATGACCAGCAGGCGCCATTCCGGCGAGATCGCCGAGAAGGTGGCGAAGAACGCGATGCCCAGCCCGACAACATAGGCGCCGATCAGATTGGCCGCCAGCGTACCGGGAGGAATGGTCGGAAAGGCGCTGTTGAGTTTATCGCCTAACTGCCAGCGCAACAGGGCGCCCAGCGCCGACCCCACGGCAATCGCCAGAATTGATTTCCACATAGATCTGTCCAGAATCCGTCCAACGCTCCACATATTACTCTAACAACTTACCCACAGAAGCTGTGCATAACCCTGTGCGATTATTGTGTTATTGCCGATAAAAGCCTGTGCCGACGAACGCCTGACATCCTTGCTCAATAAACAGGCAATACCTCCCGTCAGGTGCCCGGTTCAATTCTTGCTCGGCACCTCGTCGCGCAGTTCGCGACGCAGGATCTTGCCGACGTTGGTTTTCGGCAGATCCTTACGGAACTCGACCTGACTGGGCACCTTGTAAGCGGTCAGGTATTCGCGGCAATGTATGATGAGTTGCGCCGGGGTCAGCAATGGATCCTTCCTGACGACGAAAATCTTCACCGCCTCGCCCGTTTTCTCGTCCGGCACGCCGATGGCAGCCACTTCGAGCACCCCCGGATGCATGGCCAGAACGTCCTCGACTTCGTTCGGATAGACGTTGAAGCCGGAGACGAGAATCATGTCCTTCTTGCGGTCGACGATGCGCACATACCCCTTGTTGTCCATCACGGCGATGTCACCGGTACGCAGAAAACCGTCGGGCATGAATACGTTGGCCGTCTCTTCCGGTTGCTTGTAGTAGCCCTTCATGACCTGCGGACCGCGAATGCACAGCTCGCCACGCTCGCCGAGAGGAACATCGGCGCCGCTGTCGTTGCGGATCACCGCCTCGGTCGACGAAATCGGCAGCCCGATCGAGCCGTTGTATTCCGGAATGTTGATCGGATTGATGGTGGCCGCGGGAGATGTTTCGGTCAGGCCATAGGCCTCGATCAGCGGTTTGCCGGTCACTTTTTTCCAGCGCTCGGCAACGCCCTTCTGAACCGCCGTACCGCCCCCTAGGGTCACCTTGACGCGACTGAAGTCAAGGGCGGAAAAATCCGGGTTGTTGAGCAGCGCGTTGAACAGGGTGTTGACGCCGGTCAGCACGGTGAACGGATACTTGCCCAGTTCCGCAACAAATTTTGGAATGTCGCGCGGGTTGGTAATCAGCAGATTGTTCGCGCCTATCTTGATGAACAGGAAGCAGTTCGCCGTCAGCGCAAAGATGTGATACAGCGGCAAGGCGGTTACCACCATTTCGTTTTCCATGGTCACGACCGAACTGACCCAGACATGCGCCTGCGTCGCGTTGGCGATGATGTTACGGTGCGTCAGCATCGCGCCCTTGGAAAGACCGGTGGTTCCTCCGGTATATTGCAGGAAGGCGACGTCCTCCAGCTCAACCTTCACCGGCGTGAATTGCGCAGCGGCGCCCTGCGCAATGGCGCTCCTGAAACCGACGGTCTTCGGGATACGCCACGCCGGAACCATCCTCTTGATGTATTTGACGACGAAATTGACGATGCTGCCCTTCGGGAAGCCGAGCATGTCGCCAAGCCGTGCGATCACCACATTCTTTACCTGTGTCCTGGCAATCACCTGCGCCAGCGTTCGCGCAAAGTTCTCGAGAATGACAATGGTTTGCGAACCGGAATCTCTGAGCTGGTATTCCAGTTCGCGCCCGGTGTACAGCGGGTTGCAGTTGACTATCGTATAGCCGCCGCGCAAGGCTCCGATCATGCAGACCGGATACTGCAGGACGTTGGGCATCATGATCGCAATGCGTTCGCCCTTCGGCAGCTTGAGAACCGTTTGCAGGTAGGCGGCGAAATCGCGCGACAGCGTGTCGAGCTGACCATAGGTTATTTCGGCGCCCATGCAGACGAATGCCGTGCGCTCGCTGTACGCGGCGACGCTCTTCTCGAACAACTCGCCGAGCGACTGGAATTCGCTCATATCAATCTCGGCCGGCACACCCTGCTCATAGCTCTGCAGCCAAATTTTTTCCACCTGACCCCCCGTATAAAGCTGTTTTTCTTGCCGAGAAACCCTTTATCGCCAGCCCGGCCGATAGTATTCCATCTGGCCGTTTTGCGAAAGTGATTGCATGGCGAGTAATCAATACACTTCGAGCAAGGACGCATCGGCAAAGATCAGTGCGCCACGTACTTCGCGCGCCGGGAAAACGCCGGCCACCGCCCGGCAGTAGCCGGAGACCTGCGCCCGATACTCATCAAGGCGCAGCGTATCGCTGCCCGAACTCTTGTAATCGAGCACCCAGAACGCATCTTCAAACTCGACCAGGCGATCGATGCGCTTCAATTCACCCTCACCCGTCGTGAGATCAACTTCGTTCCATGCCCTGCGGTGCTGTGCGGGATCGAAAAAGCGTCGCAACACGGGTGCCGCCAGCACGCGTTCGGCCACCGGCAGCACGCGCCGGTAATCGCCATCGTCAAAGCCGAGATCTTTCCACCAGCCGTCTGGCGCATTCCCGCTGCTATGCCGTTCGAGCAGGGCGTGCAGCAGGATGCCGAAACGTTCGCCCGCATCCGGGATTCGACGGCGCTCGCCGACCGGCGGCAGAGGTATAGATTCGGCGGAGGCCACAGCGGTCATCGCGTCCGGCGTAGCAAGACCGGACATCGGAGGGCCATCGCCGTGTGCCAATCCGCCACCGAGTTTCTCCAGCGCCCCTTCGAGCCGGCGATAGGGCGTTTCGCTCCCGGCCTTGGCATTCTCGATACCGCTGGCAAGGAATACCTGTCGCGCCCGCGTCATCGCCACGTAGAGCAGGTTCAGTTCCTCGCGCCTTGCGGCCTGCGCTTCGATCTCGAACAGCGACTGGCGCGCCGCGCCGCGATCCTCCTTGCGTCCGTAGAAAGAGAAATGCTTCGGCGACGGTGCTTCCGGCGGCCAATCGACCAGCACATCCCAGGGATCGGGCGGTCGCGGCGCAGTGTTGGCACCGAGTAGCCAGACAATCGGCGCTTCCAGCCCCTTGGCGCCGTGGATGGTCAGAATGCGTACGCGTCCGGCATCGATACTCTGCGCTTCGATCACGCCCTCATCCGGGGCGTCGTTGACATCGGCATCGCGCAGGTCGCGCAGTTCGTCGATGCAGCGCGGCAGGCTCGGGAAACGCCCGCCGTCGAGGTCGAGCGTGAGTAGCAACAGGGCGCGCAGATTGGCCTCGACGCTGGCGCCGGTGGCCTCCGCTACGGCCAGCCGGTAACGCTTGATCACCTCGCCCTGATGGAAGATGCGGTCGAGCAGGTCGTGCACCGGCAGACGATCCGCCGCCTGCAGCCATTCACCGAGCAGTTGTGCCGCGCGTGCCAGACGGGGCGGGGCATATCCTTCCCCGACCAGTGCTTCCAGCCGCTGCCACCACGAGGATTCAGGGCGCACGGCAAGCTGTATCAGCTCCTCGTCGCTGCAGGCAAACAGTGGCGAGCGCAGCGCCTGCGCAAGCTTCAGATCGGCGAGTGGTGTGACAAGGAATTCAAGCAGGGCCACGAGGTCGCGCACTTCCAGTGCCGCCAGCAGGCCGCCGCGCGAACCCGCATCGTAGGGGATGCCTGCGGCACTCAGCGCTCGTTCGTAACAGACCAGATTGGTTCGCGTGCGCACCAACAGCATGATGTCGCCGTAACGCACAACGCGTTGCTGAAGCTGGCCGTCGGCGCCCTTATCTTCGATCTGCCAGACTCCAATCATGGCCTTGATCTTTTCCGCCAGGCATTGCGCTTCCTGCTGCAGGCGAAAATCTTCCGGCTCAAGGTCCGGCTCGGTCAACGGATCGCGCAGGCCAGTACGTTCGGGCATTTCTCCTTCCACAGCCTTGCCTGATAGCGGCAACAGTTCAACCCGCCCCGGCAATGCGCCGGCAAACGAGGTCTGTTCGCGGAAGGGCGCGAATTCGGGCACATCGAGGAACAGTGCATTGAGCACGTCAATTATTGGCTGCGCATTTCGCCGCGTCGCATCCTGCTCGCAACGCACGGCACCATAGTCGCGCTTAAGGAAATCAGCCGCCACCGAGAACAGCCGCGGCTCGGCCCGGCGGAAGCGGTAGATCGACTGCTTCGGATCACCGACCAGAAAGACTGCCGGGCGCGACGCATCCGAGTAGGCCTCCAGCCAGGCCAGCAGGATCTGCCACTGCAGCGGGTTGGTATCCTGAAACTCGTCCAGCAGCACATGACTGTAGCGCGCATCCAGCCTGGCCTGCAGAAATGCGGCCGTGTCCTCGTCGCGCAGCAGCCTGAGCACGTTCCATTCGGCGTCGACAAAGTCGATCTGCCGCCGCACCTTCTTGAACTCGTCCACATGCATGAGGAAGGCCTGAAATACTGCGCAGGCATCCTGATTGAAGGCCAGGATGCGCTCTGCGATCTGCCGTTCGAGGCAATCGATCAGGCGTTCGCCAAGCTGCCCGTGCAGGGCCAGGAAACGCGCCGCACCTTGCGGCGTAAAGCGCTTGTCCAGCGCCGCAGTCGGCTTTTTCACGCGCAGTGTATTGTCTTTGGTCAGAAGCACCGAGCGCAGTTGCGCGAAGCATGCGGCCCGATCCGTTTCAGCCATGGCTGCGCGCAGCGTCGCTGCCACGGACTGATCGCTGACCAGATCGCTCATGTCGAGAAAGTCGAGATAGGCCTGAAATTCCGGCGACCAGTCAACGGCAAAGAAATCGGCCAGGGCCTGACCGGGTTCTCCCGCACCGAGTTGCTCGCGCAGCGCAGCAACGACTTTCCCTGCGCTGTCTGATCCCGCATCGCCGAAGGCCAGCCACTCGCTGCGCCGATCCAGTGCCCGGCGAATCAGGCGCCGCGTCGAATCCAGCCCGGCCTCGCCGAGCAGCCGGACAAAGCCCTGCGTGACTTCGCTCCCCGGCGCTTGCTGCAAGCCGGCGGCGAAGGACTGCCAGAGCTCGTCGAACAGCCGCGAATCGGATTCGACCAGCGTTGACCCGGCCAGATTGGCCGACAGCGGCGCGGCATCGACGAGCTGCAGGAACCAGCCGTGAAAGGTATTGACCGCCAGCCCGGGCTGCGCCGCCAGCACCAGTTCGTAGAGGCCGCGCGCGCTGCGCAGGGTGGCCTCGTCTGCCGCGACTCCGCGCTCGGCGAGAAAGGCAACGAGCTGCGCCTCGCTGCCGGTGGCCAGCAGATGCAGCCAGTCAACGACGCGCTCCTCGATTTCGCGTGCCGCCTTGCGCGTGAAGGTGATGGCCAGAATCTCGCCGGGTGCGACACCGGCCAGCAGCAGGCGCACAATGCGCGAGGCCAGCAGCCAGGTCTTGCCGCTTCCGGCACAGGCCTCGACGACGACGCTGTGCGACGGGTCGAGGGCGCGCAGGATCAGGGGTCGGGATGAATCAGGCATACTCCCTCCGGCACAGCCCACTCATCTCGCAATACCTGCACACGCTGTCGACGCCGTGCGCCGGCAGTTTCGCCCCGGCGCGCAGCGCGCTGAAGGCCGTCTGCAGGCGCTGGCCCTGAGCTTGCGCCGCGGCCATCAAGGCCGCTTCCTCATGGCCAGCCATCACGGCCACGATGCGCTCGTCGTCGAGCGCGACATAGGCGGCTTGCGCGGCCTTGCCGTGCAACAGCGCGTAGGCCGGCAGCTGCACGTCATCCGGCAGACGCTCTTTGATCTCCTTGGCTGCCTGCGTCTTGTAGTCGAGCAATGAAGCACATTCTTCGTTGTTCTTCCGGTCAATGCGGTCAATGCGACCGTAAAGCTCGACACTGGAGCCATCGTCCAGAGGCAGTACGCGGCTGACCCGCGTTTCAGCCTGCACCCAGCGCCAGCCCAGCGCTTCCTGCTCGCGCTGCCAGTCGAGGTAGGCCAGCAGTTGCCTTTCCCAGCGCAGACGCCAGCCGGTGGCCAGAAAATTGTCTTCGATGGCGGATGCAAAGACTTCGGTCACGCAGTCCTGCAAGGCAGACAGCGCCTTGTCCTCGGCGAGTTCGGAGAGTACCGGATGGCGCCCGTGGAAGCGCTCCAGCACCTGATGAACCAGTGCGCCGTAATCGCTCTTGCCCATTTCCTCGCTGACCTCGTCCATCTCGCCCAGCCCGAGCACGTGACGGGCAAAGAAGCGGTACGGGCAGGCGACGAGGCTGGCGTAAGCGCTCACCGAGACGCGGCGCGGAATCAGCGCCAGCGGTGCCACGGGTGCCGCCATTGTGCTGATGCCCGGCGCGCTGGCGGCCTCCGGCACGGCCTCGCCGCGCGCCGGCAGGGGCGAGCGCTGCAGGTCGTCGTTCCAGGCCAATTGATGCAGTGTCGAAAGCAGCGCCAGCTCCGGTGCCAGCAGGTTGGCCTCGCCGTTCTGCACCGATTGCCAGGTGACCGTCACACGCGGCACGGTGGCCAGCAGCAGTTCAAGGTCGCGGCGCAGTTCGCGCTCGCCGTCCTGGCGCGTGCGCAGACCAAGTTCGCGGCGCACGGACTGGTTGAAGAACTCGCCATTGGCCGCCGGCGCCAACTGGCGAGCATCACCGCCGATCAGCAAGGCCGCCTCAAAGCGGCGCAGGCAGACGGCGTTGAGCGGTGTCAGAACAATAGTGCTGCTGATGCTGCCGTCGCGGAAGTTGGCCGCTTCCAGTTCGCGGTTGAACCAGTCGCGCCAGGCGGCGAAAGAGAACAGCGCAGCGCTGTTTTCGAGTTCGCTGCGACGCACTTCGAGCAGGTCGAGCAAGACCTTGCCCGCCGCGTCCTGCTGCAAGGGCTCGAGCGCGCCCAGCGCTTCCAGCGCCTTGTGCAGGCGGCTGATCCAGCGTACCAGCGGTGCGGGTTTCGAGCGCAGCAAGGTGGTCGCTGCTTCGATGCGGTCGAGCAGCGCCAGCCCGATGGCTTGCGCCTGGTCAGCGTCGGCTTCAAGCAGGCAACGCCTGATGCGCGGCACAGCGGATTTGACCGAGGCTTGACGAATCGCCGCTTCAAGCGAAAACACCGCCGCCTTGCGTGCGCTCTCGTCGCAGTCGGAAAAAATGTAGGGCGATTTGCACAGGTCGAGCAGATCGCGGTAGTAGGCGTTGCCGGCTGCCGTTTCGAGCAGCGCGTCGACGGTCGCTGCAGCACGGGAGGTCGAGAGTTTCCAGCCCGTTTCGTCGCTGACCAGGACGCCTTCGCGTTCGAGCAGCGCGCGCACGCGCCGCGCACTCAATCGATCCTGCGTAATCAGCACGATACGGCGCAGCCCGGCATTCAGCCAGGCACCGAGCTGGGCCACGGCAGCTTGCGCTTCCTGTTCGCGACCGCTGGCGGGAACCAGCGTCAGACGGCCGGAAAGCGGGCTTACCGGCTGCTGTTTTGCCAGTGCCAGGGCACGTTCAAACAAGGGAGCGGAGGGCGATTCCGGCCACGCCGCCGCCAGCGTCGCCATCAGCGGCGAGGTCGCTGCACTGCGCACGGCCGGATGAAACACCGACAAAGGCTGCGAACAACCGTATGCCGACAGGAAATCGCGCTCGGCAGGGGCCAGCGACTCATCCGGTGCCGCATCGAGCAGCACCAGCAGCGGACGCGATCCCGCAGGCGCCTGCTCAACCTGCCTCGCCAGAGCCGCCAGACGCAGCCGGTAAACTGCCGCTGCATCAGCTTGCCCGGCGACCGCCAGCGCGCGCCAAAGCTCATGCACGACGCGCGCCTCGAAGGCCAGCGGTGACGAAGAGCGCAACGCATAGGCCCGTTGCAGTTGCGCGGCCAGCACCGCTTCGTCCGCGGGCAGGAAAACGGCGGCGGCCGTCAATTCATCGAACAGGGCAGCCATTTCTGTGGCAATGCCCCATAGCGCGGCTTCGTCGAACCAGCCGCGTTCGCGCAGGGCTTCGTGCAGCAGTACCAGTCGCTCGCTATCGGGCAAGGCTTCGGGAATTCCGGCCACAGGCGCCGACTGGACCCAGTGATTCAGGGTATCGAAGCGCGGCAGCAGCAACGGCCGGGGGGCTGTACGCAACAGCGCTGAGCGCAGTTCGGCGACGAGCGGTAATGCAGGAACAAGAATGACCAGCGACGACAGATCACCCGTTGCAACGGCTTTGCTGCATCGCTCGAGCATGGCGATGGCAAGCACATCAAGAAAGCCCTCGCCCGCAGGCAAGGCCGTCGAGATCAGCCCGTCAGCCGTCTGCTGCATGGATACAGGAGAGCAGACTCAGCGCTCGAGTTGATCGAGCTTGTCCGGCTTGCCATTCCACTCGTCGGCATCGGCCGGCGGTTTGCGGCGCTCGGTGATCACCGGCCAGACCTTGACCATCTCGGCATTCAGCGCGATGAATCGGCGCTGTGTATCCGGCACGTCATCTTCGGCAAAGATGGCCTCCGCCGGACACTCGGCCACGCAAAGCGTGCAATCAATGCACTCCTCGGGGTCAATCGCCAGAAAATTGGGGCCCTCGTGAAAGCAGTCGACGGGGCAGACATCGACGCAATCCGTATATTTGCACTTGATGCAGTTCTCGGTAACAACGTAGGCCATTTTGCGTCTCGCTTGGTTACGGAAGAAAAACTATAGCGCATTTGTCACGCCAAACGGTTCTTGCCCACAATGCTACAAAGGTAATTGCTAAACTTTCGTCCCGCGCCGCCGGACCAGGTGCCGGAACAACCAGCTGCGCGGCGGCTCGAGCCCCGTCCGGACAAAAGCCAGAGGACTGGGCTCAAGGAGAAAGCGCTTCTGCACCTCCCCTTCACCACGTCGCCCGGCAAACAAGATCCTGTCACCTGACAGAAGAGGGGTATCTTCCGGCGGCAAAGGGAACTCCAATTCCTTGCGCAAAAGGAGCAGAGGCACCGCATTGATACGTTCGGGTGGGTTTTCCGGGTTCATCAGCAGATCGCCGATCGAAAATGGAGGCTGGACTTCTGGCGCCAGCGCTTCCCGCAAACCGGCGAAGGAAGCATAGCAATCGAATCCCCACATGAATGGAACTTTGTCTCCAACTTGCTTTTCCAGAAGCGCTCCGGTTTGTTTCGCCATTTCACCTGAGTCCTGGTCAAGATATTTGAGGAAACGGATCAGCAAGGGAGAAGTCAGAAGTTGGCGAGCCTTGTGGGAAACCACTTCTGCTTTGATAAAGCGCAGGTTCGCCATTGAAGCATCGATCAGGCTGGCGTTGGCCACATTTACCTGTCGGATAACCACATACAGTTTCGAGTTGATCGAACGGGCGCGTGTGACGGTTGCCAGATTGACCGAATCACTTTCGGTACACACAACCAGCCCGACAGCCTTTTCAATCCCCGCAGACAACATGTCCTGAAAGACTACGCCTTGAGATTGCAGTACATGAGTATCGCCTTGTTTTATCAGATCGATATTGACGACAGAACAGGTGACCCCCGCATTTTCCAGTGCTGACACGAAGTATTGGGATAAACTGCCTGTCCCGCAGACTAGCCAATGGCCTTTCGGGAGATTGAGTGAATCCGGACGCATCCCCCCAGGCAGTCCGGAAAGCCATTCGATCACCCGCAGTTTCTCTGGCGATCCCATATCCAGGTTGATGTTATTGGCAAATATCTGAAAGGGGTTGACCAGTTCAATATTCCTGAATGAATCAAGATTGGCTTGCGCAATCTTGGTATGTACTCTGGCAATGATGCGCAACGAAGGATTGAGCACCGTGCCGCCAATCGCTACCGACTGGTTGCTATCGTCATTTCCCGCCAGCGCTACCATGGCCACGCACTTGCTGTGGGTCACTCCGGCATCGACCAGAACATCGGGCAAACGACCATCTGCAGACAGGAACAACGGGGAATACTCGAATTCCTCTATCTCGATACGGGCAGCCCGCTCTGCACGCATTTCGACAATGACCATGCGTTGTCCCATTCTATCCAGCATCCGGGCCAGCATGATTCCACTCTGGCCATAACCGACAATCAGGACAAACGGCTCCTGCAGGGCAAAGACCCGTAAGGCAAAGCGCCGCCGGGCAATTGCATCACGCAAGGTCTGATCTTGCGACAAATGGAAAATGCTCCCGAGGGCGTAGGCCCATGAAACCACGCACAAGTAGATGCATACGACAGTCCAGACGCGTTGCGGATCAGTGAACTCGTAGGGGATTTCGCCGAATCCGATTGTCGTTGCGGTATAGCTAATGATGTACAGCGCGTGAAAAAAACCGAGATGGACGACATTTCCGCTTTTGTCCATCCCTGGTATCAGCACCAGCCCCCATACCGAAATGGCATAGGCAATGATCAGTACAATCAGCGGCCGGCGTAGCCGGCGCAGAATAACGAACAGAACCTCGTTCACGCCTTGTTTCCGTCAGCGCGTCTGGCGCAGGGTTTCACTGATCAGCAGAATCACCGAAATGATATTCGCAACAAGGGCGCCAGCACTGAGCGAAACGATGGTCGACATGGTATCGCCGGTCATCGCGGCTTGACTGATATTGACATGCCACATCCAGACGAAGGAGGCGGCCAGAAGCTGCAACATGGCCACCAGACTGGTCGCCAGATGAGTGGCGCCGATATGCGTCCGATCACCGAACTTCATCACCAGCGCAATCAGATTGACCACAACGGCTGCAAACAGATGTCCGGCATCATGCAAGTGAATGTTATCAATTTCACCGATAAAGAAGCCGAAATTAAGCGTACACGCCAGAATGATAAAAAAACCAAAAATGACTTTTTCCAGATTCATGGTTCCGATCTGCTCCCGTTATGTTGACAATGCATCATACGGGCCTGTCATCGGGATGTAAATGTCCATGCGAAACAATCGCGTAGAAACTGGAGACCGGCTCTCGCTACAGAAAACTTCTGTCACAGCCAGCAGGAAATTCAGATTCTCTTAACTGTTATTGCCCGCTTCCGGCAATACCCGTAAAGTCACAATTTGATCACCTCGATCATCGTCAATGGCATTTGCTTCCCATGCAGCTGTTTTTTAGCTACGATAAGGGTTAAATTTGGTCGTACCCCTCCAGGCATCTGCCCTCCCCTCCCATCTCTGTTACCCAAGAGGCATCCAATGAGCGAACACATCCACTACGTCACTGACGATACTTTTGCCGCCGAGGTTCTGCAAGCGCAGCAACCCGTACTGGTCGATTACTGGGCCGAATGGTGCGGCCCGTGCAAGATGATTGCGCCGATTCTTGATGAAATCGCCAAGGAATACGCCGGTCGCCTGAAAGTCGCCAAACTGAACATCGACGACAACCAGACCACCCCAGCCGGTTATGGCGTGCGCGGCATTCCCACGCTGATGCTGTTCAAGAACGGTAACGTTGAAGCCACCAAGGTTGGCGCCCTCTCCAAATCCCAGCTCGCGGCTTTCATTGACAGCAATCTGTAAAGTCGATACCCTGCACCTGAAGGTTCGAACAGAGCGGCACCTGCTTACAGGAAAGCCCGCACCGAACTTTCAGGCGTAATCTTCAGTCGTAGCAAGTCCGGCAGTAGCCAAAACCCTCCTCGTACGCGACTCTTTCGCGACAATGCCAAGCGCACCACGCTTCCTTCATTTTTCTGCTTTCTATCCACTCATGCATCTATCCGAACTCAAAGCCCATCATGTAAGCCAGCTTCTCGACATGGCCGTTACCAACGACATCGAGGGCGCCAACCGGCTTCGCAAGCACGAACTGATCTTCGCGCTGCTCAAGAATCAAGCCAAAAAGGGAGAAACCATTTTTGGTGACGGCACGCTTGAAACGCTGCCCGATGGCTTCGGTTTCCTGCGCTCACCCGACACGTCGTATCTGGCCAGTACCGACGACATCTACGTCAGCCCGAGCCAGATCCGCCGCTTCAATCTGCACACCGGCGACACCATTGAAGGCGAAATCCGCACACCGAAGGACGGCGAGCGCTACTTCGCGCTGGTCAAGGTCGACAAGATCAATGGCGAGGCGCCGGAAGCCTCGAAGAACAAGATCCTGTTCGAAAACCTGACGCCGCTGCATCCGGCCGAACACATGAAACTCGAGCGCGATATCCGCGGCGAGGAAAACATTACCAGTCGCATCATCGACATCATCGCGCCGATCGGCAAAGGCCAGCGCGGCCTGCTGGTCTCCAGCCCGAAGAGCGGCAAGACAGTGATGATGCAGCACATCGCTCACGCCATTACCACCAATCATCCCGACGTGACGCTGATCGTCCTGCTGATCGACGAACGCCCGGAAGAAGTGACCGAAATGACGCGCTCGGTGCGCGGCGAAGTGGTCGCATCGACCTTCGACGAACCGGCCACGCGCCACGTGCAGGTCGCCGAAATGGTCATCGAAAAGGCCAAGCGCCTGGTCGAGCACAAGAAGGACGTGGTCATCCTGCTCGACTCAATCACCCGTCTGGCGCGTGCCTACAACACCGTACAACCGGCTTCCGGCAAGGTCCTGACCGGCGGTGTCGATGCCAACGCCCTGCAGAAGCCGAAGCGTTTCTTCGGCGCCGCACGCAACATCGAAGAAGGCGGCTCGCTGACCATCATCGCCACCGCGCTGATCGACACTGGCAGCCGCATGGACGACGTGATCTACGAAGAATTCAAGGGCACCGGCAACCTGGAAATTCACCTCGGGCGCATGGCCGAAAAGCGCGTTTATCCGGCAATCAACGTCAATCGTTCCGGTACCCGTCGCGAAGAACTGCTGCTCATGCCCGACGTCCTGCAAAAAATGTGGGTGCTGCGCAAGTTGCTCTACAACATGGACGACCTCGAAGCGATGGAATTCCTGCTGGATAAAATCAAGGCCACGAAAAACAACGGCGAGTTCTTCGATTCAATGCGGCGTTGATCACACTTGATTGCAAATTGCAAAAGAATCAAGGATAATTGCGCGTTTTCCGGAGCCGGTCACCGAAGTAATCCGTGTCTACATCGAGCCGGCTAGATTTGACTTACAGGAATTTCTCCAGATGAAATCCAAGATCCACCCTGATTACAACGAAATCGAAGTCACCTGCTCCTGCGGCAGCGTGTTCAAGACCATGTCGACCATGAAGAAAGCACTTCACATCGAAGTGTGTTCTGCCTGCCATCCGTTCTACACCGGCAAGCAGAAAATCATCGATACAGCCGGCCGCGTCGAGAAATTCAACAGGAAGTACGGCGCGATGCACAAGCCGGCCTGAGCCAGACCCCGAGTTCACGCGGACTCAGCAAAAGGCAGCCGCAGGGCTGCCTTTTTCATTTAGGCCAACGGAAATCCTTCAAACCCCGACCCAGCCATGCCTTTTCTCCCGGAACATCCACGCTTCAAGGGGATTACCCTGCCGCCCAGCGGCTGGGCGCTGGGCATTCTGCTTTCGCTCTACATCTTCACCGGACTGATCGGTCACGACCCGTGGAAAACCGACGACGCCATCTCGATCGGGATCGTGCACGACATGTTGACCAGTGGCCACTGGCTGATGCCTCATCTTGCCGGTCAAGCCTACCCTGACGCCCCGCTTTATTACTGGGTTGCCGCCGGTTTCGGCAAACTTTTTTCCTGGCTGCTGCAGGAGCATGAAGCCGCGCGTCTGGCCAGCGGCCTGTTTACCCTGCTGGCGCTCGAGTTCATTCTCCTTGCCGCACGTGAATTGCACGGCAAGGACTATGCTGCCGCCGCACCGCTGATTCTTGCTGGAAGCATAGGCTTCCTGTTTCACGCGCACGAAGCACAGCCCATGCTGGCGGCGCTAACCGCACACACGGCCGTTTACTGGGCATTGACGCTGCTGCCACGCCGCCCCGGCCTGGCGTCCATGGTCTATGGGGCCTCGCTCGCACTGGGTTTCCTCGCCAACGGACTGTTGCCGGTATTGAGCTTGCTGCCGGTTACCTTCATTGCCCTGTGGCAAGCCGAGGACAGGAAAAGAAGCTCGCTGTTCCTCGCTCTGGCCATGCTCCTGGCTGTACTGCTTTGCGCCTTGTGGTTGATCCCCCTGCAGATGGCCGCGCCGCAGTATCTTGCGGATTTCCTGCGTGGCGAACTGGATCCCCTGATCCTGAGCGTGCAACCCTTCGCCAACATCCTGCGCTACCTCAACCTGTTGCTGTGGTACGCCTGGCCCGCGCTCCCGCTGGCGGCATGGGCCTTATGGTCAAAACGTCGCGTTCTCCGTACCCGGCCGCTGCTGCTCCCGATCCTTTCCTTCCTGTTGGTACTGCTCCTGCTTGGCCTCGGCGTGAAACTGCACAGTGCTCCGGCCTTGCTTCTCCTGCCCCCGCTGGTGCTGCTGGCCGTACCCGGAGTTGCCACCCTGCGCCGCGGCGCGGCGAACGCCTTCGACTGGTTCGGCATGATGGTCTTCAGCATTTTTGCCACGCTCGTCTGGATTGTCTGGAGCGCCATGGTCTTTGGCTGGCCGGAGCGACTGGCGCGTCAGGCCGTACGCCTTGAACCCGGCTTCATTGGCCACTTCAGCCTGATCGCCTGTGCCTTCTCGGTCCTGGTGACAATCATCTGGTTCTGGCTGATCGTCACCAGCCCGCGCTCACCGATGCGCGGCATCATGCACTGGATGGCCGGGCTGACCCTGTTCTGGCTGCTCATCGCGGCGCTCTGGATGCCCTGGATCGACTACGGCAAGACGTACCGCCCGCTCTCTGCCTCTCTGGCCAAAGCCTTGCCCGCCAAAGTCGGCTGTATCGCCAATGCCAATCTGCCCGATGCCATTCTGGCGACGCTGGATTACTTCAATGGAATCCGTACCATTCCGCTGAAGAACGCAGGCGCAGAACGTTGCAACTGGCTGCTGGTGCAAGGCGAATTTCGTGACCCTGCGGCCATTTCGGCGGCCGGATGGCGCCGGGTCTGGGAAAGCAGACGGCCCGGGGATCGTCGTGAAAGTGAACTGTTTCACCTTTATCGTCGCGATGGCAGGGCAAAATCAGCGGCCTCACTTCCCGACATGCTCGTTGAAGGCGCGGGTGACGGCACAACACGGCCCTAGGTCCGGCCCGCAGGCCTGGCAGAACAGCGTCACATCCGTCCGCTCACAGTTTGATGAAGTGCTCGCGGTAGTACTTCAATTCTTCAATCGACTCACGGATGTCGGCCAGCGCCGTATGCTCGCCCTTTTTCACGAAACCTTTGGCCAGCTCGGGTTTCCAGCGCTGGCACAATTCCTTGAGCGTACTGACGTCGAGATTCCGGTAGAGAAACCAGTCTTCGAGCTTCGGCATGTAACGCGCCATGAAGCGCCGGTCCTGACCGATGGAATTGCCACACATCGGACTTTCGCCCTTGGGTACGTAGTCCTGCATGAAGGCCAGCGCAGCGGCCTCAACCGCCGCTTCATCGAGCACGGATGCCTTGACCTTGTCGATCAGGCCCGAACGCCCGTGCGTGTTCTTGTTCCACTCGTCCATCGCGTCAAGCAGGGCCTCGGATTGATGAACGACCCATACCGGCGATTCGGCGATGGTCAGCAGATTGCTGTCGGTTACGATCATCGCCAGTTCGATGATGCGCTCGCGTTCCGGATCAAGGCCGGTCATTTCCATATCCAGCCAAACGAGATGATTTGCGTCCTGTGCCATATAATCTGTCCGAATTCATTAAAACCCTATTTTCTCACAGCGGCATGACCAATACTTTCTCGATTGTCTTTCTGCTCGCCCTGTTGCTGATGGTTGCACTTCGCCTGTGGCTGGCCTGGCGCCATGTTTCGCATATCCTGGCGCATCGCGCGACCGTACCCGATCAGTTTGCCGGCCATATCGAACTCTCGGCCCACCAGAAAGCGGCCGACTACAGCGTGGCCCGGACCCGTTTAGGCGTACTGGCGCTGGCGCTTGAAATTGCCATTCTTCTGGGCTTCACGTTTGGCGGCGGCTTGCAAACGCTGCATGAGTTCTGGGCGCCCAGGCTCGCCGGGCCGTGGTATGGCATTGCGCTGATTTTCAGCGTCATGTTCATTTCGGGCGTTGTCGACCTTCCACTGTCTCTGTACACCCAGTTCGTCATCGAAGAGAAATTCGGTTTCAACCGCATGACGCTCAAACTGTTCGTTGCCGATCTGCTCAAGCAGACTGCTCTGGGCATCGCCATCGGGACACCGGTACTGTTCGCCGTACTCTGGCTGATGGACCGGATGGGCAGCCTGTGGTGGCTCCACGTCTGGTTGTTCTGGTGCGTTTTCAACCTGCTTATCCTGTTCATTTACCCGACCTGGATTGCACCGCTGTTCAACAAATTCGCACCGCTTGACGACGCACCGCTCAAGGCGCGCATCGAAGCCCTGCTGCAACGCTGCGGGTTTGCAGCATCAGGGCTGTTCGTCATGGACGGATCGAAGCGTTCAAACCATGGCAACGCCTACTTCACCGGCTTCGGCAAGACCAAGCGCATCGTCTTCTTCGACACCTTGCTCGGCCGCCTGCAGGCAGCCGAGGTCGAAGCCGTGCTGGCCCATGAACTCGGTCATTTCAAACACCATCATGTGGTCAAGCGCATCGCTTTGCTCTTTGCCATGTCGCTGGCCTTTCTCGCCGCGCTCGGACAACTGATGAAGGCTGACTGGTTTTATGAAGGGCTCGGAGCAAGCACGCAAAGTACAGCCCTGGCACTGATTCTTTTTTTCCTCGTCGTGCCGGTCTTTACCTTTCTGCTGACCCCGCTGATGAGCCTGCTCTCGCGCCGTCACGAGTTCGAGGCGGACCGTTACGCCGCCAAGCAGGCTTCGGCCGACGATCTGGTCAGGGCTCTCGTCAAGCTCTACGAGGACAATGCCTCGACCCTGACCCCGGACCCTCTGCACTCGTTGTTCTACGACTCACACCCACCCGCTGCGCTGCGCGTTGAACGACTGGCGCGTCTGACTTGAAGATCAGGGGCACCGTCGTTGCCGCGCATGGGCGGCAATACCAGGTTGAACTTTCCGACGGCGAAATGCTGCTGTGTTTTCCCCGCGGCAAGAAAAGTGAGCTGGCCTGTGGCGATCAGGTCAGCGTACAGCGCAGTGGTGATGGACAGGGGGTGATCGACGCTGTCGAAAAACGCCACACCCTGCTCTACCGCTCGAATGAATTCAAGCACAAGCTGATCGCCGCCAACGTCACGCAAATCGTTATTGTCGTCGCCACCGAGCCTTCGTTTTCCGATGAACTGGTGACGCGCTGCATTGTTGCTGCTGAAAGTCAGGACATGAAGGCACTGATCGTGCTCAACAAATGCGACCTGAACAAGCGCCTGGAATTTTCCCAAGCACTCCTGGCTCCGTTTGAAAAGCTGGGCTACCCGGTGCTGCAGCTCTGTGCGCAGACCAGCGTCGAGGCCTTGCGCACACGTCTCACCGGCCATGTCAGCGTGCTCGTCGGCCAATCCGGTATGGGCAAATCGACACTGACCAACGCCCTGATTCCCGATACCAACGCGCCAACGCGCGAGATTTCCGAAACGCTCGATTCGGGCAAGCACACGACGACGCACGCGACGATGTATCACCTGGACGCCAGTTCGGCGCTGATCGACTCACCAGGCCTCCAAGAGTTCGGATTAAGCCACCTGACCGCGGCTGCCATCGAACAGGCTTTCCCGGAATTCCGTCCGCTGCTCGGTCAATGCCGGTTCCGTAACTGCCACCACGACCGCGAACCTGATTGTGCGGTACATTCCGCCGTCAGGCGGGGCGATATTGATCCGCGCCGTTACGCGGTATTCCGCTCGCTGCGCGCCGAAGCCGGTTGACCTGAAAGGACGCTTGGTCAGCGTCAGCGCGACTTGTCTCTGGAGGGTTCTCGGGAAGGAGGAGCATTCATCATGTTTACACAGCGCTGCAGCGTAGCCGCCTGCTGCTCTGGCGATTTGCCGACCAATTCGCAGTCCTGGCCTTCCGGTTTCGCTTTCGGTTTTTTCAATTTTGGCGCTTCTGCTGCCGGAGGTGCGCCTGCAGTTGCCTTGGCATCGGGAAGGGTTTCCGGTTTCTGCCCGGCGTTGCCTGTAGGAGCGGCGTCTTCCATTTTCTTGTCTTTATCCCCAATCGCCGTGGAGTGGGCGATCGAATACTCTTTCAGCGCAAACATCTGCCTGGAGAGCACTTCGATCTGCGCCTTCATTTCGGCAAGCGCCTGGCTCTTTCCCTTCAGTTCATCCCTGGCCGCCCGCACTTCAGCCTGCAGTGCCGAACTGCGCTGATAATAAAGAAAGCCGCCAGCCACCATGACGGTTAGCAATATGCCGAGCAGCATGGCAAGAATGACGACAATCGTGAGTTTCGGTTTAACGGCAGATAATTCTTCGCCGACTTCAGCTTCTTCTCTCTCAGTGGCCACGGTTTTGTCCTTAAACCACCCCCCAGGGTAGGTATGGGGTAGGCGTTAATGCTGAAAAAATCATCTACTGACATAACGTAACCCAAAGGTAATACTTTAGCAACATCCATGAACATCATGAAAAATTGGAATTTTTACGATTCCACGATCAATCTGGACAAAGGCTGGGTAGCGTCAACAGGCAGCCAAAGCCATGGCTATCGGCAATGCAGACAGGATGAAGCTGGAGTGCATTTTCATGACATTCCGCTGGGATGAACTCGCAAGCTGCGCACGACGCTGGCCGGTCGTGGTAAGCTCAAACTTCTACCGACAATAAACACGAAACAGATTCAATCTGCTCATGAACACGCCCAACCCACCCGCCAGTCCGGTCCAGAACGCCCGCCTACTACTCAAGACCCTGCAGGAAAGCTTCTCGGTATTCCGTGACTATTCGCCGCTGGCCATCGGCATCGACAAGCAACTTCTGGCCCGGCAACCCGGTCTTGATCGCAAGCTTCTGCGCATCGCGCTGGGCATGCATGCCAACTCGCTGCGTTACCTCAAGACCATGGAGAAAGCGACGCATCGCCTGGATCTTGATGGCCAGTCCGGGGACGAAATAACTGACGCCCACCGTAGCCACGCCAAGGAAGTTCTGCGCAAACGTTTCAGAAAAGATGCCGAGCGACGCAAGGCTCAACGCGAAGCCGAGGCCCTTGAGCGGCAACGCGCAGAAAAACTCAGCCAACTGGTCGAAAAATTCGGCAGAGGCCGGTAGTCCCGGACCATCCGCTTCCAGCCCACGGCGGATCAGCTCACGGCTTGCGTTTCATCTGCGCCTCTTCTTCGCGCATCTTCCTGCTGAAGTAGCGCACGAACCAGACCGCCATACCCAATATGAAAACGATGACGAACAGGCTGAACAGCCCGATATCGGTTTTAAGCAACTCTTGCCAGGCCATGACTCACCTCCCCTTGTAATCAGAAACAACAGCGGAATCCATTGCCGTTTGCACCTCGGCAGGCAATTGCAGTGACGCCTTCTGTTCAATGACCCAGTCGCCGGTCAAACGCCACTGGCTGTTCTCGTCTTCCAGGGAAATATGCCAGCGGCCGCGCAGAAGGGCATCGAGTTTTCCCGTATATGAACCTCCACCGTCCGCATGCAGGAGAACATTCTGATCGACCCCGGCACGTGTCGGGTGAATGATGCGCAGCTTGAGCACTACCGGCAGCACAGCATGCGGCTTGCCGCGCAGAAGGATGCGGATCTGCGGCCCCTCGGCACTCTGCATCACTTCGGCCTGCAGGCCCAGACTGGTCGCTTTCTGATCGCGTGCGCTCATCTGGTTCACTGCCAGCCCCAGCTTGTAGTAATCATCGTCAACCAGGCCATCGTTGCTGACTACCGCCAGATACGCCGTAAATACGCCGGCGACGATAACGATGAACGGCCCCGCCATGAGTATCCATGGCCAGGGATGGCGGTACCAAGGGCTTATGGCGGCAGTCAGTTTCTGATTCATGGCAGGAAAAAAGTGGCTTTCTCGCGAACGACGATGCTGTCGTTGTTCTGCGCACGGATTTCAAAGAAAATGGGATTCGCGCCTTTATTCCCCTTGCCTTCCTCGACACTGGCAGAAAGAACAATCGTCTTGGCAGAAATTGCCGGTACTTCGACGCCCCGCTCGCCAACGATGTCGATGCCGTCGATTCCACTCACCTTGATGGCGTAGCGATGCGCCGACTCATCAGTATTCATGACTCTCAGAGTGAACACATTCTCGATCCGGTCATCGTCGGCTTCACGATACAGGCTTGACCGGTCACGCAGAATATCGACCTTGAGCGGGATGCGTGTCGCCAGACTCCACGTCGTTGCGACAATGATTGCCAGCAGGATAGAGGTGTACAGGATGGTGCGCGGACGCAACAGATGCATCAGGATATCGTGCGCCGTGTAGCGCCTGGCCAGTGCGTTCTCGGTCGAATAGCGAATCAGGCCGCGGGGCGTACCGACCTTGTCCATCACCTCGTCGCAGGCATCAATGCAGGCGGCGCAGGCAATGCATTCAAGCTGCAGGCCATCGCGGATATCAATGCCCGTAGGACAAACCTGGACACAGATGCTGCAATCGATGCAATCACCCAGTTGTTGCCCCACAGGATCGGCGTTCTTCCGGCGCAAGCCGCGCGGTTCCCCGCGCTCCGGATCGTAGGTGATGATCAGCGTATCCGGATCGAACATCACCCCCTGGAAGCGGGCATACGGGCACATGTACTTGCACATCTGCTCGCGCATGAAACCGGCCATCAGGTAGAGGAAGCCAGCGTAGAAAAATATCCAGAACAACTCCCAGGAACCGAGTGAAGAAGCAAATACCGAAGAAACCAGTTCCTTGACCGGAGTGAAATAGCCGACGAAGGTAAACCCAGTCCACAGGGCAACCAGAATCCACAGGGCATGCTTGGTCAGCTTGATGCGGAACTTGCGGCCGGACATCGGCTGGGCATCGAGTTTCATGCGCGCCGACCGTTCGCCCTCGATCTTGCGCTCTATCCACATAAACAACTCGGTATAGACCGTCTGCGGACAGGCGTAGCCACAGAAGAGACGGCCACCGACGGCGGTTACGAGAAACAGGGCATAGGCCGAAATGACCAGCAGGACGGCCAGATAGATCGCATCCTGCGGCCAGAAAACCATGCCCAGGATATAGAACTTGCGCTCGACCAGATGGAAAAGAACCGCCTGACGCCCGCCCCAGTCGGTCCAGCACAGTCCGTAGAACAAGGCCTGGGTGAAAAACACCATGCCCCAGCGCCAGTTGGCGAAAATGCCCTTGACGCTGCGCGCGTAAATCGTTTTGTGCTTTTCGTACAGTCCGTCGGTGTTGATCACCACCGGCTGGCCCGGATCATTCCTGTTCATGACATCCACCCTGATTCATTTCAGCATTACGCATTACTCTAATATTTAGTATTAGAACACGAGCGCTTCTGTTTCGGATCAGAGCAGCCTCCCCCATTCGAAAAAAGAACGAGGCAACTCGTGTCGCCCCGTTCCAGTCCGACATCTTTGCCTTACTTCTTTTCGCCACCCGTACTGAGATTGAGTACATAGGCGGAGAGCAGGTGGATCTTGGCCTCACCCAGGAATTCCATCCATGCCGGCATCTGGTTGGAACGTCCCTTGGTGATGGCTTCAACAATCTTGTCCTCGGTTCTGCCGTACAACCAGACCTTGTCGGTCAGATTGGGTGCGCCCAGGGCTTGCATCCCCTTGCCATCCTGGCCATGACAGGCAAAGCACACCGCATCGAAGCGGGTCTTGCCCTTGGTGGCCAGTTCGCTGTTGTGCGACAGCCCGGACAGCGAACGGACATAGTTGGCCACTTCTCTGGCCCCGGCTTCGCCTCCGACCGCATCCGGATTACCGCCATACGGCGGCATCATGCCGGTCCGGCCGTTGCTGATCGTCTCCACGACCTGCGCCGGTTCTCCGCCCCACTGCCAGTCCTTGTCGGTTAGATTGGGAAAGCCCTTGTCCTGTATCCCTTGACCCGTTGTTCCATGGCATTGCACGCAATAGGTCTGGAACAGACGGCCACCCATTTCCATGGCCTCCTTGTCGGCGGCTACGGCCTTCAGATCCATCTTTAGGTACTTGTCGAACAGCGGCTTGACCTGAGCATCGACCTTTTCGACTTCTTTCTGGTGCTCGCCGGCGGTCGACCAGTTGAAGGCCCCTGGGAAGCGGCCAAGTGCCGGATAAAGAACCACATACACCAGCGAGAAGACAACGGTTCCATAGAACAGCCACATCCACCAGCGAGGCAGAGGATTGTTATATTCCTGAAGTGTTTCATCCCACACGTGACCGGTGGTATCCGTCGTCTGCCCACCAGAAGGATGACTGATGCTTTGCGTCCACAAGAAGACGCCACAGGCAATGATACTGACCAGGACGATCAGGATGACATACCAGTTCCAGAACTCATTGACAAAATCGCTCATGATGTTTTCCTTTGTTCATTGCCGGCAGGAATTCCGAGTTCGATTCGTTCAGCCTCCTCATCGGCAAACGGCAAATTGGCAGCTTCTGCAAAGCGCTGTTTGTTGCTCTTGACGCCATAAGCCCACCACACGATAGCCAGGAAGGTGAGCAGGGAGACGACCGTGACTATGGAGCGCAGATCGTTGATATCCATGGCTTTACTTGGCGCCTTTCAGTTCAAGACCCATCCCTTGCAGATAGGCGATCAGCACGTCAAGTTCGGTCTTGCCCTCGACTTCCTTGCCGGCGCCGGCAATTTCCTCGTCACTGTAGGGCACGCCGACCTTGCGCAAGGCGCGCATCTTGTCGGCGACCCCCGCCGCATCGACCGGGTTCCTGTCCAGCCAGCCGAAAGCCGGCATGTTGGACTCGGGAACCACATCACGCGGATTGATCAGGTGCGCACGCTGCCATTCGTCCGAGTAGCGTCCACCGACCCGATGCAGATCCGGACCGGTACGCTTGGAACCCCACTGGAAGGGGTGGTCATAAACGAACTCACCGGCCACGGAATAATGACCGTAGCGCTCGGTTTCGGCACGGAAAGGCCGGATCATCTGCGAGTGGCAGAGGAAACAGCCTTCGCGGATGTAGATGTCGCGCCCGGAGAGGCGCACTGGATCGTAGGGCTTCAGACCCGCGACCGGCGTTGTGGTCGATTTCTGGAAAAAAAGCGGAACAATTTCGAGCAAACCGCCGACGCTGACCACCAGCACGGTCAGGATGATCAGCAGTCCGACGTTGCGCTCTATCGAATCGTGTGTAAGTTTCATTTTATCGAAGCCTCCCCGTTATGCGTGTTGACCGGCAGGAACCAGCACGGGCGCATCTACCGTGCTGCCACCGGCCATCGTCTTGAACATGTTGTAGGCCATGATCAGCATACCTGAAAGGAAAAGTACCCCGCCCAGCAAACGGATACCCCAGAACGGGTACGACACCTTGACCGATTCGACGAAACTGTAAGCCAGCGTGCCATCGGCATTGACCGTCCGCCACATCAGACCCTGCATCACGCCGGCGATCCACATTGAGGCAATGTAAAGCACGACACCAATCGTAGCCACCCAGAAATGCACGGTAATCAACTTGACGCTATGCATTTCCGGCTTGCCGAAGAGACGCGGTAGAAGGTAGTAGATAGTCCCGATCGACACCATCGCCACCCAGCCCAAGGCCCCTGAATGTACGTGACCGACAGTCCAGTCGGTGTAATGCGACAGCGCATTGACCGTCTTGATCGACATCATCGGACCTTCGAAGGTGGACATGCCGTAGAACGAAAGCGAGGTAATCAGGAACTTAAGGATCGGATCATCGCGCAACTTGTGCCAGGCCCCCGACAGCGTCATGATGCCGTTGATCATGCCGCCCCACGACGGTGCCAGCAGGATCAGCGAAAAGATCATGCCGACCGATTGCGTCCAGTCGGGCAGCGCCGTGTAGTGCAGGTGGTGCGGACCGGCCCACATGTAGGTGAAGATCAGCGCCCAGAAATGCACGACCGACAGCCGGTACGAATACACCGGACGCTCGGCCTGCTTCGGAACGAAGTAGTACATCATGCCAAGGAAGCCGGCCGTCAGGAAGAAACCCACGGCGTTGTGGCCGTACCACCACTGAACCATCGCATCCTGCACCCCGGCGTAGGCCGAGTAGGACTTGGTCAGCGACACCGGAATCGCCGCACTATTGACGATGTGCAGGAGCGCAACGGCCAGGATGAAGCTGCCGTAGAACCAGTTGGCGACATAGATGTGCGTCACCTTGCGCTTGAAGATCGTGCCGAAGAAAACGATCGCATAAGCGACCCAGACGACGGCGATCAGGATGTCGATCGGCCATTCGAGCTCGGCGTATTCCTTGCCCTGAGTAAAACCCAGCGGCAGGGTGATGGCGGCCAGGAGAATGACCACTTGCCAGCCCCAGAAGACGAAGGACGCCAGCGCATCCGAGAATATCCGCGTATGGCAGGTACGCTGCACCACGTAGAAGGAACTCCCCATCAGCGCGCAGCCGCCAAAGGCAAAGATCACCGCGTTGGTATGCAGGGGACGCAGGCGCCCGAAGTGCAGAAAGCCCAGATTCAGCTCAGGCCAGACCAGTTGCGCGGCGATGATCACCCCGACCAGCATGCCGACGATGCCCCAGATCACGGACATTACGGTAAATTGCCGCACAACCTTGTAGTTATATGCAGACTGAATTTCCGACATGGACCCACCTCATAATTATCGAAAGAACCGGTTTACAATGCTTGCAGACATTTCACCAAGCCAGCTTCAGAAGCAGACTAACGACTAGCCGACGGGCCGTCAACTTGACGATGGTCTACCAAAATGCAGAGGTTGTTGAAGCATTACAACAACCCCTCTACAAACGATGGTATTAGGCAATCTTGATTGATCAACATCAATTCGTCAAGTTGAAATCGTCAAATCAGCACATCTATTTGCTCGCTGTCACGTAACATAATGCTTAAATCCCGGCAAGGCAAATATTTGTTCATTGATCTATATCAAATCTTTCAGCAAGCACACTAGAATCCCCTCCCGGGTTTCGAAGTCATTGTGGGTCGGCCTTCAGGCCGATGCGCTGCATTTGCTTGTCGGGCTGAAGCCCGACCCACAGCAGTCAGCGTTTACTCGTTTGCCGCTGGCTCCTGCCCTTCATCGGCAACCTTCTGCGCAGGTTTCTTCTGCGCCCGGTCATCGTCCATCAGGACCCGGTAGCCCGGCCCTTCCATGTCTTCAAACTGGCCGTTGCGCAGCGACCACCAGAAGGCGATTCCGATCAGGAAAACCAGCACCACCGAGAGCGGGATCAGCAGGTAAAGAATCTCCATAAGGAATCAGTTCTCCTCGAATTTCTGCAGCCGCAGCGAGTTCAGCACGACCAGCAGCGAACTTCCTGACATGCCGATGCCGGCAATCCATGGCGTGACCCAGCCGGTCATGGCCAGGGGCAGCGCAACAAGATTATAGGCAAAGGCCCACAGCAGATTTTGCCGGATCACGCGCAAGCAACGGCGAGCGACCAGGAAACCCCGGCACAGGTGATCGAGATTCTCCGACAACAGGACCAGATCAGCCTGCGTGCGCGCCAGATGCGACCCCCCGCCCATGGCCATCGAGACCTGCGCCTGGGCCAGTACGGGGGCGTCATTGACGCCATCGCCGACCATCGCCACGATGGCCCCGGCGGCTTGCAGACGACTGACGTATTCGTGCTTGCCCATCGCTGATGCCCAATGTCTGCGCCACCCTGGCGGCGACCGATTCGGCGTCACCGGTCAGCAGCACGACGTGCCGACCGTCGGCACGCAAGGTAGCGACCATGGTCGCGGCCTGAGGCCGGATTTCGTCAGCGAAGCGAAACAGTGCCAGCCAGCCGGACACATCGCCGAGGGCGATCACGGTATCACTGTGCGCGGCAAATGCGCGCGCCGCCTCCGGCAAGGGCTGGGCATGCAGGGCCGCGACAAAGTCCGGGCGCCCGACGCGGACACTTCTGCCCTCGAAAACGGCGCTCATCCCGCTGCCCGGCTGATTTGAAATTTCAGCCAGTGCAGGCAGAACCTGGCCGGCCGCTGCCTGGCGCAGCGCCGTTCCGAGCGGATGTTCGGACACTTGTTCGATTGCTGCGGCAATGCGCAGACAGGCCACCGCGTCGAGTTCACCCAGCGGCAATACGTCGAGCAGTTTCATCTGGCCGGTGGTCAGCGTTCCCGTCTTGTCAAAAACGAAGTGCGTCGCCCGCGCCAGGGTCTCGATGGCGTGGCCGCGCGTCACCAGCAGACCGGCGCGCGCCATGGTGCCGCTGGCGATGGTCAGGGCAATCGGGGTAGCCAGAGACAGTGCGCAGGGGCAGGTCACCACCAGCACGGAAACGGTAATCCACAAGGCTTTGGCCGGATCAATGACCCACCACACTACAGCAACAAGGGCGGCGATCAACAGCAAGGACAGAATAAAGCGCGAGGCAATCCGGTCAGCCAGTTCGACAATGCGCGGCTTTTCCATCGCTGCACGCTCCATCAGACGGATGATCGCCGACAGCCGCGTGCCCTCGCCCACCTGCTCGACCCTGATAATCAGAGGGCTTTCCACATTGAGCGCACCACCGGTCACCGGCGAACCGGGCGACTTGGCCACCGGCGCACTTTCACCGCTGAGCAGGGCCTCGTTCGCACAACTGAGTCCCTCGATCACGCAGCCGTCAGCCGGGATGGTTTCGCCCGGCTTGACCAGCACGATATCGCCGGGCTCAAGTGCAGCCGCCATGACCTGCTCAAGCGAACGCTCCTGCGGATAACCCGCGACGCGAACAGCCAGTGCCGGCACCAGCTTGGCCAGCGACTCGGTGATGCTCACGGCGCGCTGGCGCGCGCTCATCTCAAGAAAACGCCCGCCGAGCAGGAAGAAGACAAACATGGCGACCGAATCGAAATACACCGCGCCACTGGCCGTCACGGTCGCCCACACGCTGGCCGCGAAGGCCGCACCGATGCCGAGCGCCACCGGAACGTCCATGCCGCACGAAAAAAGGGTGCGGCCGAATACAGGACAACCGGGAGGGTCAGCAGCAGGCTCGCCCAGCGCAACAGCGCTTCAATATCAGGCGCCATGTCGCCCGGGCCGGCAATATAGGCCGGTATGGCGTACATCATCACCTGCATCATGCCGAAACCGGCCACGAACACCCGCCACAGTGCGCTGCGTCGCTCCCTGCCGGCCACTTCCTCACTCTTTGCCGCATCGTAGGGATAGGCGCGATAGCCGATGGCAACGATGGCTGCGAGAATGTCGGAAAGCCTGATCCGGGTCTCATCCCAGCGCACACGGGCCCGCCGTGTGGCGTAGTTGATCTCGACGCCGACGACGCCCGGAAGTTTCGCCATGTGCTGTTCGTTGAGCCAGATGCAGGCGGCACAAGTGATGCCCTCGATGATCAACGAGGCTTCGCGCTCGCTTGCACCAAGCCGGCGCACGAAACTCTTCTGGAAATCCGCATGATCATAGAGCTTCAGCCCATCGAGAATGTCGGGCAGGGCCTCGCGCGGCGAATCCGGAAGCGCATCCCGGTTACGGTAATAGTCGGCCAGTCCGTTATCGACAATCGCCTGCGTCACGGACTGACAGCCGACGCAGCACATGGCGCGCGCCTGCCCGTCGATGCTTACCGACAGATCGACAGTGGCCGGAACCGGCAACCCGCAGTGATAACAATGCTCCTGACCCATTAGCGCCCAGTTCCCCGTCGCGGAAAGAAAAAGGCGCCAACTCCCGCCCGCGCCCTCTGACGACAAAGAGTATAAGACAGTTCCAGCGCACACGGCTTTAGTCATGCCTGCGTGAGCAATCATTTCGAATTTCAGAATCCGCCATGGAGAGGCAAATGCAATCGCCCTGAACGCGCCGGCAAGCGGCAAAATCCCCTGAAAACCTTTATAATTCAGGCTTTTTCCCGTATTGTTCCGGCGCCTCCTTCTAATGCTCGTTTATCGCGGCTTTTCCCACGTAGCGCCCAACCCCACCGTTCTCACCATCGGCAATTTCGATGGTGTGCATCTTGGCCATCGAGCGCTGCTCACGCGACTGAACGAAATCGCCGTGCGCGAAAACCTGCTGCCGACGGTCCTGACCTTCGAACCCCATCCGCGTGAGTTCTTTGCCCCCGAATCGGCGCCGACGCGCCTGTCAACGCTGCGCGAAAAGCTGGAATTGATCGCCGACGACGGCGTGAAACTGGTTTACGTGTGCCACTTCAACACCCGCTTCGCCGCACTGTCGGCCGAAGAATTCATCGAACGCCTCCTGATAGCTCAACTGCGTGTCAGACACCTGATCATCGGCGACGATTTCTGCTTCGGCGCCGGTCGCCGGGGCAATTTTGCGCTGCTGCGCGCGGCTGGAGAACGTCATGGCTTTCAGGTTGAAGCCATGCACAGCGTGACGCTTGCCGGCGAGCGGGTCTCGAGTTCGGCCGTACGTTCAGCGCTCGCCGCCGGGGAAATGGAGCACGCCGCCGCCCTGCTCGGTCGCCCCTATTCAATCGACGGTCGTGTGGTGCGCGGTGACCGGATGGGACGGCAACTCGGATTTGCCACGGCCAATATCCGCATCAAGCATAGCAATCCGCCATTACTCGGCGTGTTCGCCGTCGAGGTACGTGGGCTGGACGGCGAGCCGTACCAGGGCGTTGCAAATCTGGGTATTCGCCCGAGTGCAAATACGCTGCCACGACCCATCCTCGAAGTGCATCTGTTTGATTTCTCCACTGACATCTACGGCAGGCACCTGAATATCCGTTTCCTGCACAAACTGAGAAACGAAGTACACTTCCCTGATTTCGAGGCGTTGAAGACGCAGATTGCTGCAGATGTGGCAGAAGGAAAATCTTATTTCCACCGCAGAGGCTCAGAGGTGACGCAGAAAAAATCTCATGATGAGTTCAAGGCAAGGAAGAAAGCATGACGCTTACCCGGGATTTCAAACAAACTGTTGTCGAACGCGTTAAGCGCGATCCGGCATTTGCCAAGGCACTTCTTGACGAAGCGGCCACCTTTTTTCTCAGCGGAGAGCCCGACGCAGCACGTCTCATCCTTCGCGACCTCGTGAATACGACGGTTGGGTTTGAGAGCCTTGCCGAATTAACCCATAAACCGAGTAAGAGTCTGCACCGAATGCTGTCGCCTAAAGGGAATCCCAGTATGGACAACCTGGCAACTATTTTTGGCGCAATCAGGAATTGGTTAAAGGTAATGTTTGATGTGAGGGTCGTAGAAATAGTGACTTAGCAACTAGTCATGATTAAACAGATCGATACAAAGCGTCGTCATTCCGGCCTTCGCCGGAATGACAGTTTATCCATGCGTTTCAGCATGACTACCTACTAGTCCCAAGGGGCGTTGTTGAATCTATTGAGTACGAGCTTCATATTCCGGCCTTTGTCAAGATTGCCGAACTGGTCAGTCTTGGCCAAGGAATTGGCATTTCGCAGGCTCGATTTGCATATGGCACTAATTTTCAATGTTGAAGTACTGCACAAAGTTATCAAACGAATCGCAAATGGACTTTAGCCTTTGCGAATTCTTTGCCCCTTTGCGCCTTTGCGGTGGACGTTAAAAAATGACTGACTACAAAAACACGCTTAATCTTACCGACACGCCTTTCCCAATGCGTGGCGACCTTGCCAAACGCGAACCGCAGTGGGTTGCGGCCTGGCAGGCAGAAAAACTTTACGAGCAGATTCGCGAGGTCTCCAGGGGTCGCCCGCGTTTCGTGCTGCATGACGGCCCGCCCTACGCCAACGGCGACATCCACATCGGGCACGCGGTCAACAAGATTCTCAAGGACATCATCGTGCGCTCGAAGACGCTGGCCGGTTTCGACGCGCCTTACGTGCCCGGCTGGGACTGCCACGGCCTGCCGATCGAACACCAGATCGAGAAACTGCACGGCAAGCACATTGCCGGCGACAAGGTGCGAGCTCTGTGCCGCGCTTTTGCCGGCGAGCAGGTCGAACGGCAGAAAAAAGACTTCATCCGCCTCGGCATCCTTGGCGAATGGGATAACCCCTACCTGACGATGGCCTTCAAGACCGAAGCCGACGAGATCCGTTCGCTGGGCAGAATTCTGGAAAAAGGCTACCTCTATCAGGGGCTGAAACCGGTCAACTGGTGCCTGGACTGCGGCTCGGCGCTGGCCGAAGCCGAAGTCGAGCATGAGGACAAGAACTCGCCGGCCATCGACGTCGCTTTCGAGGTGCATCCCAACCATGCCGAAAAGCTAGCCCGGGCTTTTGGCCTGACGCACCTGCGCGCGCCGGCTTTCGCCGTGATCTGGACGACCACCCCGTGGACGCTACCGGCCAACGAGGCGGTGAGTGCCCACCCCGAATTCGACTACGACCTGATCGACACGCCCAGAGGCTCGCTGATTCTGGTGCGCGAACTGGCCGACGCCTGCCTCAAGCGTTATGCACTCGAAGGCACGGTGATCGGCAGCGCCAAAGGCAAAGCCCTTGAACACGTGCTACTCAGGCATCCCTTCCAGGAACGCGACGTCTCCATCATCTGCGGCACGCACGTCACCCTCGAAGCCGGTACCGGCCTCGTACACACCGCCCCGGCACACGGTGCAGACGACTACCAGATCGGCAAGGTCTATGGCCTGCCGGTCATCAACCCGGTCGGCGACGACGGCCGGTTCCTGGCCAATACACCGGCCATGTCAGTCTCGCCGTTGGCCGGCAAGACGGTCTGGGAAGCCAACCCGCTGGTCCTGCAGGAACTCGAAGCCAGGGGACGGCTGCTCAAGCACGAGCGCATCACGCACAGCTACCCGCATTGCTGGCGGCACAAGACGCCGATCATCTTCCGCGCCACCACGCAGTGGTTCGTCGGCATGGATCACAAGGACAAGGAAGACGCCGCGACGCTACGCTGGATCGCCGAACGTGCCGTCGACGAAACGCAGTTCTTCCCGGCCTGGGGACGCGCACGGCTCGAGGCCATGATGAAGACCCGTCCCGACTGGTGCGTTTCGCGCCAGCGCAACTGGGGCGTGCCTATCCCCTTCTTCCTGCACAAGGAAACCGGCGCCTTGCATCCGCGCACACCGGAACTGATCGAGGCCGTCGCACGGCGTGTCGAGCAGGCCGGCATCGAAGCCTGGTTCTCTCTTGATGCGAAGGAACTGCTCGGCGAGGAAACGGCCCAGTACCGTAAGATGAGCGACACGCTCGATGTCTGGTTCGACTCCGGGGTCACCCACTCAAGCGTCCTGCGCGGCTCGCATGCCGCCCAGAGCGTGTACCCGGCCGACCTTTACCTCGAAGGCTCCGACCAGCATCGCGGCTGGTTCCAGAGTTCGCTGCTCACCGGCTGCGCCATCGACGGCCGCGCACCGTACAAAGCGCTGCTGACACACGGCTTCGTCGTCGACGGCAAGGGGCTGAAGATGTCGAAATCAAAGGGCAACGTCATCGCCCCGCAAAAGGTTTCCGACACCCTCGGCGCCGACATCCTGCGCCTGTGGACCGCCGCCACCGACTACTCGGGCGAACTGTCGATCTCGGACGAAATCCTCAAGCGCGTGGTCGAGTCCTACCGCCGCAT
>JFJP01038125.1_pt1 | contig 33792 bp, 23 predicted proteins | sample 431651 | NCBI WGS metagenome assembly JFJP01 (sample SAMN02602958, study PRJNA72255) | Microbial mat metagenome, whole genome shotgun sequencing project. | biome: fresh water; feature: sink hole; material: water; isolation source: purple microbial (photo- and chemosynthetic) mats found in... | reverse complement strand
GATGAGGACCACATGTTGTTCCGGGAGCAGGCACCGGCGCATAATGGAAGACGGAAATTGTAAGAGAATGATTATCAGGACTTATATCGTTATAATCTTATTAACACTTTCATCTGGGGTTCATTCACAGGTAAAGTACCTGATTGACTGGGATTACACAGGCCAGTCATTCGGGACTTTCGCTGCAGAAACCGAATCGAGATATCCTGTTAAATTTTTATATAACGAGGAGTGGGTAAAGGATATCAGCCTTGGCAGTTTTGGCAGCAAAAAAATGCTGAACGAGGTTCTTGACTCTCTATTTAACGATAAATCAATTTATTACTATTTCACCAAATCCGGGAATATTGTCCTAACAAAATATTTCGCTGTAAAACCAATAATAAAGCAAACAAATAATAACCTTTCATTCATTCCCGGTGAAGACTATTCAGTAATAAAACAGGAAGGGAGTTCTTCAGGGAATATGGTTGTAGATATCGGTAATCCTGCTGAAAAAAACATTACCGGAAATGTTGCAATAACAGGGTATATAACAAACCAGGACACCAAAGAGAGTGTAGCCGGAGTAACAGTCTATATTCCAAGTCTTTCCGCAGGCACAGTATCAAACGAATTTGGCTTTTACAAGCTGAGCGTCCCGCGTGGTAATTATTCGATGCATTTCACCTTTATAGGGATGAAAGAAAAGACAATCGATATTAACCTGAATGGACAGGGTGAAATGAATCTCGAAATGAAAAGTATCCTTGTTCCTCTAAAAGAGGCAGTTATCAGAGCCGATAAGGATATTAAACTGCAAAATTTTGAAGTAGGGCTGGAGAAAATCAATATCAGCTCTTTCCGGTTAATGCCAACATCTATGGGTGAATCGGATATTGTCAAAAGTGTTCTGCTTATCCCCGGGGTTCATTCTATAGGCGAAGGGTCGGCAGGATTTAATGTAAGAGGTGGTTCGGCCGACCAAAACCTGATACTGCTCTATGGTGCTCCGGTTTATAATTCATCTCATTTCTTTGGCTTCTTCTCTGCCATCAATTCCGACATTATAAAAGATGTAACTCTTTATAAGGGTGGAATCCCGTCGCGTTACGGCGGACGACTCTCTTCTGTTCTGGATATCATACCAAGGGAAGGGAACAGAAAGGAGTTTATGGGAAATGCCGGAATAAGCCCGATAACTAGTCATTTTGTTGTTGAGGGACCTGCTATTAAGGATACTCTCTTTTATCTTATAACAGGAAGAACAACTTATTCAAACTGGATTCTGGATTTAATGGAGAAACCTTCTCTAAGGAACAGCCGGGCATCGTTTCATGATTTTAATGCCAGAATAGCTTACGATATTAATAAGAAAAACAAAGTTGACTTGTCAACATATTACAGTTTCGATTCATTCAAGCTTAACTCAGATACAACATATAAGTATCAGAACAATATTTTCTCTCTGCGGTGGCGTCATTTTTTCAGCAGCCGTTTCTTCACTGCCCTCTCTGTAAATAATAGTTTATACCGGTATGATATTTCGAGTCTGAGAGTTCCGCAGGAGTCTTTTGTTCTCAGTCACAGGTTAAACAGCACCGGCATTAAAGCGGACTTCAACTGGTTTCCCGGAAGGAATGAATTCAATTTCGGGGGAGAACTTAACAGATATGATGTGCTGCCGGGCAATTATTTGCCTGCTGCTGACTCCTCATCCGTGATTCCCAATATAATAGAAAAACAGCGGGCAATTGAGACAGCAATATGGTTCGAGGATAAATATAATGTTACAGATTATCTTTCTGTTAATGCCGGCATCAGGTTTTCCTCATTTATTGCTCTTGGACCACAGACACTGTATATTTATAATCCTTCCTTCCCAAGGAGTATATCATCGGTTGAGGATACAATAACTTACGGCAGAGCTGACAGCTATAAAACTTATGGCGGTCCGGAATTCCGGCTCTCCCTGAACTTCAGATTAAACGATAACAATTCTATTAAACTTAACTATAATCATACAAGGCAATATCTGCATTTGTTATCAAACACAGCTTCCATCTCTCCCACCGATACCTGGAAGCTGAGTGATTATCACCTGAAACCTCAAACTAGCGATCAGGTTGCCGCAGGTTATTACAGAATGCTCAATAACAACAAGATAGAAGCATCTGCGGAAGTTTATTACAAGAATATCGACAATATGGTTGATTTTAAGGGTGGAACTGATCTCATTATGAATGAATATATTGAGAGGGACCTGATAAATGTTTACGGCAAGAGCTATGGATTCGAACTCCTCGTTAAGAAACCTGAAGGGAGAGCCCGGTGGAGTATAGGTTATACTTTCTCCAGAATACTTCTGAGGAGTAAAGGCTCATTCAGCGTGGAGTCAATAAACCAGGGAAACTGGTTCCCCGCCAACTTTGATAAGCCACATGGTCTTATAGCTACTTTTACATTTATGCAATCAAGAAGAGTCAGTCTGTCGGCGAATTATAATTTCAGTTCCGGAAGACCGGTTACCTACCCGGTTTCTTCATATACAATAGGGAACATTGAAATTACAAATTATTCGCAGAGGAACTTATACCGGCTCCCGAATTATTCAAGACTGGATCTTTCTGCAAGGGTAAGCGGGACACTTAAATCGAAAAGAATAGCACACCCATACTGGATCTTTTCACTTTATAACGCAACAGGAAGGAATAATGTTTATTCAGTATTTTTCAAGAAGGAGAACAACACAATAAAAGGTTACTATCTGTCTGTTTTCGGAAGACCAATACCTTCCGTTTCATTCAACTTTGATTTTTAATTAATGAAGAGACCTCAAAACATAACCGCTATATTACTTTTCCTTGTTCTTGCAGCAGGGTGCACAACACAGTTCTTTCCTGACTTTGATCAGAACCAGGAGCAGCTTGTTGTTGAGGGAATGATAACCGATCAGAATGAGGTCTACAGGATTAAATTGTCGAAATCTTCGCCGGTTGGGCAACCAATAATCAGAAAACCTGTTAAAGGAGCCATAGTAAATATTATTAGTGAAGATGGTATCCTTACAACACTCAAAGAAACATTACCGGGTATATATTCAACCGACTCGACAAAATTCAGGGGACAGGTTGGCGAAAAATATTCGCTCAATATCAGGATTCTCAATTCGACATATTCGACAGATTTTATTGAAATGAAACCCGTTCCATCCATCAGTTCTGTTTACTACGAAAAAGTAACAATAAAATATTCACAGGATAGTCTTTACAGGGATGAAGGATGTAAAATCTATCTCGATACTTACGACCCTTCTGGAGATTGCCTTTACTTCAGATGGGATTATACCGAAACATATGAGTATCAGGTTCCTTATGACGTGTGGAACAAGATCTGCTGGGTTACGGAACAATCAGATAATATTCTGATAAAGAATACTTCAATCTATAATCAGGCGAGGGTAACAAAATATCCAATACTCTTTATTTCTGATGAAACCGACAAACTGAAAGAGAGATACAGCATCCTCGTAAACCAGTATTCTTTGAACCGGGATGAATTTGATTTCTGGGAAAAGGTGCAGAATATCTCCCAGAATGTCGGGAGTCTTTACGATATAACACCTGAAGCAATATCGGGCAATATCAGAAGTGATAATAATCCGGAAGAGCCAGTACTCGGCTATTTCAGCGTATCGGCTGTTGCCAGAAAAAGACTGTTTATTGAAGATAATTTTCTTGGGTGGCCAAATTTTTATAGCTATTGTGCTACTGACACTGTGTATGGAAATCTGCCTGAGGAAGGTCTTAATATTAATTACTGGGTGATAGAAGACTACGGAGATGAGACACTTCCATTCTGGGTTGTAACTACTTACCGGGAGTGTGCAGATTGCACTACTAAAGGAACAAAGGTAAGGCCATCATTCTGGAATGAACAATAAAAACTATGAAAAGTATCCCTTCTGCCTTACATATTATTTTAATTTTTGGCTTACTGACCTCAGGTTTACAGATTGAGGCTCAGCAAACTGAGGCAATCTATTTACACATCGACAGGGAAAAATATATTGCCGGAGAAGAAATATGGTTAAGTGCCTATATAACCAATTGTGAAAAAGGAACACTCTCCTCGCAGAGCGTTATAGCTTATGTTGAGCTGCTGAATCCATGGAATATGCCGGTAATTCAGAAGCGTCTGAAGATATCTGATGGCAGAGGAGAAGGCAACATTACCATCCCCGATTCAATCAGTTCAGGCACATATACAATCAGGGCATACACAAACCCGATGAAAAACTTCCTTCCCGAAAACTGTTTCATGCAAAACATTGATGTGGTTAATCCATTCAGCAACCCGGGATTCAGAAGAAAAAGGACGCAGGGGGAATTAAAGAATAGTGTGAAAGACAGCAATGGATCAGAAAAGCAGAGTGTTATTTCTTTAACAGCTGATACCCTTTTTGGCAGACGTGAAAAGGTGGTCATAAGGTTAGGAAACTCATCAGGCAATACGGGACAAATTGCTGATTATCAAATAAGTATTTCTGTTGCACCGGCTGCTACGAACAGCAATCTGCAAAGCATGAATGAATATTTACCGGGCTTTGAGGCAAAACAGATTCAACTGTTTTCCGGAATAAATCATCCCTCAGAATATAATTACGAAAGCAGGGGACATTTTCTTTCCGGAAAGGTCAGATACAGGCAGGGCACTGTTAATGATTCATCAGGTTACCTTTTTATGTCAATTCAGGGAAAAGTCGCTGAATTCAGATATGCAGAAACAGACAGTAATGGCCGTTTCACATTCATTTTGCCGGTTGATGATAAACAGAGAAACCTCATACTTCAGCCTCAATTCGCTAATAATAATATGATCCTGGAAATTGAGCCATCCTTTTCATGGTCACTGCCATCATCAGAAAGCTATAGCGATTCTCTGTCTGCTTCAGCTTTAGACCTTTTCTCAGAATTGAGTTTCAATTATCAGACTGCAAGGATATATGGAATTAATCGGTTGAAGGAGGCTGAGATAAATAATGATAACAGCTTGAAAAAGAGAAGGTTCTACGGAATCCCAGAGATGGAGATAATACTTGATGACTATATCAAGCTACCAACAATGCAGGAAGTCTTTTACGAACTTGTCACCGGAGTTATTATAAGGCAAAGAAAACAGGGTTATGATATGCGGATTACAAATCCTCTTACCGGAGTCTATTACGACGATCCCCCGTTGGTAATGATTGACGGTGTCATAATTAATGATCTGACTGTACTTATGAACCTGGATCCCGAAACTGTTGAAAAGGTTGAAGTTGTAAAAACCCCATATCTGATAGGCGATCTGATACTCCATGGCATTGTTAATATAATAACAGCAGAAGGTAATTTCAGTAATATTACAATGCCTGATTATGCTGTTATATTACCCTATAAAGTTATTGACAAACATGCTGTTATATCACTTCCTGACTATTCAGACGAAAGGACAAGACTGAGCCGGAAACCAGACTTAAGAAACACTTTATACTGGAATCCGTCTGTAAGAACAGAAAGAAACGGACAGGCTGAAGTATCATTCTGGACATCAGATTTACCGGGTACATATATAATCTCTATTCAGGGTATATCAGAATCAGGAGAGAAAATTTCTATACAAAATTCCTTCAGGGTGAGGTAGAAAAAAATCAGAATATATCATGAAACAATTTCTATCACTTTGCCTGCTCCTTGCTTTTGCCCTCCTAATAGATCCCGAAACGCAAGCGAGGAATCTCCCCGATACTCAATTTTAAGTTTACCGCTTTATTACTGTAAAGATCCTGGCGTTATAATTAATTACAACTTTGATAAAGTAAGTGCCTGATGATAACTGTGACATATCAATTTCAAGCATATCCTGGTTCCTTAAAGTATAAGTAACCTGTTGGGATTTACCTGTATAGTCGAATACACTTATCAAATCATAGTTTTCGATACCTTTCATCGATATTGTAATCCTGTCAGTTACAGGATTTGGATAAGCTACAAGATCAACAGGAATAGTCTCCGACTGTTTTATCTCATCAGGAGAAGTGAAAGCCAATGCAGATTTTGTCTGTGATCCACACTTTGTTGAGCTGGAATTTGCGTTTGCAGCCATAGAAGCATTATGATCCTCTTCCCTGCTTGACACGCTCCAGGAGAGCTTGTTGCCGTCGAAATTCACGCTAAATACTCCCCCACCGGCTTTGAATAATACAGGCTGTGCGTCACTTGGTTCATAGTTACCAAGGAGCAGATTATTAACCCCTCTTGGTATATAAATATCTGTACTATTGTCATTCTTATACTCAAAATTGGCAACATAATTAAATCCGGTACCATTATTCAGTAACTGAACACAATTTAATACCGGCTTTACAGCTCGGGTTCCGGGTCCGGAAGGATTAACATACAATGTACCCGAAGCAATGGCGGTGAAAGTATAATTGCTATTGCATAATACTGGATTAACTGCATATTTTCCGGCAGACTCAGATGAGTTCATATCATATGGAAGATTATCCTGTTCCCGCAATACAGTTACTGAACATGTAATAATCTCATTCGCAACAGACCCGTTGTAATTAAAGTCTATAACCGGCAGAGGATCACCTTCATTGATAAAAAGAACAGGATAAACAGGTGTCACTCCAAGTGATTTAGGTGTAATATCAGCATAAGCTGTTACTGCATCAGTACTGAGAATGTAATTTCCGGCATCTTCTCCGTCTATACTGATACCTGTAACAGTTATTATTTTATTCTCACCCGCATTTTTATCTGCAAATGATGCATTAGAATATGATAATTCAAATACATCGCCACTAATCCTGTTATCTGAAAGAATCACTGAAGCATCCTTTAAGCCATCATATTCCTTATCAATACCGGCAGCTGTGACATTAAGAGTTTTTTGTCCGATAGTGAAATTTGCCGGAGTATAGGTAATATTATAATTATCACCTGCATTCAGGCTTCCCTGAAGGATTTTATAGACTCCAACTTCCTCACCAGGTTCACGCATCAACGATCCGGTTTCAGTATCAGTGCCATGCAGCCCGGTGATATTATAACTTAAAACAGGTTCAGCATCATTATAGATTTTACCGCCATTTAATGCAGCAATGTCAAGTTCTGCCCTGTCAACAGTAAGTGTTCCAAGTCCATATGTTACATCGAAATTATCAGACAGGAAAGTTCCCGGTATAATCCAGTGTTTTCCGGCTGTTGTTCCGGTAATAAAACATATCGGACTCAGTGGTACATTAAGTTGTTCCTCAGGAGTGGAAGGAATATCTGTTGCATCAAAAACAAATATTGCACCTGAGTTACTGGTTTCGCTAACAGTAGATGAATTAACAAGCGAAATTCCGTTCACAAGTGATATTCCGTTTACAGTTGCAGTTCCATTCACAAGAGAGATTCCATTAACAAGAGAAATGCCGTTTGTCTCGGAAGTAAAAGTTGTCTCTGCAGGGTCAGATGCAAGCTTCAATGAATTCCCGTCAACACCTGACAGGCCATTAACAAGTGAAATTCCATTAACTTTTGGCAAAGATTCAATTGCATTTTCACTTGCAAGAAAATTCATTCCTTCAAGATCCACAACACTTGAAATCTGTCCATCCGCACCTTCAACAGCAATGCCGTTTACGAGTGAGATTCCATTTACAAGTGAAATACCATTTACAAGTGAGATCCCGTTCACCAGAGATATTCCATTTACCAGAGAAATGCCATTTACGAGGGATATTCCATTCTCAGTTATCTCCGAAACCCTGAATTCACCATTTGCAAATTCGACTATCAGGTTACCTGTTTTCACAACATCATCTGAATCGAATGGGATACCATTAACCAGTGAAATGCCATTCACATTTGGAATACCGTTTTCAACATGAATTGATATTCCGTTAACAAGTGAGATTCCATTTGTTATATGCTCACTGTTTACCATTACTAAACCATTAATATTGAGCAGCTCGGCGCCATTTACAAGTGAAATCCCATTTCCTATTGTATTGCCTCCAACAGTAACTGTTGTCCCTGAGACATTTACACTAATGCCATTTACAAGTGAAATCCCGTTTACGAGGGAAATGCCGTTTACAAGTGAGATCCCGTTTGGATTAGCCTGATTGACAAGTGATATCCCGTTGAGAGCAGTTATGAAACCATTTGCGATTGTAATTATATTGCCGTCATTTACACGTGCATCGCCACTGACAATATCAGTCATGTTTACAAAAGGAAGTCCGTTAACAAGTGAGATTCCGTTTACAAGTGAAATTCCATTACCTACAGGTTCCCCTGCTACATAAACAGTTGTAACATTCTCTACCACTTCCACTCTGACTTCAACTCCGTTAACGAGAGAAATTCCATTTACAAGCGAAATGCCGTTAACAAGTGAGATCCCATTAATAAGAGGAACTCCATTCACAAGGGATATCCCGTTCACGAGCGAGATACCGTTTGTCAGTGCATCTGTATGTTGTGTGCGTACTGAAGAAATAACAGAACTTAAATTATCTATAACAACAGGGTTATTGGGATCCTGTATAATTTCATATTTAAAATCAAGCTTTGAATCAGTTAATACACTACCGTAAACAAGTGTTGTATCTCTTGGAGTAATCTTAAGCGGCAGCTTATCAATTATCAGGCGTCCTTCATCAACAAATACCAGCCTGTACTTTTCAGCTATTGCATTTGCCAGTTCTGTCTCGGAGCTGAGGTAAGGTTTTAACGATGGCATAATTGGATAAGACCCGACAAATGTCGTGGCATCAACAGCATTGCCGAGATATGATACACTATAGGCCAGCTGACTCAGTTTTTCCGCTTCAGATGACAGGATTTTTCCTGCAGCCACAGCATCGGCAAGTGAGTTATAATTTCCGGTTGCAGTTGAAATAAGGAATGTCGAACTGTACACATCTTCCGATGGCATTACGGCTCCGAACTTTTTGCGTACATCTCCGGATGTAATTGTAACTGTAATAATCTCCTGGTCTAAAGGTTTCCAGGCGTTCGACGCCCCTCCATCCAAAAGACTGGCAGACTTGGGAGGAGTATAAGCCTTAATTACAGGATTACCGAGAAAAGTATTATTTACCTGGATTGTATTTTCATTTGTAGCAGAAACTTGTTCACCAGATAGAGTATCTGTCCTGAAGATAACCTGTGTTGTATAAACCGGATCTGAATCCATTCCTGTCTCCGGAATGAAAAAATCTCCAAGAACAGTAAATGAATTAAAAGGATCCTGTGGAGTTCCGGTTCCGGTCACAGTCATGTTTGAAATAACAGGTTTAGGATTGGCAAACAGTCCTACTGCTTTATTTGCCTGAATAAATCCTGTTCCTGCAACATATGCAGGCACTCCGGCTACAGGAATGGCAGATGCTTTTAACAAACTAAGGATTTCTGCGGGAGTAGGAACTGTTCCTGTCCCGAGACCAGTTGTTCCACCAAATTTTACTTTGGCATGAATAACCAGTGCTGCTACTGCTGCTGCATGCGGGGCAGCAGCTGAAGTACCGAAGAAATTAGGCATATCTGTATCAGGATCAGGATTATCTGTATCAACAATCAAATTCTGATCATCATCTTTCTGCCAGTCACCATTACCTGTTCCGGAAGAGACCTTAACAGTTGTATTAACTCCGTTAGGTGCTAAAAATGCCGGCTTATCAGGTCTTATTACACCATTCACTGCAGTTCCTCCCTGCGATGAGAAAGACATTACCTGTAGTGCTCCGTTGTACTGAGGCGTACGGTCGAACCTGACAGCTCCGACAGCGATAGCACCTGCAGCATTAGCATGACCTACAATAGTTGAAGTACCTTTTATTTGGGCAGCTTCAGCAATTTCAAATTTATCGCCACCGCGAAATAAAATATATTTGAAGCGCAGACTGGCTGTAGTTCCGGATACTTTTGAAATGACTATGTTTGTTATTGCACCACCAGCTTTCACAGAGAATGGGATGACTTCTATCGGTGCTCCTCCGGTATTAACCCGGTTAAAACCAAGTATTGAAGATCCGGTGCTGTTTGACAGAAACAGGTCCATGTCGGTCTTCGTGGTCGCCTGGGCAATATCTGAACCATCGTCCCATTGAAGAACAATTGTATATGTTCCTTCTCCTAGGTTTACCATTTGATAAATATCGCCACCGCCAAAGTCATGAGCAGTTCCGGCTATAGTACGGGGAGTACCTGAGCCAGCTTTATAGTTATCCTCAAACGACCAGTTGCCGAAGTTTCCGGCAGAAGTGAAGAATGTAACACCCTGTGCAACTGCTGCATCTACTGCCTTCGCTACAATACCATCGCGGAAGAAAGGTTCAGTGATATAACTGATATCATCTACAATAATGTTACATTTTCCTTTTGCAGGATCTGCAAGATCCCTTATCCCGTTTGCCATATCAAGTTCACTCATGGATCCTGTGTAGAAAGCAAGTTCCGCACCAGGTGCCACATCATGAATTATCTGAAGCATAGCACGGCCTTCATCTGACATTTCGGTCCCAAATGAAGCATCAATATCTTTAAGAACATCTACTACTTTGGTATACCCATTAGGGTTTCCGGTACCCGGAAGGTCTCCGAATGAAACATCTGCTGCTGCAGCTCCTTTATAGTTATAGCTGTTAGAGATCACCCCTATCTTTACTCCGGTTCCATCGATTCCATATCCAAGCCTTGTAAAATCAGACCGAAGTGCTTTGTCACCCTGACTTTGTACACGACCCGTCTTAGTAACAATATAATTGCTAATACCCGGATAGACCGGGCGGGCGTAATTGAGAGTTGTTGTCAGGGAATTCATGTCAAGAAGTCTCGAAACAGGCATCCAGCCGGTTAATTGCCTTATAGAGACATTCTCAAGTACCTTTTCAAAGCCCCAGGCGTTAAGCTGAGTAAGCAGACTACTTGTTGTTCCCACGGATACAGCCTCAATAAAAACCTGGTATACTCCGCTCTTCACTCTCAGCTGGAAAATATTATCTGACTGACCGTTGAAATTGGGATATAGACTGGTATAAGTATTGTAAAGTGATGTAAGCTCTGCGCCAATAAGGGATTTGTTATTTACTTTCCCCCCGGGAGGCGGTGCATAGTAGGGAACAATATCAGTAACATCACCGCAATGGTTTGAATTTATGTCGGCTGTTACAACTTTAACAGATCCATTAGGCAGAGTAACTGTCCATTGAACCTTGTCCTTTAATGAAAATTCCTGACTGAACACTTTTGTCTGTACTCCCGTCAGAAATGAAGTTATCGCATTTTTCTTGGTCTGCCCGTTATTATAAACGAGAACGCTGGCAGGCTGACTTACAGTGACTATTGTTGTATTCGTATTTTCATATCCGAAATTGGCCTTATAGGTGCCATTTCCAATATATTCGACACAGTTAACAACGATATTTATATCCTTCTTCTGACTAAATGATACAAGCGGAAAAAAGAAAATAATAAATACACTGGTAAAAACTACACGCAGGTAATTTTTAGAAACAGAATTAAATCTTTTCACATCGGTAAATGTTAGTTACTCAAAATAAATTCTTAAAAAACGATCGTAAAGGTTTATATTTTGATAGTTACAGGCTCAACACTCACTAACAGTCATACCATATCGCCTGAATTTACCTTGTTAATATTAACCCGGTTGAGAGTTTAAACATATTAGAGACTTAATTGTTTATTTAAAATGATTATAAATAACATGATAATTAGCATATATTCATGTATTTACATACTTACATTTATAGATGTTTGTAATTATTTTCCCGATGAAAAGATTCCTCTTTATGACTGTAAGGAAAACTTTACTTCACAAGAAGACAGATTATTCTCAACTAAACAATTTAAGACCTGATATGTTAATTGTCTGAATGAATCTAGTATGAAGAAGTCCGGACTAGTATTAATAGTAATATTTATTTCCTTTTGGCATACAGCAGAAGCTCAAATTAGTATTGTTGATAGTCTGAAGCTGGCTCTGAGGGACAGTAAAGAGGACACTACGAAAGTAAACACTCTTATTTCCATATGCCAGAATGAATACAGGTCGTCACCTGACAGCGCTATTTTTTACGGCAAGGAAGCACTAAGGTTATCAGAAAAACTTCATTTCGGGAAAGGATCAGCGAATGCCTACAAGTATATCGGTATGGGTTATTATTTTCTCGGAGACTATTTTGAAACAATAAATTTCTGGCAGCAATCCTTAAACAGCTTTGAAGCTATAAATGATAAAATAGGTGTTTCAAATATCCTCAGTAACCTTGGTGCCCTTTATGCAAATCAGGGTGATGATGTCAAAGCCCTCGATTATCACCTGAGATCTTTAAAGGCGGCAGAAGAATCAAAAAATAGTCTCAGGATAGCAACATCAATGATTAATATAGGAGTAATCTACCTTAATAATACTAAGACCCACGACCTTTCACTGGAGTATAATCACTCGGCATTGTTGATTAGTGAAAAAATTGGAAATAACGATGCTATAGGTACGGCTTGTGTGAATATCGGAGAAGTATATTTTGCCAGGGAATCGTTTGACACGGCCCTATTCTATTACGAAAAATCGCTTAGCGCCTTCAGAAAATCGAATTCCGGAAATGTTCCCTATACCCTTACCAATATTGGAAAGGTTTATACGAAAAGTGGTGATTATAAAAAGGCGATTGAGGTACAGCAGGAGGGTTATAAGATTGCAAAACAATCAAATGCAAAACTGGAAATGACTGCAACACTACTTGGGCTTGCCGAAACATACTCAGTAGCAGGAGACATTAAATCGGCGATAAAAACATATAATGAAGCAGGTGCGACTGCAGAAGAAATTGGAGCAAAAAAAGAATTAAGACAGTCGTATGAAGGGCTCTCCGCTTCCTACGCAAAAATTCCGGATTTTGCCAATGCTTACAAATATCAGACTTTGCTGACAAACATCAAAGACACATTATATGTTGCAGCTAATAACAACAAAATTCAGTTTCTGCAATTAAATTATGAACTTGACAGAAAAGAAACTCTGATAAGCCTCCAGGATGTTAAAATCAAGAAACAAAAATTTACTCAGATTACTTTTATTATTGGATTCATAATCGCTATACTGATTGCAATACAGACCTACAGGAATTACCGCAGAAAGGTAAGGACCAATGAGCTCCTTGCAAAACAAAAAAATGAGATTGAAATCATAAACAAGAACCTGACCGACAGCATTAATTATGCCGAGAGGATACAGTCAGCCATGTTCCCGTCAAAAGATATTCTGTCTGAAAATCTTTTTGAATATTTTATTTTATTCAAACCCCTTGATATTGTCAGCGGTGATTTCTACTGGTTCAAGCAAAACAACAATTCAATTTTTGTTGCAGCAGCCGACTGTACCGGACATGGTGTACCCGGAGCATTTATGAGTATTCTGGGACTGACTTTCCTGAATGAATTAGTTCATAATGCTGTGGCATTGAATGCCAATGATGTCTTAACAAGGCTAAAAGATCATGTAATAAAAACCCTGCATCAGACACAGAACTATACAAGTGCAAGAGACGGCATGGAAATGGGACTCTTTATATATGATCTGGAATCAGGAAAGCTCGAGTTTTCCGGTGCACGCCGTCCGCTGTATTTTATCAGGGATGGTGAGCTTAGCGAACTCTCAGCCGATAAGATGCCCCTGGGAATATATGAAGAAGGAGAGAGTAATTTTACAAACAAAGAATTAGAGATCAAAAAAGATGATATTGTCTATCTGTTCAGCGATGGTTATGTAGATCAGTTAGGAGGACCTGACAGAAAAACATTCAAGACAAAGAAATTCAAGGACATGCTGCTTAGCAATAGTCATCTGCCTATGAATGAGCAAAAAGAATTACTAGATACCACACTTGAAGCATGGAGAGGGAATGTTGAACAGATTGATGATATCCTTGTAATCGGTATAAAATTCAAATCAGGGGCCGGAAAGGTTGTGGTCTAGAGACAATACTCCAAAATATATTGTGAATTTTCTTAAGCGATTCTGCGCAGAGGGTGCTTAAAAATAAAAGCCCCTGCGCTTTCAGCGCAAGGGCTTTGCCTTGTAGCGAGACCGAGAATTGAACTCGGGACCTCATGATTATGAATCATGCGCTCTAACCAACTGAGCTATCTCGCCCTTCGACCTCCGTAGCCTTGGCGAAGGAGGTAATTGACCTCCGTAGCCTTGGCGTAGGAGGTATTTGTCCACCGAAGCCTTGGCGTAGGTGGAACAATAAGGTTTTTTAGTTTCAATATTTTTTCTATATTGCAGAAAAAGTTGGCTAAGGAATAAAAATTTATCATGAGGTTGAAGTTCGAATTGGAATATACACTTAACTGTTCAGCGAAAGTTCTCTTTTCGCGTCTGAGCACACCGGAAGGTCTGGGCGAATGGTTTGCAGAGAAGGTAAATGTCGAAGGCGATCTCTTCTCCTTTTTCTGGAACAATGCCGAAACAAAAGCAAGGTTATCGGCTATGAAAGAGAACAAACTTGTGAGATTTGAATGGCCCGAAATGGATAATGAAGATGAAAACTATTTCGAATTCAGGATAAATATGGACGAACTTACAGGTGATCTCGCACTAATTATAACCGATTTTGCAGAAGCCGATGAGAAAGAAGACGCGATTTATCTCTGGGATAATCAGATACAGGATCTGAAGAGGCTGTTGGGGATCTAGGGGCGTAACACCGTAACGCCATAATGCCGTAATACCGTAACACCGCAATACCGTAATACCATTCTTCATCATAAGTAAAATTGAATTGTTTCGGGATGCAATATTTGATAAAAATCAAGTAGTTTTGCACTTCAAATGAAATCAGGCAGTGAAAAAAGTTGACAGCTTTGTATTAAAATCATTTATAGGCCCGCTGGTTTTCACATTTTTCATTGTGCTTATAATACTCCTTCTGCAGTTCCTCTGGATGTATGTCGATGAACTCGCCGGAAAAGGTCTCGAATTCAAAGTACTCGCCGAGCTCCTCTACCATTTTGCAATGACATTTGTTCCTATGGCGCTTCCTCTTGCAATACTGCTTGCATCGCTTATGACTTTTGGCAATATGGGCGAATTCAGCGAGCTATCTGCACTCAAGGCATCCGGAATACCTCTTCAAAGAATAATGCGACCGCTGATTGTCCTCCTTGCAATACTGGCAGTAGTATCATTCTTCTTCTCCAATAACGTACTGCCTTATTCCACCGAAAAAGCCCGTACTCTGCTCTGGGATATCAGAAGAAAAAAACCCGACATAAATATCCAGGCCGGAACTTTCTACAATGGGGTGCCGGATTTCAGCATCAAAATAACAAAAAAAGATCCCGAAACAAACCGGCTGGAAGATCTGATTATATACGACCACCGCGACCGCAGAGGAAACTCATCAGTGATACTGGCAGATTCCGGATACATGAAATTAACTCCTGATGAAACGGGGCTGATTATGACCATTTATTCCGGTCATGCATATAACGAGATGCCGGAAAAAAAAGCCGGGGTCACTTACAGAAGGTATCCATCGCGAAAAGATCAGTTCATAGAACAATCGATTGTGATCCCGCTTACCGGCTTCGACCTTGAACGAAGCGAGGAGGGACTTTTCAAGTCAAATGCTGCAATGAAAAACATTGCTGAACTGACATTTTGTATCGACTCAATGAATAAAAAATATACTGAAAAAGTTAACTGGCAGTTCTCTGAATTTAATGAAACAAAGCTTTATTTCGAAAAAAATTATGTAACAGATTTCCCAGAAACCCCTAATGCTGAAGATTCTCTGAAGAGACTTAAAATATTCGATGCCAGAGCTATTTTTGATTCCCTGACAGTTTTTGACAAAAGAACTGTACTTACCTCAGCTATTGAAAAACTTAAAGATGCCAACAGCTTTCTTACAGTAAAAAATGAATCGCTTCATTATGAGGTGAAGGCCATTAAACGATATGAGGTGGAATGGAATAAAAAACTGACAATGTCATTCGCCTGTCTGGTCTTTTTCTTTATTGGGGCTCCTCTTGGCGCAATTATCCGAAAAGGAGGCCTAGGCACACCCGCAGTCATCTCTATCTTCTTCTTTGTAATATACTATGTAATTTCAATATCCGGGCAGAAGCTTGTAGAAGAAAACGTTGTAGGAACATTTGCAGGAATGTGGGCAGCTTCATACATTTTACTTCCGATAGGAATATTTCTAACTTATAAAGCAACAACCGACTCGGTAATCATGAACATTGACACTTATCTTATGTTCTTAAAAAAGATAAGGGATTATATATTTCAGTTTTTTATAAATGGTACGGGAAAGAAACCTGCATCAAGTTAACTATTTTTAAAATGAATGGCTTTAAGTTAAATACAATTGAAGAGGGGATTGAGGATATCAGGAACGGAAAATTACTGATTGTCGTTGATGATGAAGACAGGGAGAATGAGGGTGATTTTATCTGCTCAGCAGAGCTGATAACCCCCGAAAAAGTCAATTTCATGGCAAAGCACGGACGTGGATTAATCTGCGCGGCATTACCTGAAGAGAGATGCGAAGAGCTGAACCTTGATCTTATGGTGGGCATAAATACATCGTTACATGAGACTCAGTTTACAGTTTCTGTCGACTTACTCAACGATGAGACTACCACCGGCGTATCAGCCAAAGACCGGGCTTTAACCATCAAAGCACTGGTGGACCCTTCTACCAAACCATCCGACCTTGCACGTCCCGGTCATATCTTCCCTCTTAAAGCCAAGGCAAAAGGAGTACTCAGAAGAGCCGGTCACACAGAAGCTGTTGTTGATCTTACAAGAATGGCAGGCCTCCAGCCTGGAGGTGCTCTCGTTGAAATTATGAATGATGACGGCACAATGGCCCGGATGGACGATCTTCAGATAATAAGTGAAAATTTCGGGATCAAGATCATAACGATTAAAGATCTTATCACCTACACCCTTGACAGAGACTCAATTATAGAAAAAGGTGACAGGGTACACCTGCCAACTGACAAAGGCGATTTTGAGTTTATACCATTCAGACAAATAAGCAATGGCCTTGAACATGCTGCTCTTATCAAAGGCACCTGGACTAAAGATGAACCTGTTATGGTAAGACTTCACTCATCATGCTTTACCGGCGACATATTCGGATCGATGAGATGCGATTGCGGACAACAGCTTCAGAGAGCTATGGCAATGGTTGAGAAGGAAGGAAAAGGTGTTGTTATTTATCTGAGCCAGGAAGGAAGGGGGATCGGACTTCTTAACAAAATAAAAGCTTACAGGCTTCAGGATGAGGGAATGGATACTGTGCAGGCTAATCTTAAGCTGGGATTCGGTGAAGATGAGCGCGACTATGGTGTAGGTGCAAGCATAATGCGCGAACTGGGTCTTGGGAAAATACGCCTGATATCAAATAATCCTGTAAAACGTGCCGGACTAGAAGGTTACGGGATAAAAATCACCGAGACAATTCCTCTTATTATTGAATCCAATCCTCACAATCAATTCTATCTCGAGACAAAAGCTAATAAGATGGGGCACAACCTCACCTGCTATAAACATATTGTTAAGGATTAAGAATTTTGCTATTTTTGAATATTCAAAAGCTCTGACCATTCATGAAAAATCTCAGGATTGTCTTTATGGGAACACCTGAATTTGCGGTTGCAACTCTGGGATCGCTTCTTATGAATGGATTTAATGTGGTGGGTGTTGTTACAAGCCCCGACAAACCTGCAGGAAGAGGAAGAAAGGTAACTAAAAGTGCTGTAAAGGAATTTGCCGAATTCAGTTATCTGCCAATAATGCAGCCGGCCAATCTGAAAGATGCCGGATTTATCCAATCCTTAAAAGATTTAAAAGCAGATCTCTTCATTGTCGTTGCTTTCAGAATGCTTCCTGAATCTGTGTGGAAAATCCCATCCGTCGGGACAATAAACCTGCATGCATCACTCCTGCCCGACTACCGGGGAGCAGCTCCTATTAATCATGCTATAATAAACGGTGAGCAGTACACTGGTATAACTACGTTTTTTATCGATGAAAAGATAGATACAGGAAAAATACTTTTAAGAGAAGAGATACAGATCTTCCCTTTTGAAAATGCAGGTGACCTTCACGACAGACTTATGAAACACGGAGCCCGCCTGGTTATAAGAACTCTTGAAGAGATTGCTGTGAACAAAATCAAACCGGCTTCTCAGTCAGAGCTCATCAAACCCGGTACTGTTCTGAAAAATGCACCCAAGATTAGTCCCGACTATTGTATTATTGACTGGACAAAAGATCCTGTCGCACTGAATAACTTTATAAGGGGACTAGCTCCATATCCCTGTGCCAGATCATTTTTTGTGAAAGAGTCTGACACTTATTCTTTCAAGGTATTTGAAGGTTATCCTGAAAATGCAATGCACTCATTAAAACCGGGTCATATCATTTCAGACGGTAAGCATTACCTGAAGATAGCCTGCAGAGACGGATTTATAAATATTGTTACTCTGCAGCTTGAAGGCAAGATAAAGATGAATACTGTTGAATTCCTCAGAGGATTCAGGATAAGCGATTATGAAATTAAAATCAATTGACAGGCTTAGGGTTTCTTAACCAAAGTTTCTTTCCCGGTCCGGGTTCATTTCCTTCATCAATTCGGTTCATCATATAAAGACTTTTCAGTTTTATCCCGAACTTTTGTGAAATAAGATACATTGTATCGCCCACTGCTGTAGTATAGTAATCCTTCCCCGGCTCAGCCTTATCCCTTTTCGGTTGTAAATAAAGCATCTGTCCGGTAACAGGTACAAAATCGTCATTAAGTTCATTGTATTTTGGCAATTCCCACTTCAGCAAATGAAACTCGTTTTCAATTTTATCCCTGGTTTCACCATCCTTAACTATTATATACTGTATTCTGTTATTCTCCATAATCCGGGGTACCCGTGCAGCCACTGCTCCGCCAACATTCTTTGTAACAGGCTGTGCAATTGCAACATCAGTGTCCCGGGGAGCGATTGATTGCTCAACCTCAGAAATTGCAGCTTTCTCCTTATTGTTTATACTCCTTCCCCGATCAAGGGCCATAAGATTGTTTTCTTCAATTTTTCTGATTAACATATTCGCATAATCAGGATTAGTTGCATAACCAGCTTTTTTTAATCCCCGTGCCCATCCTTTATAATCTGTAATGTCAAGATCAAATAGCGATTTATAACGCGATCCTGTCTTCAGAAAATCAGAATGGTCATAATATGATTCTGCAACTTTTTTATATTTTCTGAAACACTCATTTCTCTTATCATCATGATGACGAATTGTCGGTCCTGTCCAGTCGTTATGGCATTTAATACCAAAATGATTATTTGCATCAACGGCAAGCCGGCTCCGGCCGAAATCCGACTCAATCATTCCCTGTGCAAGAGTAATACTGGCAGGAACACCCGTTCTCTTCATCTCACTTATTGCCAGATCCTTATATGTGTCAATATAATCCCTGGCCGATAAGCCTGACCCTGTTGATGATACAACAGGCTTGTAAGCTTTACATGAAGTAAATCCGAGAATAATGACAGTTAATATAAATGTAAAGCTTGCCCGCATATCTGGTCTGTTTTCTGCAAAATAAATAAATAAAAGTGACTGAAAAGCCTTGAGTTATCCAGAGTGCCTAAAGTTTATTAACAATCCGGATTATCAATATCACTTTAGGCACTTCGAACTCTAGGCACTTCGAACTTTATTACTATTTTTGTAATCCAAACTGAATAAGGGTGTTATGACAAAAACCATAAGTGTATCTTTTTCTTACAAAGAATTTGAAAATAGCGAGGAACTTAAAGAGAGTGACAAGCAACTTATTATGGTTGCCAGAAAATCTGCTGAAAAGGCATATGCTCCCTATTCTAAATTCAGAGTCGGAGCTGCAGTTGAATTGGAGAGTGGATTGATTATCAGCGGTGCAAACGTTGAAAATGCAGCATTCCCTTCAGGTATTTGTGCCGAGAGGAGTGCACTGGCTAATTCCATATCGAATTACCCGAACGACAAACCGGTTGCTATCGCAATAGTATCGATGAATTCTGAAGGAATTACAGAAGATTTCCCGTCACCCTGCGGGAACTGCAGACAGGTAATAGCCGAAGAGGAATCAAGGATCGGGGATAAGATAAGGATAATACTTTCAGGCAAAAACAAAACTGCTGTAATTGACAGTATCAGCGATCTTCTTCCATTACAATTCAACAAAGAGAACCTGAAGGTTAATCTTCCCTGACAATCAGCTGGAAGCCTGCACCATGTATATTTTTGATATTCAGATTCGGATCCTCGGAAAGAAATTTCCTTAGTTTAGTTACATAAACATCCATACTTCTGGCTGTGAAATAATCGTCCGATCCCCATATTTTTTTCAGGGCTAACTCTCTGCTTATAAGCGCGTTTGGACTTACTGCCAGTAATTCAAGCAACTGTGCTTCCTTCGGAGATAACTTTTTTTCATCGTCTCCAATCGTAAGAGTCCTGAGTCTTGAGTTGAAGATAAACTTCCCTATTTCATATATATCTCTTGTACCATCCTGAAAGTCACGTCTCGAAAGAATAGCACGGATTTTAGCAAGTAAAATATCGGTATCAAAAGGCTTTGTAATATAATCATCCCCTCCTACTCCATAGCCTTTAAGGACATCCTCTTTTAGTTTTTTTGCTGTAAGAAAAATTATCGGAACCTCATTATTAATCTGACGAATCTCCTGTGCAATAGTAAAACCATCAACATGAGGAAGCATAACGTCGAGAATACAGATATTAAAGGTTCCTTTTCTGAAATGGTCAAGTGCGTACTTACCATCGTCGACCCACTCAACCGAATAGTCGTTTATCTCGAGGTATGACTTAAGGACTGAACCAAAACTCAGATCATCCTCAACAAGAAAAATCTTAACAGGCTTGTTACTCATATTAGTTCTCCCAGTTAAATGGTAAAAATATCTCGAACCGGCTTCCTTTACCTGGTTCACTGAATACAGTTATATTGCCCTTGTGAGCATCAATAATAGCCCTTGCATAGTTTAATCCCAGTCCAAATCCTTTTACATCGTGCACATTACCCGAACTCTGACGGTAAAACCTCTCAAAGATTTTGCTTTGAACAGCTTTTGACATGCCAATTCCTTTATCTTCAACAGACAAAACTACGCCTTTTTCATTATTTATTGTTGAAACAGTTATCTCCGGTGAATCAGGTGAATACTTTATGGCATTGTCAAGCAGGTTATTAATAAGATTCAACAGATGCTCATTATCTCCATAAATAATTGGATTTTCAGCATTGAGATTAAGAGAAATCTTACCGTTGCGTTGCTGCACCTGGATATCTATTGATTCAATTGCATGATTAATCAGATAATGTATTGAGACATTCTCAAATCTGAATTCGATCTCCTTTTTATCAAGAGAAGCAATCTGTAAAATAGTTTCAACCTTCTTATTCATTCTGGCATTCTCTTTCTTGATCATGCCGATGAAATGTCTTACACTCTTTTCGTCGTTAATAACTTTTGCATTTGTAATTGTGTCAGCTGCAAGCGATATAGTAGCAATGGGAGTCTTAAACTCATGAGTCATATTGTTAATGAAATCCGATTTCATCTCGGAGATCTTCTTCTGCCTTATAATAAAGTACAAACTCAATGCGAAAGTTGCCAGTATGAATAGGGAGAAAATCAGTGATCCTCCAAGTATCCATAACATGTTACCCAGTACATAATTAGCCCTTTCAGGAAATACAACAGAAAGAATAAGATCCTGTCTGATCAGATTGCCCGGAAACAGCTGAATCTTATATTTGCTCTTCAGAAAATCATTCTTCTGGGGTTTTTTACCCGACATGTTCTGAACCACCCCGTTTTTAATAATTGCAAACTCATAAGGGGTCTCAATTTGTGCATACTGAAGAGATCGCTTCAGGTTCAAATCAATTTCTTTGTTATCGAGCTCAAGCGTCTTCTCCCATGAGTAAATTTCAGATATCATCTGATTGCTCATATTCTGAAACTCACTTGACCTTTTTTTAACCCACTCAAGAAATTCCGATTGCCTTATATAATCAGATCTTGAACTGGTGCTGAAACTATCGCCGCTTTTTACTATTTTAAGAGCTCCTGATTCGTCAGGTGCTGCAATCACGAAAGAGAGTGAATCAGAAACGACCGAGGTGTCGCCATTATAAGTATATGATTTATTAACTGTAGTGACCTTCCCCGTATCGTAGTTATTGCTTATTGTCTGATTTGTAATTCTGACACTGAATTTACTCCCCGGCTCAGAAGAGTAGGTCCCTATGCTCATATAACCTGTAATATCCCCCTGATTATTTCCGAGTGCTAACGGGTCATTCAACATGAAGTTATTGAAGAAATTCATCTTTCTTGATTGCTCAATATCATTTGCAGCATTACTCAGAGCCAGGGAGACATTATAATTAAATCCATTATTCTGAATACGGATTGCATTGGTTATCCATACTATCTGAACCCAGATAATACCTATGACCGAAAAGATCATCATTATGATAAGTCCTGTGAATCGCATCTTATTCATGCCACAAAAATAAAATATAAAGTAATTGATTATAAGCTTTTAACTTTTCATTAACGCTTATTAACCTAACATTAACCGAACAATTTGGTGATTGCCGTACTTTTGATCTATTATTAACCAAATAAATAAGCCATGAAAAGATTTCTCACAATTCTGACACTCTCATTGATAGTTTGCCTTATCCCGTTTTCAGGTTTAACGGCACAGGATAAAAAGAGTGAACAGAAAATTAAAATTATCGTAGATGACGGATCAGGTACAAAAGTTATTATTGACACCCTGATTAAAGACACTCAAACCAAAGATACTGTTATACTTAAAGGTGGAAAGATGGTTTTCATAGGCCATTCCGGAGATGAAAAAATGATCAGGCATTCAGATGGCTCAGAAAAGGTATATGTATATGTGTCTTCAGATGACAAGGATGGTAGTAAAGATTCAAGGACAGTTACTGTTACCAGCTCAGATGATGCAACATGGACAGTCACTGATTCTGATGCGAATGACGAAAAGAATGAAAAAAGGATTTATATCACCGAGGCGAAGACTAATGATAAGAAAATAGAAAAAACTTACAAAGTCTCAGTCTCCAAAGATGACAGCGAATCAACAGAGTATAGTACCAGATCAATAATAGCAAAAGATGGCATGGTAGTTACTGTTGAAGGAAATGATGAAGAAAAAGTAAAAGAGCTTGTAAAAGAGATCCAGCAGAAAATGGGTGTCAACCCTCCTGAAACTAAGGCAAAAGATGCTGTAAAAACTGAAACAAAAAAGGGGGCAAAGAAGTAATTATAAATTTTCTTTTACCGCAGAGGGCCACAGAGTTTTCGCAGAGGTACGCAGAGTAAATTGTTTAAGCATTTCTCAGCGGTTCTCAGCGTTATCTTTGCGGTCTCTGCGGTTAATTGATTTACTTTACTGAATCCATAAAAACAGACCAGATATCGCCTTCAGGGAAATGGCCGATGATTGATACCGGTTCCTTTTTTACAGGGTGAATAAATTCAACTTTCCTTGCAAAAAGACTTATGCTTCCGTCTTCATTTGACCGCTGAAATCCGTATTTCAGATCACCTTTAATGGGGCAACCAATTTTTGCCAGCTGGGCTCTGATCTGGTGATGTCTTCCTGTATGCAGTTCTATTTCAAGCATATAAAAACGTTCAGATCTTCCTTTTAACCTGTAGGTAAGACTCGCAGATTTCGAACCTTTCACCTCCGTATCAAAGACGTAGCTTTTATTCTGTGCCTCGTTTTTCTTCAGAAAATGAGTAATTGTAGCTTCATCCTCAGGAGGGCGCTCTTTCACGATGGCAAGATATGTTTTCTTCACCTGTTTATCCCTGAACATCTCATTGAGCCTCTCGAGTGCTTTTGAAGTACGGGCATAAAGTAAGACTCCGCTTACCGGCCTGTCGAGCCGGTGAACCACTCCCAGAAAAACCTCTCCCGGCTTTTTATATTTCTCTGCAAGATATTTTTTTACCTCGGTATCGAGGGAGACATCCCCGGTCTTATCGCCCTGAGCCAGATCTGAGGATCTTTTATATACTGCAATAATATGATTGTCCTCGTATAGTATTTCCGCCATCTGAATTATTATTAATACTGCTCCTTTTCGTTAGGAAAATCCTGCGATCTTACATCTGTAATATATGCCTGGACTGCTCCTTTGATCTCAGTATGCAGGTTATGATATCTCCTGAGGAATCTTGGAGAAAACTCCTGTGTAATACCAAGCATATCGTGAAGAACAAGAACCTGACCGTCGCATTTTCCTCCTGCACCAATGCCGATAACAGGTATCTTCAGGCTAACGGTTACCTCTTCTGCCAGCCTTGCCGGTATCTTTTCCAGAACAACAGCAAAACAGCCTGTCTGTTCAAGTAATCTGGCATCCTCCATAAGGCGGCGGGCTTCCTCTTCCTCCTTCGCCCTGACAACATAGGTACCAAACTTATGTATTGCCTGCGGCGTAAGTCCGAGATGACCCATCACAGGAATACCTGCTGACAGTATTCTTTCTATTGATTCAACTACCTGATAACCACCTTCAAGCTTAACTGCATGTGCACCTGTTTCTTTCATTATCCTTATCGATGAAGCAAGAGCTTCCTTGGAGTTACCCTGATATGTTCCGAATGGCAGATCAACAACTACCAGTGCTCTCTTAACACCCCTTACGACTGAGGCAGCATGGTATATCATATTGTCGAGTGTGATTGGCAGAGTTGTATCGTAACCTGCCATTACATTTGAGGCAGAGTCACCTACCAGAATAACATCTATTTCTGCTTCATCAATGATCCTGGCTATAGAATAATCGTAAGCCGTTAACATGGCAATCTTTTCACCTTTGAGCTTCATCTCATTAAGAACATGAGTGGTAACTCTTTTAACAGTTTTATGTATCGACATAATAATTAAAGTGTTGATTCCAGCCGACAAAGTTACAGAATTGTATCGGATGATTAATACCAGCTCATACTTCTTTTTGATTTGGCAGACCAAAACAAAATCTCTGTCGTTTTGTCACAACTTAAGTCATATTTACCTGAAAAGTTAATTTTTTCACAATGGCATAATCATTGCTTATCCAAATTAACAAACTGAAAATTTTTTAAACTATAATAAAATGGGAAAAATAATTGGCATCGATCTCGGAACAACAAATTCATGCGTTTCTGTAATGGAGGGCAATGAACCAGTTGTAATCCCGAACAGTGAGGGAAAAAGAACCACCCCTTCGATAGTAGCATTCATTGATGGAGGAGAAAGAAAAGTGGGAGATCCGGCTAAACGGCAGGCAATAACCAACGCAAAGAATACTGTGTTCTCTATCAAAAGGTTTATGGGAGAGACATATGATAAGGTAACAAAAGAGATTAAAAGGGTCTCCTATACAGTTGTTAAAGGGGATAATAATACACCCAGGGTTAAAATAGATAACCGCATGTATTCACCGCAGGAGATATCTGCAATGATCCTTCAGAAAATGAAGAAGACTGCAGAAGATTATCTCGGACAGGAAGTTACAGAGGCTGTAATAACTGTTCCGGCATATTTCAGCGATTCTCAGCGTCAGGCTACAAAAGAGGCGGGTGAAATTGCCGGACTTAATGTTAAAAGGATAATAAATGAGCCTACTGCTGCATCACTTGCATATGGTCTTGACAAGAAATCACAGGATCTTAAAATTGCAGTGTTTGATCTTGGCGGCGGAACATTCGATATATCAATTCTTGAACTGGGCGATGGTGTATTTGAAGTAAAATCGACCAATGGTGATACGCACCTGGGCGGTGACGACTTTGATCATATGATCATTGACTGGATGGCAGAAGAGTTCCTTAAGGATGAAGGTGTTGACCTCAGAAAAGATCCAATGGCTCTACAGCGTCTTAAAGAGGCTGCAGAGAAAGCCAAGATTGAACTTTCAAGCTCAACAACCACCGAAATCAACCTTCCTTATATAATGCCGGTTGACGGAATTCCAAAACACCTGGTAAAAACTCTTACACGCGCCAACTTTGAGAAAATCTGCGATAAGCTTATTCAGGCCTGTATCGAACCATGTAAATTGGCTCTTAAAGACTCAGGACTTAAAGTAACTGAGATTGATGAAGTGCTTCTAGTGGGAGGATCAACACGTATTCCTGCAATACAGCAGCTGGTTGAAAAGTTCTTCGGAAGAGTACCTTCAAAAGGTGTTAACCCCGATGAAGTAGTGGCAGTTGGTGCAGCAATTCAGGGTGGTGTTCTTACAGGAGAAGTAAAAGATGTTCTTCTGCTCGACGTAACTCCCCTTTCGCTCGGTATTGAAACAATGGGAGGTGTTATGACTAAGCTTATCGAATCTAACACTACAATTCCAACTAAAAAGACAGAGGTATTCACTACTGCAGCAGACAGTCAGCCATCAGTTGAAATTCATGTTCTGCAGGGCGAACGGCCAATGGCAGTAGGGAACAAAACAATCGGACGTTTCCATCTCGATGGTATACCTCCTGCCCCAAGAGGTGTTCCTCAAATCGAAGTTTCATTCGACATAGATGCTAATGGAATTCTGCACGTAGGTGCTAAAGACAGGGGGACAGGCAAAGAGCAGAGGATCAGAATTGAAGCATCTTCAGGTCTGAGCGATGATGAGATAAAAAGGATGAGAGACGAGGCTAAAGCCAATGCCGAAGCTGACAGTCAGGCAAAAGCAAAGGTTGAGAAGATTAATACTGCTGACAGTATGATCTTTACAACAGAAAAACAGCTTAAGGAATTTGGCGACAAACTTCCGGCAGACAAGAAACCTGCTATAGAGGCTGCCCTTGCGAAACTCAAGGAAGCTCATAAAGCCCAGGATATTGATGCAATTGACAAATCACTTGCTGAACTGAATTCAGTATGGCAGGTGGCTTCGGAAGAGATGTATAAAACTGCACAGGGTGCAGGACAGCCTACAGCACAGCCTGGTCCCGAACAGCCAACATCAGGTAACACTAAATCAGGCAATGAAGAAGTTACAGATGTTGACTTTGAAGAAGTAAAGTAAATTTTCATTAATCATAACGAAAAGAGGTCGAAGAAATTCAACCTCTTTTTTTTGTACTTTTATAAATAATTTTACGTTTCCCCTATATGAATGTAAAAACATTATCAATCATAGCTTTTCTGGTATTATCTGTCACGGCAAATAGCCAGACCGATACTAAAATCAATATTACCGACACAAGAGGGATGAAACAGGGCCGTTGGGAAAAAAAGTACCCGAATGGTAATACTATGTATGAAGGATTCTTCACTGATGACCATCCTGTTGGCGAATTTAAGAGATTCTACGAGGACAAAACCCTCAAATCGGTACTCAACTATAGCAAGGATGGGAAAGAGGCAGTTGCAGATCTCTATCATCCGAATGGATATATAGCATCCAGAGGGAAGTATGTCAACCAGCTGAAAGAAGGAAAATGGAAATTCTTTTCTGAGATATTCAGCGGATACCTTCTGAGCGAAGAACAATACATAAAGAATATCCGAAACGGTGTTTCTCTGACTTTCTATCCCGATAGTACCATAGCTGAAAAAGTAACTTATGTAAACAATGTGAAACATGGAGAATGGGTAAAGTATTATCCCGACGGAAAAGTATGTCTGAAAGCAACTTACGTTAATGGTAAGGTGAACGGAAAATTTGAATCGTGGTACGAGAACGGGGCTATACAGTTCTCTGGCGAGTACAAAAATGACCTGAAAAACGGAAAATGGCTCATATTCAATAATAAAGGGTCGTTGAAATACACACTGGAGTATATAAACGGGATAACAACCGATCGCAGATTGGATATTGAGGAATCAAACTTTCTCGATTCTCTTGAACGTAATATTGGCAAAATTGCCGATCCGGAAAATTCGGAGATAATAAGATAATGGCCGTTTCATTAAGACTATACAGAAAAACATTTATCATACTGGCAACACTAATGTTGCTAACTGTCTCATTCGCCGCAGATGGACAGAGCAATTCATATTTCTACAGAGTATATTTTAAAGATAAAGGAGATAACAGCCCTGGTAATACAACTCTCGAATCGCTGGTATCGCCACGAGCAATCGAAAGACGCAATAAAATTGGGATAACTAGTCCGGATATGAGGGACCTTCCTGTCTGGCATGAATATCTGAATCAGATAAAGTCGACGGGACTTACACTTCATTGTAAATCAAAATGGATGAATAGTGCCCTTTTCAGGTCTAACCTGTTAATAAACTTAACTGCTTTTCAGAATCTACCCTTTGTAGCTGAGGTTAGGATCGTAAAAAAACCCGGAGCCAAGAGCAATTTCGTTAATAAACTTGATTTTCAGGAGACTGCAGATGATTTCTCTGCTTACGACCGCCCGATTACAATGGTGAACGGCTACCCTTTGCATTATTCCAGGTACGACGGCAGCAATGTACTTATTGCTGTACTTGATGGTGGTTTTATGATTGCCGATCAGATCTCATCACTCAGCCACCTGAGAAACAGGAATGGCATTAAATATACATACGACTTTATTAACAATTCAGGATATGTCTATAATTCCAGTACACATGGTACTGCCGTGCTGTCGATACTTGCAGGAAAAGCTTCAGGGTTCATTGCCGGTACAGCCCCTGGCGCTGATTATATTCTTCTGAAAACTGAAGACACAGGTTCAGAATACCCTTGTGAAGAGGATTTCTGGATAGCGGGTGCAGAATACGCCGACAGTGCAGGAGTTGATATTATTACATCATCTCTTGGTTATTATAATTTTGATGACCCTTTAATGAATTATAAATACAGTGATCTGGATGGAAATAGCGCCTTTATAACAAAAGCTGCCGACATAGCAGCTGCAAAAGGGATACTGGTTGTCAACAGTGCAGGAAATGAAAGAAACAAGGTGTGGAAAAAAATTATCTTCCCATCAGATGGCGACAGTGTACTGGCATCTGGTGCTGTTCAGGGCAATAATATAATCTCTGACTTCTCATCGGCCGGACCATCTTACGACAGAAGAGTGAAACCTGATATATCGACAATGGGTGTGAGTGTTCCGCTTCAGACTGCAATAGCCTCTTATACAAGGGGAAATGGAACATCATTCTCATGCCCGGTATTGAGCGGAATGGCAGCCTGTCTTATACAGGCAGTGCCTGAAGCCGGCAATTATGATATTATAGAAGCAATCAGGTCGAGCGCCAGCAGGGTAAATACCCCTGACTCATTATATGGATATGGAATACCAAATATGGTTACTGCCCTCAATAAACTGCAGGACAAATTTTTAAGAATTCCTGAAGATAATCCTGTAGCTGCACCAAATCCTACCACAGGCTATTTTGAGTTCATTCTGAAAGAACTGAGCAGCGAAGTTACTATTGAAGTATTTTCGATGTCGGGCACCTTGCTCCTTAGAAAAGAGTATCCTCAATACGCGGGAAGGCGAATAAGCATTACAGAACTTCAGAACCACAATCAGGGGATTTACCTGGTAAGGGTTACAACAGACACCGGATCAAGTGTTCACAAGGTAGTTAAGATAAATTACTGATAATGAACGAAAAACTGACGCTAACCGATCTGCAGCTATTAATCAGAGATTCTTTGTATATAGCCTTACCTGAAATGTATTGGGTTATTGCCGAGATTTCAGAGATAAAAGAAAACAGTGCAGGGCATTGTTATCTGGAGTTGATTGAAAAGCATCCCGATGAGAGTAATGTAAGAGCAAAGATAAAGGCTATTATATGGAGTAAGAGGTACAGGTTTATCAAATCACTGTTTGAAAATACTACAGGCGAATCGATTAAAGAAGGATTAAAAATTCTTGTTAAGGCAAAAGTTGAGTACCATGAGATATATGGACTCAGTCTTGTTATAACCGATATTGATCCGGCATTTACAATAGGTGAGCTGGCAGTGAAACGGCAACAAATCATTCACAGGCTTGAACAGGAAGGCGTAATAACAATGAATAAGGAAATTGATTTTCCTTATGCTCCTCAGAGAATTGCTGTCATCTCTTCAAAAAATGCAGCCGGCTATACTGATTTCATAAAGCAACTTAAAGGTAACTCTTTCGGGTACACCTTCTATACAGCCCTGTTTGAGAGTGCAATGCAGGGATCGGATCTCGAAAATGATATTATTAATGCCCTTAATAAAATTGCTGATAACTCAGATCAATTCGACCTTGTTGTAATAATCAGAGGTGGGGGTTCTCAGGCAGATCTCAGCTGGTTCGATAATTACAATATAGCATACCATATCACCCAGTTTCCGTTGCCTGTTATTACCGGTATTGGTCACGACAAAGATATGTCTGTAACAGATCTTGTTGCCAATAAGGCACTTAAAACACCAACCGCTACAGCAGAATTCATAATCGAATGCTTATCTGACGCTGAGAATCATATTTATGAGATGTGGCAGAGAATAAGAGAGATCTCAGTACAGTATACAGCAGGTGCCACACTTGTCCTGACAAATCACGCGTCCAGATTAACTGCGGCTGCAAAATCATATTCACAGACAAAAAAATATTCGGTCGATGCGCTTCTGACAAGCCTGAAAAGCAAAACTCTGAATTACACAAATACAAAAAATTCAAAACTGAATATACTTGAAGTTTCGCTCAATATTCTGAATCCGGACAATGTCTTAAAGAGAGGTTATACTATAACATCGCTTAATGGTAAGATAATTAAATCAAAAGCGAATTTAAAGGAAGATGATGTGATTGATATAACATTTAGCGACGGGAAGGTGAAGAGCAGGGTTATTTAAATCGGTCTCGCAATGACAAGTTAACTATTAAAATGATCAATATGGCAAAGAAAGATTTTTCATTCAATGAAGCAGTCTCTGAAATTGAAGAGATACTTCAAAACATAGAGGGTGGAGAACTAGACGTTGATAAACTGTCAGTTGAAGTGAAACGTGCTTCAGAACTTATAAAGCAGTGCCAGAAGAAGCTGAAATCGACTGAAGATGAAATTAACAGTATTTTCAGGGATTTGGCATAAAAAATAAATCAGGACCAAAGTCCTGATTTACTTCTTTACTACCCTAAACCTAAATCCATGAAAAAAACTCTTGTAACTTGTAGTTACTACCTTCTGTATAGTTAAACGCAGGTTGGACTCGATTTGTTACGGAATTTTGAATATATTTCCCGAAATAATACTGGTTTTTGACGAACAGCCTATTTCTCTACACCAAGTACATCTTTAAACGCTTTAACAAACGTTTCTTTTGGGAGGGCTCCCATAGCCATTTGTGGCTGACCCTCAGCAGGTACGAACAGGAATGAAGGGATACTTCTTATTCCGAAAGCAGATGCCAGTTCCTGTTCCTCTTCTGTATTAACCTTGTAAACATTAAGTTTACCGTCAAAATCTTTGGCCAGATCTTCAAGTACAGGGGCTACCATTTTGCATGGTCCACACCAGTCAGCATAAAAATCAATTATACAAGGCTTTGTGCCTTCAAATTTCCACTCTTTATTCTTTTCGTAATCGAATACTTTATTCAAAAACGTCGCTTTTGTTAAATGCTCTACCATTTGGATTTTATTTATTAAACATTCAGAATTTCAGTTTGTTTAATACATCACAACCTTTATGCCAATAAACCATTAAAAGCATAAGTTACAAAAAATAGAGTATTAATTGTAACTTTGTCAGGAATTAATAACAAATTGTCATATCTATATATGAACATATGTCTAAATGACAAAATTTTTGAGTTGCTTTCAGATGTTGTAACAACTGAGAAAACAGAGGCATATGTAATTGGCGGATGGGTAAGAGACTGCCTGCTTAAGAGAAATCATGCTGATAAAGACATTGATATTGTTGTAGTTGGAAGCGGAATAGATATTGCCAGGAAAGCCGCAAGGAAAATAAATCCACGAATAAAAGTCAGTGTTTTTAAGAATTTTGGAACAGCCATGTTCAGGCATGGAGATTATGAGATTGAGTTTGTTGGTGCAAGAAAAGAATCGTACGACAGAGGCTCTCGTAAACCGATTGTTGAAAATGGCTCTCTGGAAGATGACCAGAAAAGGCGCGATTTCACAATAAACGCTTTGGCAATAAGTATTAACAGAGAGACTTATGGCCAATTTCTTGATCCTTTTGACGGAATAACCGATCTTAAAAACAAGATTATCAGGACTCCACTGGAACCTGATACCACTTTCTCGGATGATCCATTGAGAATGATGAGAGCCATCCGCTTTGCAACCCAGCTGAATTTCAGTATTGAAGAGAAGACCTTTCAGTCAATTACTGAAAATGCAGAACGGATGAAAATCGTATCGCCTGAGAGGATAGTTACAGAACTGAATAAGATTATTATGTGCGACCATCCCTCAAGAGGATTTATCCTGCTTGAGAAATCAGGTCTGCTCAGGATTGTCTTTCCCGAGCTTGATAATCTGAAAGGAGTTGAAACCAAAGAGGGTAAAGCACATAAGGATAATTTTTTACATTCTGTTAAAGTACTTGACAACATCAGTAAGAATACCGACAATCTATGGTTAAGATGGGCAGCGCTGCTTCACGATATTGCCAAACCGGCAACAAAAAAATATCAGGATGATACAGGCTGGTCGTTCCACGGACATGAGTTTCTGGGAGCAAAAATGATACCTGAGATCTTCAGGAAGCTGAGGCTGCCTCTTAATGAAAAAATGAAATATGTCCAGAAACTTGTAGATCTCCATCTCCGTCCGATTGTCCTCTCCCAGGAGGTTGTAACTGATTCAGCTGTAAGAAGATTGCTGTTCGAAGCAGGGGACGACATTGATGATCTCATGGTTCTGTGCGAAGCTGACATAACATCTAAAAATGAAGCAAAGAAGACAAAACACCTTGAGAACTTCAAACTCGTTAGAACAAAGCTTAAGGAGATAGAAGAAAAAGATGCTGTAAGGAATTTTCAACCGCCTGTGGATGGAAGTGAAATAATTAAAACCTTTGGTATTAAACCAGGCAAAGAGGTTGGAATAATTAAGAATGCCATAAGGGAAGCAATACTTGACGGCCTTATCCCCAATGAGCATGATGCCGCACGCAAACTTATGCTGCAAAAGGGAAAAGAGATCGGACTTACCTATGCTGAATCTTCTCCCGATGACTGAGTTTCAGCAGAACAGGCAGATGGTCGCTGAATCCACCCTGATACCTGTAACCCCTGTATGTTGCATAAGGTGTAAAACCAGGATATTTAGGATCTTTCATAAGTAGAAAATCAGTTTTCAAAATCGAAAACCAGGCTGCCTTTGTGTAAAGTCCTTCCGCTGATTTTAAAAGAGACTCCGACACAAGTACCTGATCAATCATTTCCCAGGTACCCTGATACCGATAAGTCCCATTTCCCTCCTCTGCAAGTTTTTCAGATACGTTTATTACCTGACCTGAAGGCGCTGGATCAGATGTCAGAATTTTTATTTCCCGGTCATCAGGAGTGCTGTTAAAATCACCCAGAATAATAACCTTGCTCCCGCATTTACTTCTGAGGGTTATTGAATCGATTTTCTCTTTTACCATTCCTGCAATTTCCAACCTCATGCCTTCTCCGGCAAGAACCCCTCCCCTTCTTGAGGGCCAGTGATT
>JFJP01005338.1_pt1 | contig 33858 bp, 25 predicted proteins | sample 431651 | NCBI WGS metagenome assembly JFJP01 (sample SAMN02602958, study PRJNA72255) | Microbial mat metagenome, whole genome shotgun sequencing project. | biome: fresh water; feature: sink hole; material: water; isolation source: purple microbial (photo- and chemosynthetic) mats found in... | reverse complement strand
TTGATGTCAGCTCGAAGGTCAATGCAGCTGTCACCTATAACAAGATCAGCATATTCCCCAACTTCCTGGTCGCTGAAGCCACCAATACCACTTACTATTTTGATGACATCGTTTACAAGACTGTGACTGCTACGGCAGACGGTGGAAATACTACTACGCCGGTCGCCGGCGGAAAGATTGCACTGGTCAATGGCGTTTATGCCAGTAATTACACAGAGAAGCCAACGCCTTGGCAATCCGTGGAGGGTGGAACTGCAGGTCGCTATGTGGATGATTCTGTCGGCGCCGCCGACTGGTGGAGTGGTTTGGCCGCAAGCGATGCCACTCCGAGTTTTTACTTTGGTTATGGCCTCCCGGCAGCACCGACCAAGGCATGGGGATTTGGCGCTTATGTGAAGGCTCCTCAGAACGGCTACGCGGATATCAGCAGCTACAAAAACATCGTGATATCTGTTTGGGGTAATGATGAGTTGGTGAATACCAAGCCCAAATTCACGGTGTTGCTTAAGGGTGCGCCGGTGAACGGTTGCACTCCTGATGCAAAGGGCGAGATTGCCGTCGTCGCAGCCGGGGTTCAGACCTACACGTTGGCATTGAGTTCTTTTGCCTTAAACACCGCCTGTGGCTTTGGCACGGTACCACTGGCTTTGGCTGGCGGAGTGGGTGAGGTTCACATTCAGGTGTTGGGGACAAACGTGCAATATGTGAAAACCACGGACACAGGCGGCAAGTATCCCAATGGCATGAATGTCGGACCGATCAAGTTCAACTAGTTGCTTCAAATGATGCTTTTGAACTCCCAGAGTACCCACCCATCATCAATGGTATCCGTCCATGCAGTCCAAACTTAGCGCCATTTCTGCGGCAGTGTTCATTTTGTTGGCGAGCGCCTGTGGCGGCGGAAGTGACACTCCAGCGCCCGTGCCTCCCACGCCCACCTCCGGCAAGGCAGTGGACGGCTACCTCAGCTTCGCCAAGGTTACTTGCGACAGCAACTCCAATGGCGTGGCAGATAGCAGCGAGCCATTGGTTTATACGGTTGAAAACGGATCATTTACCTTTCCCGAAGGTTGCTCGTATGGTCTCATTGCCACGGGTGGCACGAGTGTGGACACTGGTCTTCCGTTTGTGGGACAAATCAGGGCTCCGGCGAATGCCTCCATGATTACACCCCTAACGTCACTGGTGGCTGCTGGCATGACGACTGCGCAAGTTGCTGCCACTCTGGGTCTATCTGCGGGTACCGACGTTACCCGGTCGGATCCGGCTGCAGTTTCTGCTGACGGTTCATTGGTGAATGCGGATCTCTACCGCAAGACCCTGGTAATGCAGCATTTGCTTCAAAAAGTTTCGGAAGCTTTCACAGGCTTTGCCGGGCTTTCTGGCACTGCTGCGTTGCAACCTGTGTACGACCAGGTTGCTGCGTCGTTTGCAGTCGTATTGAAGGCGGGTGGCATCAGTTTGGCGTCAGGCTCCGGTGCGACGGCGGCACTGGACCAGCAGGTGGTCACCTCGTTGGTCAAGCAAGCCGCGACCGATGCCGTTACCTCCACCAAAGTAAGTGCTGCGGTTCGGTCTGCCCTTGCAGCGCAAAATGCCGATGCGATCGCCGTGGCGGCTTCCTCCAGCCTGAAGGGTCAGTCCGACAGCATATTGCAGGCCGGCACGACAGCAGCCATTGTGGCTGCTGCCAAAGTTGCGCAAAACGATGCGAAGCTGGTTTCCGCTCTGGTAGATAACAAAGCCAAGTTGGTGGGCGCACCTACAGTAGCTACCACTGAGTTGGCTGCCATTATCAAGGCCGGTGTCCTCGATCCCAACACCACGTCGATACAAAGCAACTATCTGGCGCTGGCTAACAACGGGATGGCCTTGGAGAGCGGTGGCAAGAACACGGACTACACCATTGGGCAGTTGGAGTCAGCTGCAGGCATTGCAATTTCCTGGCCCCTTGCCACCAATGCAGTGCTCAAGTTCAAGTTGTCTGAGGTGGGCTCCTTCAATTTGGCACCCAATCAGCGTTTGAGCGCTGCTGTGCAAGTTGAACAAATTGCCGCTGACGGCAAAGGTCTGCTCAAGGGTTTTATTGACAATGTGGTGGTTACCAAAACCGGCAGCGACGTGTCTTTCCTGGTTGCCAACACTGGCTCGCAATTGTCAAATGCTTTGGTGTACGGTGTATCTGCAGACGCCAAGACAAAGGCGATCATAGGATTCAACAACGCAGTGCGTGGTGTCCGCAATACCCTTACCACACTGGCTGCGAACACCAATTTTGTTTTGGTCGGCGACGTGGTCAGTTACGCGGTGAATCAGGTCAGCAACGACTTTACCGGTATCAACGCGCTTCGTGGTAAGTACAAGATCACGCTGGTGGTCACTGACCTTCCGTTGCGTAAACTTGACGGAACACAGTTCAAAACCTACACCATTGATGTTCCCACGAAACTCGATGCTCTTGGTGCTATCTCCGAAAGCCGCCCTGTCTCTGGTGCCGGTTTGCAGGGATACATCACACTTACCGACTAATTCATCCTGCAACGCGAATTTTCCGCGCTCGATGAGAACCCCGCACCGGAGTGTGGCGATCAGACAGTTTGTCGGCTGTTTGCTGGTCGCCAGCACGCTCGTGGCACCGGCATTTGCCGCACCGCTGGACGTGATGCTCAGCGCGGTGCCTGAACGAGGGAGCATCCGTGGTTTTTTGGAATTGACCACTGACCAGATGAATTCTGAACTCGATGTTTTTCGGGTTCGGGAGAGCGATCCCAACACCGTTGGAACGTCGGCAGGGGATTACCATGGGTACCACATCACAGGGGCTCTTCGTGTACAAGAAGCATGGTGGGTTTCCGGCAGCATCGGGCGTCGCGCCGTCAGTAGTGCCTCCGATACGTTTTATTACGACAATTTCGCGGTCGCGACTCAGTTGCGTTTTGCTGACGCGGCGTTGAGTCGCCCTGCCATGGCGCTACGCCTTAGCGCCTGGGGAAACCAGGCTGCAGCGACGCAATCTTCTTCACCAGTGTCTGTACCAGGTGCGATTCTGAACACCGTGCGCATAGAGGCACCCGCAGACCGTTCGATGCAAGTTGACCTTATTGGCACCTGGGTACTTCCCAACCGCCCAGTGGTCAACACCAGTTTCGGTATCGGGTGGACCCAGCTACGCTACGGTGGCCTCACTGCCACGACGACGCGCAACGGTTGCGACTACGCGCTTGTTTTCAACGGGAACGACATTTATGGATCATTGGCCCAGGACTGCAACGCGACCGGTGGAGTGATCCAGCAGTTTTATGACAGCAGCGGCGCCTATGGCGTTGATGTGGCCCCCGAGATCGCTTGGCGTGGTCGGTTCTGGCAATGGGGTGCAAGTCTGCATTGGCAGGGTGATCCCTGGAGTTACAAGCTAGGTTATCTTTACCATGCTGTGCAACGCGAGGCTGTAGACAGCATTTTGGCAAGTCGTGGCAAGCCGCACTTTGCGCAAAATCATCTGGTATTGCTGCAGTCAGACTACCGTATCAGCCCCAATGTGTACTTGCTCGGTCGCGTGCAATTGAGTAGCAATCTCTTCTTTAGTGAAATGCCGGTTACCTACAACTCCAGTACCTCGGAGCGATTTGGCAGCAAATATTCGGTGTTCTCTTTGGGGATTCGTTGGGCGTTCTGATAACCGGTGCAGCGGCGGCGTGTAACGCCGCACTACACTTGCGTTGTGAGCCTCATCAAATCCGCATCGACCGTTTCCCTGCTGACGCTGGCCTCTCGCGTGACAGGGTTGGTGCGCGACCTGCTGATGGCATCCACGTTTGGTGTGAGCGTCATGACCGATGCATTTGGGGTCGCATTTCGCATTCCCAACATGCTGCGCCGCATGTTCGCAGAAGGTGCCTTTAGCCAGGCTTTTGTACCTGTGCTTGCTGCCACCAGGGAAACCGAAGGGGAAGTTGCGACCCATGCGCTCGTCAGCTCGGTGGCCACCGTGCTGGTCTGGGTATTGATCCTGACCTGTATTCTTGGTGTGGTAGGCGCCCCGGTACTTGTCTACATGATGGCCGCCGGTCTACTGAGCAAGCCGCAAGGTTTTGAGGCGGCCGTTCTCATGACGCGCTGGATGTTTCCATATATCGCCTGCATGTCGCTCGTGGCACTCGGCGCAGGAGTGCTCAACACCTGGAAGAAGTTTGCAGTTCCGGCGGCGACCCCGGTGTTGCTGAATGTGGCGATGATCACGGCAGCCTGGCTGGGAGCACCCTGGTTTGGACGCATGGGAATCGAGCCAATTTATGCGATGGCCGGCGGCGTGATGGTGGGTGGCGTGATGCAGTTGGCCGCAATTGTTCTTGCGCTCAGACGTTTGCGACTGGTACCAAAAATTGGACTCAATTGGGCTGCAGCGCGCACTGCATGGGCGCAGCCAGCTACGAAAAGGATAGCGCATCTGATGGTGCCGGCGTTGCTGGGGGTGAGCGTGGCGCAGATTTCGCTGTTGATCAACACCCAGATCGCGTCGCACCTGGCAACCGGTTCGGTCAGTTGGCTCAATAGTGCCAGTCTGTTGATGGAATTTCCCACGGCCATGCTGGGTGTGGCGTTGGGGGTGGTCTTGATGCCCCAACTGGCAGCGGCAAAAGCGGCCGGGGATGCGGAACACTTCTCGCAAATGATCGATTGGGGTTTGCGCCTGGTGGTCCTGCTGGCAGTTCCTGCGGCCGTGGCGCTGGTGCTGTTCGCGCAGCCACTGGTGGCCGTGCTGTTTCATAACGGCGCTTTTTCGGAACGGGACGTCACGCAAACCACCAATGCACTGATGGGCTACGGTGCCGGGCTACTGGGCCTTGTCGCCATCAAAGTTCTGACGCCAGGCTACTTTGCCAGCCAGAATATTCGCGGCCCGGCGTTGATTGCGCTTGCCGTGCTGGTCATCACACAGTGTCTCAATCTGCTGTTTGTTCCGCTGTTTGCCCATGCCGGCCTGGCGTTGGCCATTGGAGTGGGTGCGCTGATCAATGCGCTGTGGTTACTGGTGGGGTTGTTGCGCAGCAGAACATTTGTGCCGTCCCCGGGTTGGGGGCGTTTTGTGTTGCAGGTGCTGTTGGCTAGCGCGCTGTTGGCATTGTTTCTGCATTGGGCCAGCACTGCAGTGCCTTGGATTGGGCTGCACGACCAGAAGTTCAAGAGACTCCTGTGGCTGGTGTGCGTGGTGGTTTCTGCGGTAATCTTGTACTTCGCAGTAACCTGGGCCACAGGGCTCAGGTTGAGGCAGTTGCTCAGACGTTGAATACCGGACTTCGAAAGACGTGATGTGATGGAACTGGATGTTTCCCCGCCTTCACCCATCGACTACTTTGCCTCGTTGGTGCAAAGCGACGGGGATTTTGCCCTGTTTGAAGCAGCGGTTTGCCTGGGACAGGATGAGTACCCCGATCTGGATGTTCAGTCCGTCCTGAGCGAAGTCGATCACTTGCTGGCGCGGGTGCGTCGGCGTATTCCGGCGGACGCCATGCCGCTGCAGAAATTGCGCATCTTCAATGAGTTTTTTTACGGCGATCTGAAGTTTGGAGGCAACGTCAACGATTTTTACGACCCGGACAACAGTTTCATCAATGTCCTGATGCGCACGCGCCGGGGAATTCCCATTTCGCTGGCGGTACTCTGGCTGGAACTTGCCCATGGACTCGGACTTTCGGTGCGCGGAGTCGGTTTTCCCGGTCATTTCATGGTCAAGGCCAATTTCACGATCGGCCAGGTCGTTATCGATCCCGTGGATGGACGCTCGCTCAGCCGTGAGGAACTGGAGGAGCGTCTGGAGCCGTACCGGCAGCGTGGGTTGGGCGACGCCTTGGAGGTGCCTCTGGGCCTTTACTTGCAGGCGGCTACACCGCGCGAAATCCTGGCCCGGATGCTGCGCAATCTCAAGGAAGTGCACAAGGCACAGCGCGACTGGTCCCGTCTGCTGGCTGTGCAGGAGCGATTGATTGTGCTGCTGCCAGAATTCTGGTCAGAATACCGCGATCGTGGCCTTGCACATGCGGAACTGGGCAATACGGAGCAGGCACTGGCCGACCTGGAGTGTTACCTCGTGCATGCTGACGAGCAGAGGGATCTTGATGCCATTGCCGACCGTGTCGAAGCGATGCGCCGGGGCTGATTTACTCGACCACCACCGCTGGCCTGTCGCCCCGAGGTGCAATCACCCCGATTTCAAAAACCGATTCCCCGGCAGCACGCAAAGTGGCCGCACAGCCTGCGGCATGAACCGCGTCGACGACCACCACCATGCCGATGCCGTTGTTGAAGGTGCGGTTCATTTCGATATCGTCGATGCCTGCGGTTTTCTGCAGCCAATGGAACAACTCGGTTTGCGGCCAGCTTCCCTTGCGAAGGTGCGCGGCCATGCCCTCAGGCAGCACCCTGGGAATGTTCTCCAGCAATCCGCCGCCGGTAATGTGGGCCAGCGCCTTGATCGGATGCTCTGCCAATGCGGCCAGCACGTTCTTCACATACAGCCGGGTCGGCTCCATCACGGCTTCCCTGAATGGCTTGCCGTCCAGCTTCGAAGGAAGATGCCCTGCGGCGCGTTCAATACACTTGCGTACCAGACTGAAGCCGTTGGAGTGCACCCCGCTGGACGCCAATCCGAGCACGACATCGCCGGGACGCACATCGGCACCGGTCAGGATCTTCGACTTTTCTACAGCCCCCACGGCAAACCCCGCCAGATCGTATTCGCCCGCCGGGTACATGCCTGGCATCTCTGCAGTTTCGCCACCAATCAGCGCGCATCCTGAAAGTTCGCACCCTTTGGCGATGCCGCCCACCACGGCTGCGGCCGTATCCACATTGAGCTTTCCGCAGGCAAAGTAGTCCAGGAAGAAAAGTGGCTCGGCCCCTTGCACCAGAACGTCATTGACGCTCATCGCCACGAGGTCAATGCCCACGGTGTCGTGCATGTTCCACTCAAAGGCGAGTTTGAGTTTGGTTCCCACTCCGTCGGTGCCGCTGACCAGCACCGGCTCCTTGTAGCGTTTGGGAACCTCAAACAGAGCACCAAATCCGCCTATGCCCGCAAGGACACCTTCGCGCATTGTTTTCTTGGCCAGTGGCTTGATGCGTTCCACGAGGGCATCGCCTGCATCAATATCGACGCCGGCGTCCTTGTAGGACAGGGGGGAAGTGGTGTTGGATTGGGTCATGGAAACAGGGTGAGAGGGCGCACAGCGCCCGGGCCGATAGAATTTGCCAAGATTTTACGGGTTCATCACCTCAATACTTATCCCTCATGCAACTTACCTCTGCACAAAAAAGTTTTGCCGCCTGGTGTTTCATCGCGGCCCTGTTGTCGGGGGTGCTCTGGTTGTTGTCCCCGGTGCTGGCGCCGTTTGTGGTGGCAGCGGTCCTTGCTTATGCGCTGACGCCGGTGGTCGATTGGCTCGACCATGTCGGGCGTGGCCGCATTCCCCGCGTGCTGGCGGTGGTGGTAGTGGAGCTGTTGTTTGTTTTGGCGCTGATCGGGGTCTTCCTGTTGATGGTTCCCATTCTTGCCAAGGAGTTGCCGCTGATGCGCGACCAGCTGCCGGCCATGATGGACAGTGTCAACCGTGCGTTGGCACCCTTGCTCAAACAATGGGGTGTGCAGGTTTCCCTCGATGGGGCCAGCCTGAAGGCGTTCGTTCTCAAGTACTTTAACTCCAATCTCGAGGATGTTTTTGGCTCGCTCATGACATCCCTCAAACTGGGAGGCAGTGTCGCTTTGGCTGTAGTGGGCAATGCGGTGCTGATACCCGTGGCGCTTTTTTACCTGTTGATGGATTGGGCACATTTCCTGTCGAAACTGGAGCACCTGATTCCTCCTCGATTGCGCGGTGGCACGGTGAGCTTTCTGTCTGAAGTGGATTGGGTGCTGGGACAGTACCTGCGCGGGCAATTGCTGGTGATGCTCATCCTGGCTGTCTTTTACAGTGCGGCGCTGTTCTTGTTTGGCCTGGATCTGGCACTGCCGATTGGCATCTTTACCGGCCTGGCGATCTTTGTGCCTTATGTGGGGTTTGGCGTCGGATTGTTGTTGGCCACCCTGGCTGGCTTGCTGCAGTTTTCTTCTGCTGCCGGTGGTGTAGGTCAGGCGTTTGTGATGGTGGCGGTGGTGTTCGGGCTCGGGCAAATGGTGGAGAGCTTCTTCCTGACCCCCCGGTTGGTGGGCGAACGCATAGGCTTGCACCCGCTCGCAGTCATTTTTGCGCTGCTGGCATTCGGCCAGCTTTTCGGGTTTGTAGGGGTGCTCATCGCACTTCCGGTCAGTGCGGTGTTGCTGGTGGCCATTCGGCGCCTCAAGGCACGGTACCTGGACAGCGCGCTGTACCGCGCATGAATTCGGTCCCCATGCGTCAAATTGCACTGGATATCGGACTGGCGACCGGCCCGACACTGAGCAATTTCCTGGTGGGCCCAAACCTTTCGGTGATGCAACATATGCAACTATGGGTTGGCGCGACGACTTCGACCCGATCACCGGTGCCAACCTACTTGTGGGGCACGGGCGGCAGTGGCAAGACGCACCTGCTCAAAGCCGCTCGTGAGGCCTTGCGCGAACAGGGTGCCCGGGTTGGCTGGCTGGATGCGACCGTGCTGGAGCCGCCTGAATTTGACGAAGGCTGGGCGGCGGTGATGCTGGACGATGTGCACCTCTACACGGGTGCCCAACAACACGGCGCGTTCAACTGGTTTGTCAACGCACAAACGGTGCAGCGGCCCGTGCTCGCTGCGGGTGCGCTTGCGCCGGTAGAACTGCAGTTGCGTGACGATTTGCGCACCCGGCTCGGTTGGGGGCATGTCTTTCACATGGTGCCGCTCAGCGAGCCCGAACGCCGCTCGGTGTTGCGCCGCGCTGCGGACGAGCGCGGCATCTTCCTTGGTGATGAGGTCATGGACTTCATGTTGACCCGGTTTAGTCGCGACTTGGGGAGCTTGATGGAGTTGCTCGACCTGCTGGACGGGTATGCTTTGCAAACCAAACGCGCCATCACCATTCCGCTGATCAAATCGATGATGGAGAACACATGACCGTGGCAGACATGCGCGCCAGAGTTGCGCTTTTCGACCTGGACCATACCCTGTTGCCGATCGATTCCGACTACGCCTGGGGCGAGTTCACCATCGCGCGTGGCTGGGTTGATCCGGTGGTGTTCAAGCGGTCCAATGATGCTTTCTATGAGCAGTACAAAGCCGGCACACTGGACGTGCACGACTACGTCAGGTTCGCTACCGAGGCGATATGCCGCCAGGGTGCTACTAATTCAATAGCTGCTCACGCTGATTTCATGCGCGATATAGTGCAAAAAGCCATCCTGCCTCAAGCGCTGGAGTTGCTCCGTACGCACCAGCAGGCGGGTGATGCCGTGGTGATTGTTACAGCGACCAACGCGTTTATCACGCGTCCCATCGCTGTTGCCTTGGGCGTAGCCGAGTTGATTGCCGTGGACTTGCAAACAGACAGCGTCGGTGGGCAAGCGGGCTGGTTTACCGGAGCAATTGCCGGTGTGCCGTCTTTTCGTGAAGGCAAGGTGGTGCGGGTAGAACAGTGGTTGCGCGCGCGTGATTGGGGTTGGGATGATGTCCACACGACGTTTTACTCCGACTCCATCAACGATTTGCCCTTGCTGGAGCGCGTGAACGTGGCGGTAGCCACCAATCCGGATGCGCGTCTGCGTGCCATTGCCATGGAGCGTGGATGGCGCATACTTGAGCTGTTTCGTTAGCCAGGGAGGCAAGCAACGCTCCCGCAAATAAAAATGATCAAGAAATTCATAGACAACCTCATCAGCAAGACCACATCCACCTTGTCGCGCAAGCCCCCGAAGTTCGGCAAACGGGTGGATATTCCGGTTCAGACCCATGGCATTGATCCCTCCCTGGTGGATGAACGTGCGGTGACCGTGGTACGCACGCTGCAGGACGCTGGTTTTGAAGCCTACGTGGTGGGCGGTGCGGTGCGCGACCTGCTGGTGGGCTTGCGTCCCAAGGACTTCGATGTGGCGACCAACGCTACGCCTGAGCAAGTGAAAGGGCTGTTTCGCCGTGCGTTCATCATCGGGCGGCGCTTTCGCATCGTGCATGTGGTGTTTGGCCGGGGGCGCGAACACGAAGTGATTGAGGTGTCTACGTTTCGCGCTTATCTCGACAACGCGGCTGCCGAACAGGTGGCGGGCAATGAGAAGACCAGTCGCAGTGAGTTGGCGGGCATGAAGCACGCGGTTGACAGCACCGGTCGTGTGTTGCGGGATAACGTCTGGGGTCCCCAGGAGGAGGACGCGGTGCGGCGTGATTTCACCATCAATGCCATGTACTACAACCCGCTGAACCAGGTGGTGGTCGACTACCACCATGGTTTGAAGGACTCCAAGAACCGCACGCTGCGCATGATTGGTGACCCGGCCACCCGTTACCGGGAAGACCCGGTGCGCATCATCCGTGCCGTGCGTTTTGCGGCCAAGCTCAGCGGCCTGGGCTTCAAACTCGAGGCCAAGACAGCCGCGCCCCTCGTGAAATCGCAGGAATTGCTGGCGGATGTCCCGCAAAGTCGCTTGTTTGACGAAATGCTCAAACTGCTGCAAACCGGGCATGCATTGGCGTCTATCGATACACTGAAGCAACTTGGCATGGCGCGCGGCATTTATCCGTTGCTGGATGTGGTGGTGGAGCGCTCGGAGCAGCCGTTTGTCAATGCCGCTCTGAAGGATACCGATCGGCGGGTGGGCGAAGGCAAACCGGTGGCTCCCAGCTTCCTGCTGGCCTGTGTGCTGTGGTCCGATGTGCGAGATGGCTGGGCGCGCCGCCTCGAGCAGCATCAGCATTCCCACCCGGCACTGATGGATGCCATCGACGATGTCTTTCAGGCCCGCATTGGCGACGTCTCAGGGGGTGGCAAATTGGCCAGCGACATGCGCGAAATCTGGGTCATGCAACCGCGCTTTCAAAAACGGGTGGGGAGCACTCCGTTTGGGCTGGTCGAGCAGGCACGGTTCCGTGCGGCGTTTGACTTCATGCGCCTGCGCGCCGATGTGGGGGAAGTGGAAGAAGTGCTGGCCGATTGGTGGCAGGAATTCAGTATGGCCAATGACGGCATTCGCCAGGACATGGTGGATCTTGTGCGCGAGGAACAGCACAAGCGGCAGCGCGCACCGCGCACCCACCGGGCACCCCCAACCGGAGGCTTTGGTGCCACGGGTGCTAGCGCCAATACCGAGCATTTTGCTGCGCCTGCTGGATTACTGCCACCGGCCACTTCCGGCGAGGCCGATTCGGGCGTGCCGCGCAAGCGTCGCCGGCGTCGCCGCCCGACGGGCAGTGGCAACGGGGGTGGACTCGGTAGTGGAAATGCGGACGGCAGTGCCGCAACCGGAATTTGAGGAGTAGTTTGGTGCGCGCGCCTGTAACTGCATACGTTGGCGTGGGTGCCAATCTGGGTGATGCCAGTGCCACGGTACTGCAGGCCGTACAGGCCATCGCCGAACTCGACGGCGTGGCACTCATCCGGCAATCCTCTTTGTATGCGAGCGCTCCCGTCGACTCCAGCGGACCGGACTATATCAACGCCGTGGTAGAAGTGCTTACCCTGCTCAAGCCTCTCGAAATGCTGCTGGTCCTGCAAGACATCGAGCAACGTGCGGGGCGTGTCAGGAGCTATCGCAACGCACCACGTACCCTGGACCTTGACCTGCTGCTGCATGGCGATACGCACATCGATACACCTACGCTGACGCTGCCGCATCCAAGAATGTGGCTTCGGGCCTTTGTGCTCAATCCGTTGGCAGAGATTGCACCGCAGCGTGTGGCTGCCAGGCATTTGTTCGCCGTGGAGGGACAGCGCATTGCCAGACTTGCCTGACGCTCCACGTCAAAACCACATCGCTGGTGACCTCTGGGGAGGCACCGCAGCCATGCTGGTGGCGTTGCCTTCGGCGATTGCTTTTGGCGTAGCCATTGTGGCGCCACTCGGTGGCGAGTTGGGTGCTCAAGGAGCCGTGGCCGGCATCCTGGGTGCGATCGCGTTGGGCCTGGTGACACCCCTGCTGGGCGGCAGCACGCGCCTGATTACCGCGCCGTGTGCACCAGCCGCGGCGGTTTTGTCTGCGTTGGCGGCCGGATTTGCGCAGGCGGGGATGTCAGCCGACCATGCATTGGTGCTGTTGGGACTTATCGGTCTGCTTGCGGGTGCCATTCAGATCGGCCTCGGACTGGCGGGCATTGGTCAACTCATCAAGTACATTCCCTTCCCGGTCGTTAGTGGCTATTTGAGCGGTGTTGGGCTCATCATCATTGGCAGTCAGATCCCGAAGTTCTTGGGGGTAGTAGGTGCCGCTGGCCTGTGGGCCGCATTGGGCAGTCCTTCGGTCTGGCAGTGGCAAAGCATCTTGTTGGGAACGGTGGTTGTCGCTGCCATGCTGCTGATGCCACGTTTGACCAAGGTGGTGCCAGCCACCATTCTGGCCTTGCTGTCAGGTGTTGTCTGTTACGGACTACTGGCTTGGCTGGACCCGGCCTTGCGCAACGTTGAACACAATCCCCTGCTGGTAGGGCCATTGGCCGCCAGCGGCAGCGACCTTGCGGATACGCTGGGTCTGCGCCTGCCGTCGGCCGAACTGCTGAGCTGGGCCACGGTGTTGCAGGTGGGTGTGCCGGCCATGACACTGGCGGTATTGCTCTCCATTGACACCCTCAAGACCTGTCTGGTGATCGACGCGATGACCAACAGCAACCACCAGTCCAACCGGGAACTCATTGGGCAGGGCGTAGGCAATATGGCCTCGTCGCTGGTGGGAGGAATCCCGGGTGCCGGAACCATGGGCGCCTCGCTGATCAATATTTCCAGTGGCGGCACGACAAAGATGTCAGGGGTGATTACCGGTGTGGCATCCCTGTTGGCGCTGGTTGTGTTGGCACCGCTGATCGCCTGGGTTCCCGTGGCGGCATTGGCTGGCATTCTGATCGTCACCGGCTTTCGGATGATCGATCGGCACAGTCTGGCATTTTTTTATACACCAGCGACCCGGCTGGACTTCATGGTCATTTTGTCAGTCATCCTCGTGGCCTTGTTTGGCAATCTGATAGCAGCGTCTGGGGTTGGTGTTGCGCTCGCCATTCTCCTTTTCATACGCGAGCAGACCCGCAGCTCGGTGATTCGCAGTCGTACCGATGGCCTGGACATTTTTTCGCGCCGCAATCATGGCCCGAGCCCGTTTGCGGCACCGGAGCCCACCGGGTATGAAGCGGTGGTATTCGAACTGCAAGGCAGTCTGTTCTTTGGAACCGCCAGCCAGTTGCACGCGGCGCTGGAGCCGGAAACCAGCTCACGCAAGTACGTCATTCTGAATATGCATCGGGTGCAATCGCTGGACGTGACGGCCACGCACGTGCTGGAGCAAATCAAGGATCAGCTGGAGAAGCACGACGCTTTCCTGGTGTTTTGCGACATACCGAAGGGCCTGCCCAGTGGCCTCAAGATGAAGCGGTTCCTGAAGGAGACGGGAGTCGTGCGCCCCACCAACAAGGCATTTGCGTTCCGCCAGCTTGAGGACGCGCTCAAGTGGGTCGAAGAACGTGAGAATCCATTCTGTCCGGTGGATTTTTCACAGACGCAAGTGCTGGAGTTGCCTGCGATGCCCTTGCTAAAGGGTGTCTCTGCCCAAGCCCTGGAATCACTGGTGCAGATGGCCGAAACGCGCACGTTACGCGCTGGCAAGAAGTTGTTCAAGCACGGAGCGTCGGACGATGGTCTGTATCTGGTGCGCAAAGGGCAACTCAGTATTGAAATGGCACTTGGAAGAAAGAACCACTTGCAGCTCGCGTTTGCTGGTCCCGGGGATGTTTTGTGTGGCAACGGTTTCTACAGGAACAGCCCTGCTACGGGTGAAGCGATAGCGGTGCTTGAGACCGAAGTCTATGCACTGAGCCGGGAGCAATTCGACACCTTGGCGGCAGAGTTCGGTTCACTTGCGGTGCGTTTGATGGATGCATTGGCGAGCAATGCCACCAGTCAACTTGCCAACGCAACCTCACAATGGCAGGATTCGCGTCTGTAAGTTGAGGCGACTTCAGGCGACTTCGGCAATCAACTCGATTTCCACACAGGCACCCATGGGAATCTGTGCCACGCCAAAGGCGCTGCGTGCGTGCGTACCTCGTTCCGGGCCAAAAACCTGAGCCAGCAATTCGCTGGCACCATTGGTAACCAGGTGTTGTTCAGTGAACTCGCCAGTGGAGTTCACCAGTGACATTACCTTGACGATGCGCGTGACGCGGTTAAGGTCCCCCACAGCGGCGTGCAGTGTGCCCAGCAGGTCGATGGCGATGGCGCGGGCCGCTGCCTTTCCCTCATCGGTGGTCAGTGTCTTGCCGAGTTGGCCAATCCACGGTTTGCCATCTTTCCTGGCGATGTGTCCGCTCAAAAAGACAAGTTGCCCGGTTTGTACAAATGGCACATAGGCAGCGGCGGGCACAGCAACGGGGGGCAAAGTAATGCCCAAGGAGGTGAGGGTGTTGTAAATACTCATGGCGATTGACTTTGAGATTGGGTTTGGGATTGCGACCCGGATTGTGACTGACTTTGGGATTGTGACGCGCTAGGTTGCAGTGTGCCAAAACCATTGGGATCAAAGACTGCGTAGGGTTCGACTGTCACACCGACGGTCAAGGTGTGGTGAGCGCCACCATGAATCACGCCGCGGATTGGCGAAACGTCGGCAAAGTCACGGCCCACGGCAAGCGTTACATAGTCCTCACCTGGGCTGCCCCACCCGTCGCGGTTGTTGGTCGGATCAAAATCGTGCCACCGCTCGGATGCGTTGGAACCTTCCAGATCCGGCAAATAGACAGAGGCCCAGGCGTGCGACGCATCGCTGCCAATCAGGCGTGCTTCACCGGGTGCAGGGTTGGTCAAGAGGTAGCCACTGACGTATCGCGCCGGAAGTCCGAGCGAACGCAAGCAGGCAACCATGATGTGGGCGAAGTCCTGACACACGCCTTTGCGTTGGGCCAACGCCTGCATTGCTGGCGTATTGACCTGGGTGCTGTGGGTCTCGTAGGCCACTTCGTTGTGGATACGCTGCATCAAGTCGCGGGCAGCCAGCAACAGCGGGCGATCCGCAGGAAAGCTGACACGTGCGAAATCAGCGAAGTCAGCATGCCTCGGTGCGTGCGGTGAGGCAAAAACAAACTCCGCTGCAGCATCAAAAATAGCGCGAGCACCGTACTGCAAACGGTTACGTACCGCCTCCCATGCCATCACGCTCGGACTGCTCACCGGCGCCTGCGTAGCCACAATGCTGGTGGCCGTCACGCGCAACTGGGTGTGTGCGTGTTGAAGGGCAAAGAACTGTCTGGCATTGCCGTAAATGTCGGTACTGGCAAGTTGCTGGGCTGGCTCAGGGGTGATGTACAGCCGGTGGCCGAGCAACTGCTGACGCGACGTCTTCAAGGGTTGCAGATAGGCGATGTGTTGTGCAACGCTGACGGCCGGCGTGTAGTCGTAGCGTGTTTCGTGGGTGACCTGAAGCTGCATCACGCCCCCAAACTGTGCCCGCCATCACCCGAATGGGTGAAATACAGCGCGCCAATCTCTTCAGACACCTGGTAAGCAGCCTCGCTGCAGTCGAGCAGCGCCTCAATCAGCGCCTCGTAGTACCCGTCGCCGTTCGGACTGGCCAGGCAGTCGAGCTGCCACATGCCGGGGTCGGGTACGCTGTAGGACAGGAGGCTGAGCTGGTTCGGTTCGCTACCCGCCAGCTTGGCAAGGCGCCCGCGCAGGGTGTGTGCCACCCAGGCGAGGGAGCGCGGGTTGTCCCGGTCCAGCACCAGCAAATCCACCAGTGCCGCCATATCGCGGCTTTGCTGGTACTGGGCCTGAAAGGTGATCGTGCTGTCAAACAACGCAACCATGGACTCGAACCCACCGTTGTAGTGCACGGCCTGGGCTTGCAGGCCGTTGCGCAACGCCGATGCAAGAAATCCCAGGCGTTCGATGTGGCGTCCGATACTCAGCAGGCGCCAGCCATCGTCGCGGGTCATACGGTCCGTCTGCAAGCCCGTCATTGCGACCAGATGTTCGCTGGCCGTTTTGAGGGCTGCCATGGCTTGCACAGCAGAATAATCGGAGGTCGCCATGTGCAGGGCACAGCTTTCAAAAAAGCGGTCTTCTGCACGCTGCATCAGACTCCAGTGTTCCTGTGACAAACGTTCGCGTACCGCCGCCCCTGCCAGTCGCACGGCGCGCAGGTTGTAACCAACGCTGGTTGCCTGGTCACTCGAACCCAGGTTGGAGATCAATGAGCGTTCAAACACCCTGCGCGCTTGTGGCGCGGAAGTCAGCACAGGTACGCCCGGAAGCACCAGCGTGTTGATGACCGCCATGCGGCCAAGCCACAGCAACAGGGGCTGAAGTGACTGGTCTTCGCCGTTGAGCACTTCCAGCGTCAGCCGTGCCAGGCGCACGGAATTTTCTGCGCGCTCGCTGTAGCGACCCAGCCAGAACAGGTTTTCGGCAGCGCGGCTGGTGACGAGCCGTTTGCGTTGTGCCAGTGCGGTGGGTGTCAGTGCGGGCTGCAAGAGGGTGGTCTTGTCCACATCGCCATTCGTCATGGCCCACACATCGGCACTGCTGCCACCGTATTGCATGGAGGCAACGTCGGCACTGCCACCAGCGACACGGGCCAGCCCACCCGGCAGGATGCGCCAGGATTGTGGCCCTTGCGACACTGCAAATACCCGCAGCATCACGGAGCGCGGCACTACACTGCCGCCACCATTGTCGTTGCTCCACGTCGGCATCTGTGACAACGGGAGAAAAGCCTGTACCGTATGGTTGTCCGGCTGGGCTGCGATGCGTTGTGCCCAGGTGACGTGATCAGACGTGTTGAGGGTGCGTCCCAGCACGGCATCAAAACTCCCGTGGATCGTCGAGCCAGGGTAGGTAGGTTTGACGGTGTGCTCGGCCAGGCGCGGCAATACCTCGTCCAGTGCCGACTGCTCGCCACACCACCAGGTGGGCAGCGCGGGCAACTGCAATGCCTCACCCAGCAAATGCTGGGACAAGGCCGGGAGAAATCCCAGCAGCGCCGGGGACTCCAGAAATGCCGAGCCCGGTGCATTGGCCACAAGCACGTGGCCCGCGCGAATCGCTTGCAGCAGCCCAGGCACACCCAGGGTCGAGTCGGCGCGCAATTCCAGCGGATCAAGAAACTGATCGTCGAGCCGCTTGAGCAGGCCGTGTACCGGCACCAGGCCACGCAGGGTTTTGAGAAACAGTCGCTGGTCACGTACCACCAGGTCGCTGCCTTCCACCAGCGTTAAACCCAGGTAGCGCGCCAGATAGGCGTGTTCAAAGTAGGTTTCGTTGTAGGGCCCTGGGGTCAGCAACGCGATATGCGCCTCGGGCCCCGCAGGGCACATGCGCTTCATGCTGTCGATCATGGCGCGGTATGTAGCGGCGACCCGCTGCACGTGCAGGTTCTCGAAACTTTGTGGAAACAGTCGCGATACGGCGAGCCGATTCTCCAGCAGGTAACCCAGGCCCGAGGGCGCCTGGGCGCGCTGTGAGACCACCCACCAGTTGCCGTCGGGGCCACGCGCCAGATCAAAGGCTGCAATGTGCAGGTGTGTACCACCCACGGGCTGAACGCCATGCATAGCGCGCAGATAGCCCGGATGCCCGTGCACCAGTGCGGGAGGAAGTAAGCCGCGCGCCAACAGTTCCTGAGGTCCGTAGACGTCGGCCATGACGCGGTCAAGCAGGCGTACCCGTTGGGCAACGCCCGATTCAATTTGTTGCCAGCTTTGTGGCGAAATGATCAGCGGAAATAGCCCCAATGACCACGGCCGCTGCGGGCCGCCCTCGTCAGCGTAGACGTTGTACGTCACGCCGTTGTCTCGAATCTGTCGCGCCAGACGCTCGGCGCGTTGGTTTAGATCACCACCGCCGTCGGTCACGCACGCGTCAAAAAAATGCCGCCAATGCGGCGAAAACAGAGCGTCACCAGCTACAGAATCTGTAGCAACTGAAACCACGGAACCAGCTTTGGAGAGGCATCCGCGCAATTCGTCGAAGTGCCCTGGCGCAGCGAACGGCGCATGCCAGACCGACTCCGCCTGTGTCGGGTTGTCAAATTCGTCGGAGTTCAAGGGTGGGGAGGCTGGCATGGCTTCATTGGAGTATGCCGCAATCCAGCCGACCCGACGGATTCCGGGGTCCGTCCAAGGACCCACCAATCATCGCCAAGGCAGCCCGTCTCACGCCATGGGAAACAGGCGGCCTGGAAGACGTGTTCTATCAGGCCTTCTTGGCCCAGGCGGTGCAGTAACCAGCTGGAGCGATTTCGGTGTCGCCCGGCATCAGCTTGCAACCACCCTTGGCCGTGGCTGACGCGCCGGGAACGAAATGCAAGCAGTTGGCGCAATTCTTGTCGGCCAGTGGCTTGTCCTGGTACTTCAGTGCTGTGCGCATTTGGGCGTTTGTGGCTGCCATGGCATTGCCGGTGAGGGCAACGACGGGAATGGCCGCCAGTGCAGAACCGCTCAGTTTCAGAAACAGGCGACGCTGTGTAGATGTGTTCATCATGGGATAGCTCCTAGCTGGGTTAAGAAAATTATGCTGCTCGGCAGGATCATACTATTTGAACCCTTCGTTTTCCTTGCACAGCGCTATGCCAGGCACCATGCAGTACCAGGTTGGCGTCAACCCAACGGCAGCGTACCGAGCGCGGCATAGGCATTTTTCAACCAGGTCCGCACCCGCTGGCGCTCCAGCATTCCGAGGGCATCCGGGCCCGATGTGGTGTGACTGGCAGCCCAAAAACTGGCGTTTTGGCGGTCAATCTTGCGCATGCTGCCTTCGTGGAGTTGCGGCAGCGATACCACGTGAGCCCCGAGTGCCAGCGCCTTCTTGAGGGCAGAAGACTGGTCGAGCTGGGAGAAATCGGTGCCACGCCCGAGATTCTTGACAACGAAGTAATTCGGTCCGGCACCATAGGTGTTGAGCAATCGATCCAGCAGATCGACCGAGTCTTTGCCTGCGTCAGCCAGATGCCAGAAGTTCACCGTGACACCCATCTCGGCCATGAGGGAGAGCAGGTCCGAATCGCGCACCCAGCGCGACAGCGGAAGTGCTGTTTGCGCGGCCAGATCCACAATGACGCTCTTGCCTTGGCCTTCCACCGGGGGTTCTTCAAACACGGCGGCAATCTGGTCCAATCCTTCGTAGGTGTCCACAATGACCGGCGCTGCGTAGTCGGCATAAAAGCGGGTGAAGGAAGTGTGTGAGCGATCGGTATCAAAGCCGGTAAAGGGACGACCATGGTCAATGAAATACTGCGCAAGCAACCGTGCCGCGACGGATTTGCCAACCCCGCCTTTTTCGCCGCCGATGAAATTGAGTGAGGGCATGAGTTCTGTGTCCGGTGAATAGAAGATGACGAGTATGCAGCAAGATCGATGCCATATCGGCAATAAGTCGGTGCCGCCGGTTGCCAGGTAGCGACTCTGTCGTTCAAGGCCGCACCGGCCCTTGCAGATTTACGAGCGCGGCTGGTACTGTGCCGTGTCGCCAAAAATGCAGTATCGGTTCTTGCCCGTCACCTTGGCCTGGTACATGGCCTGGTCAGCCTGGCGTAGCAGTTGGTCGGCATCCAATTCGTTGGCCTGCGGGAAAAAGGCGACCCCCAGGCTGGCCGAGGCTTGCAGGGGCACATCGTCATAGAGGGTCGGCTGGGCCGCCGCAGCGAGCAGGCGGTTGAGCATGGGCTGGCATGCGTTTGTGTCGTCCAGATCGATCAGCACCGCCACAAACTCGTCGCCGCCAATGCGCGCCAGCGTGTCGCCCACGCGCAGTGCCTGCTTCATGCGTGCCGCCAGCTCGATGAGCAAGTGGTCGCCTGCTGCGTGCCCATGTGTGTCGTTGACAGTCTTGAAACCGTCCAGGTCCAGATATACCACCGCCAGCAGTTTGCCCCGCCGTTGTGCCTGTGCCATGCCGTGGCGCAAACGGTCGGCCAGCAGCACGCGGTTGGGCAGATCGGTCAGCACATCAAAATGGGCGATGTGTTCCAGTTCGTTCTCATGCACTTTGAGGGCGGTAATGTCGGAGAACATAGCCACATATTGCTGCGCAACGCCGCTGGTGTTGTGCACCGCGCTAATGGTCTGCAACTGGGCATACACCATGCCGTCCTTGCGCCGGTTCCACACTTCACCTTCCCAATAGCCTTGTTGCTTCAAGTCCTGCCACATGGCAGCGTAAAACTCGCTGGACTGCCGCCCGGAGCTGAGCAAGCGCGGGTTTTGCCCCAACACTTCGTCACGGCTGTAGCCGGTGATGCGGGAAAACGCCTGGTTTACATCCATGATGGCCCCCCCGGAGTTGGTCACCATGATGCCCTCGCGGGCGTGGGTGAACACGGTGGACGCCAGGCGAGCGTCGGCGTCGCGTTGGTGGCGCAGCATGGCGTAGCGCACGGCGCGCCGCAAGGCGCTGGCCTCACCGCCCTTGGTCAAATAGTCTTCCGCCCCTGACTGAATGGCAGACTGTGTTGCCAGCGCATCGTCCAGCCCGGTCAGCACAACAATCGGCGCTTCCACTATCAAACGGCAACGCTCCACCGTGGCCGGACCGCGCGAGTCCGGCAGGTTCAGGTCCAGCAGTACCACGTCGGGGCGCAGTCCCTGGCCATCGATCAGAGCCCGCGCTGCCCCTAGCGTGTCGGCCAGATGCACCGTAAACGCAGCGCCATGCTCGAGTAATTGCTGGCGAATCAGATAGGCATCGCCGGGCTCGTCCTCAATGACCAGAACCACCGGCAAACTCTCGGGCACTTGGCCTGGTGCGGACTTGTTCATTGCGATATCTCCACGCTACGGCCGTCCCGACGCTGCGACGGGTACGCCGGCCGGCGTACCAGCGCCATCCAGTAGCTGCACAGGATGCCGATCGCCTCGATGAATTGCTCCATGTCTACCGGTTTGGTGACATAACCTGCAGCGCCCAGCTGGTAGGAGGCCTGGATATCGCGATCGGCTTCTGATGTGGTCAAAATCACCGTTGGTATGGCTCGAAGGGTCTGGTCTTGTTTGATGGCCCGCAGGCATTCATGTCCATCCATGCGCGGCATATTCAAATCCAGCAGGATCAGGTCCGGGCGCAAAGCCTGTGCAAAGCCGGTGTGCTGGCCGTGCAGGTATTCAAGGACCTCGCGGCCATCGAGCACATGGCGCAACTCGGCCTGGATATTGTTGGCCACCAGGGCAGTCCTGACCAGATGGGCATCTGCCGGTTCATCCTCAGCCAGCAGGATGAGAAATGGGTTGGCTGCCGGGCTCATTGTGGTTTCTCCTCGTGTGCCTGTCGCAGCTCAAAGCAAAAGCGACTGCCCAGCCCCGCACCGCCAGACTCCACCCAAATGCGCCCGCCGTGGCGCTCGACGATCTTGCGTGCCACGGCCAGGCCAATGCCGTTGCCCTCGTACTGGTCGCGCGCGTGCAAGCGCTGGAACACTTTGAACAGGCGGTCAAACTGGGTGGGGTTGATGCCAATACCATTGTCGGAGACGCTAAAAATCCATCCACCTTGGTTGGGTGCGGCGACAACTGAAATGTCAATATCCGGCGGGCGCTGCGGTGCGCGAAATTTCACCGCATTGCCGATCAGGTTTTGCCACAGCCGGGTGAACTCGTCCGGGCTGGCAACGATTTGGGGCCACTCGCCCGACACGCGCACCACCGCTTGCACCTGTGCAATGGCGGGGGCCAGGAAGTGCAAGGCTTCATCGACGGCCGCGCGACTGGACATCACCTGCATGGGCTCACCTTTGCGACCCACGCGTGAGTATTCCAGCAACGAGACCAGCATCTGGTCCATGCGCCTGGCGCCATCGGCGGCAAAGTGCATCATCTCGCGGGTCTCGTTGTCGAGCTTGCTCGCCAAAGCACGCTCCAGCAGTTGCATATAGCTGGTGACCATGCGTAGCGGCTGGCGCAGGTCGTGCGAGGCCACATAGGCAAACTGCTCCAACTCGGTGTTGGAGCGCTCCAGCGCAAGCGTTTTTTGGTGCATGGCTTGCTCGGCCTCCTTGCGGTCGGTGATATCGGTGATAAAGCCGTGCCACAGCACAGCGCCATCGTCGAGCCGATCGGGGGTTGCATTGCCGAGCAGCCAGCGCACCGTTCCATCACCAAATTTCACCCGGTATTCCTGCAACCAGGGCGTCAGGTCGCTGGCAGACTGCCCGATCGAGGCGGCCACCGCGTCCAAGTCATCGGGGTGGAGATTGTTGAAAACCTTGGAAGCATCTTCACGTACGTCGTCGGGACTGACACGGTAGATGTCGCGGATGGCGTCGCTTGCATAGGGGAACGAGGAGCTGCCATCGGGGCGCAGCAGATACTGGTAAACCAGTCCGGGGACACGGCTGGCGATTTTTTCCATGCGACTGAGAGCCTGCTCACGCTCGGCAGCGGCCTGGTTGCGCCGGACCTGTGAGCGCCACAGTTGCCACGCCATGAGCGAGGTGACGAGCACAAAAAGCGCCAATGCACCCACGGCCCACCATGCACCCACCTTCCACGCTGCCAGATAATCGTCGCTGCCCAGCCCCACAACAATGTGAAACGGGACACTGCTCATGCGGCGATAGGAACTGCTGCGTTCCACCCCATCGGCAGTCTGCTTGCTGTGGTAGCTGAACTCCTTCTGGCCTGACGCGATTCCGTCTGCCAACTCCTTGGAGTAACCCTTGGCGCCGATGGCACCGGAGGGCAGGTTGAGGGAAGGATGGCGCACGATCAACCCCAGACTGGCGTCACGCAGCAGGGCCACACCCAAGGGGCCCACATCCATCGATGACAGCAACGTGGCAAGGTACGTCACCGGGATGGAGGCCGAAACCACGCCGGCAAAACTACCATCGGGCTGGTTAAAGCGGCGCACAAAGGAAATGATCCAGATGTTGTTGACGCGGCCCAAAATCGGATTGGTCACGACCATGCCCAGGCCGGGTTGATCGCGCAGTGCGCCAAAAAAGTCACGGTCGACCCAGCTGACCTGGGCACTGGCGGAGACGCCATCACCAAGCATCACCAGTCCGCGTGCGTCGGCCACGCGCAAGCTCGATAGTTCGACCAGACGCTTTTGGTGGGTGAGCAAGAATGCATTGCCGCGCGCGGTATCGAGTCTGCCACGCTCACGCAGCTGCTGCTCGAACTCATGCACCGCGGAGAGTAGTACAAGGTCGATTTTCCCCACGCTGGCAGACATGCTCTGGTCGAGCATGCGGACCAGGTTTTTGGTGGTGAGCAGGGCTTTTTCTTCGTAGCCCTTTCTGCTGTCAACCACCGTATAGAGCACCAGCAGCGCCAGCATGCTGTTGAGCAAGAGGAGGGACAGGAGCAGTCGGATGGCCAGGCCTTTGTCGGAAAGTCGAATCGCGGTATCAGGCATCACATTCACCTGCGTTGCGGCAACTCGGGAACAAGCCACCGGGATTTATGGAAAAAATGGCTGTAGCGCTTGCAGGATATGCGCAAGCAGCTACAAAAATAGTAGTGATTTGCATGCTTACCCCGCGCTGCGTGCCTGGCGCACGAAAGCCTCAAAGGTGTCCACAGGCAGCGGTTTGCTGTAGTAGTAGCCCTGCACCTCGTCGCAGCCGCTGTCCCGCAAAAACGCCAGTTGGCCGGCGGTTTCCACGCCTTCGGCGATGGTTTGCAAACCGAGGCTGCGCGCCATGCTGATGATGGCACTGACAATGGCCTTGTCGTCCGGGTCATCGGTAATGTCATGCACAAACGACTGGTCTATCTTGAGCTTATAGGCCTTGAAGCGCTTGAGGTAACTCAGCGATGAGAATCCGGTGCCGAAATCATCAATCGACATGCGGATGCCGCGCGCGTGCAGAGCGTCCATCACGGCGATGGCCCCCAGCGGGTCGTCAATGGCCACCCCCTCCGTGAGCTCGAGTTCCAGGTACTCAGGGGCGAGCCGCTCTTCTTGCAGAATCTGCATTACCTGCTCAATCAGGTGCGGATGGCGAAACTGAACCACCGACAAGTTGACTGCCATGACAAAGGGTGACGCCTTACCCACCAGACCCGAGTCCAGCCAAGCCTTCATCTGGCGAACGGCCGCGCGCAATACCCATTCGCCGATCTGCACAATCTGGCCGCTGGCCTCTGCGATCGGAATGAATTCAGACGGTGACACCGCGCCAAACTCCGGGTGATGCCAGCGCAGCAATGCCTCGGCACCAATCACGCTGGCGTTGGCAAGTGCCATCTGGGGCTGGTAGTGCAGAGTCAACTGCCCGCGCTCGAGTGCGCGGCGCAGTGCACTTTCCATGTGCAGCGTATGGGTCGAATGGGTCTGCATCTCGGCGGCGAAGAAGCGGTAGCAGTTGCGCCCGTCCTGCTTGGCGCGGTACATGGCGATGTCGGCATTCTTGGCCAGGGTTTCAAAATCCGCGCCGTCCGTAGGGTACATGGCAATGCCGATCGAGGGCGTTGTGAGCAACTCGTGCGTGTCTAGCTGGTACGCAGTGGCAATGGTCGCCAGCAGGCGGGTTGCCAGATGACCGGCACCTGCGGCATCGGTGGTGGGCATCAGCATCACAAATTCGTCGCCGCCCTGGCGCGATACCGTGTCTTCGTCGCGCACCACCGACTGGATGCGCCGCGCCACCTCGACCAGCATGGCGTCGCCAATGTGGTGCCCCAGCGTGTCGTTGATGTTCTTGAAGTGATCCAGATCCAACGTCATCAGGGTCAGCGTGCGCCCGCTGCGTTGCGCCATGCTGATGGCGTGCTGGAAGCGATCGCGCAGCAAGCTCTGGTTGGCCAGGCCTGTGAGCACATCAAAATGCGATAGCCACTCGATGCGGGCATTGGCCACCTTGCGTTGGGTAATGTCAACGCCGACCCCCATCAGACAGGGTTTCTGGTCCAGAACGAAGCGCTTGCCGCTGAACAGGAAGGGCGTAGCAGTGCGGTTCTTGGCGATGAAATCGGCCTCCACCAGGGCTTCGCCGGTGGCGAATGACTGGGCGATCGCCGCAGTGACCGGCCCGTGGTCGCCCTCGCCAAAAAAGTCCAGCGGGTGCATGGTGGCGATCTCCGTGGCGCTGTAGCCGGAGATTCTTTCAAAGTTCTGGTTCCAGCGCAGGAAGCGGCCGTCCTGGTCAATCAGGTAGAACAGGCCCGGCAGGCTGTCCAGTGCAGCCTGGGTGAAATAGCGCTCCTGCACGATGCGGGAACGAACCTGGGCATGGCGAATGGCACGGCCCAGGCCATCGGCGTCAAACTGGCCCTTGACCAGATAGTCCTGGGCACCCGACTCAAGCGCCGCCAGCGCCAATGATTTTTCGTCGTTGCCAGTGAGAACCACGATCGGCGCGTGGGGCGAAGCTGCACGCAGCGTTTGCAGCGTGGCCAGGCCGCTGGAGTCGGGCAGCGAGAGGTCGAGCAAGACAATGTCGGACGCGGTTTGCTGCGACAGGGCCAGGCCCTCGGCGAGCGTCTGCGCCCAATGCAGGCCGGAGGTATCGCCAACCGGTCGCAGACCCGCCTCGCGCAAGTAGGCCTTGACCAGGCCAAAGTCGCCCGCGTCGTCCTCGATCACCAGGATCGAAGGTGCCGTGGCAGGACGTTGCGTCATGGCGTGGCCATTGGGTTGCAGTTAGCTATCGCCGCCTGGGCTTTTGGGCAGGTGCACCAGGTCGATCCAGTAGTTACCCAGGTCACGAATGGCTGCCATGAATTGCACTACATCGATCGGCTTGGTGATGTAGCCCGCAGCACCCAGATCGTAGGAGGCAACCACATCGCGCTCGACCTCGGAAGTAGTCACCACCACCACTGGAATGTCCCGCAGATCGGGCAGCTGTTTGATGGCGGCCAGGAACTCGCGCCCGTCCATGCGCGGCATGTTGAGGTCCAGCAGGATCAGGTCCGGGCGAACCGCTTTGGCAAAGCGCTCGCCCTGGCGCTGCAGATAGTCCAGTGCCTCGCGGCCGTCAACCACATGATGGAGGTCGGCAAGGATATGGTTTTCGGCAATCGCAACCTTGATCAGGTGGGCGTCGGCGGGCTCGTCCTCGGCGAGCAAGATCACAAAGCGCTGCTTTTCAATAGTCATGTCATTTTCTCCGTAGCTAATTCAAATACCAAACGGGTGCCGCCGTCAGCACACTCTTCGAGCCGGGCGGCACCGCCACAACTTTCGGTGATACGGCGCAGGATCGCCAGCCCGATGCCGGTTCTGGAACTGTCGCCACCCGGGGCCAGACGCTCGAACACGCGAAACACGCGTTCGCGGTACTGCGGCTCTATCCCGGGGCCGTTGTCACTTACGCTGTAGCACGTCCGATTGCCCTCGCGCGTGCCCTCAATCACGATCTTTAGTGGCCGTGCGCTGCGACCGTGGCTTAACGCGTTGTCCAGGGCGACTTCGAACAAGTCGTTCAATCGCGGCCGATCGATCCTGGACGGCGGCATAGTGCCCAGCGTGATCACGGCGCCGGCCTGATCGATGCGGGATTTCCAGCGCAGCAGCAGCTCCTGCACAGTCTGCTGTACATCCATGGCCTGGACCACACCACGCGGCTGGTCAGCGGCCAGGTAACGTTCGATGTCACGCAGCAGGTTTTGCTGGCGGCGCGCCTGCTGCCCGATGTATTGCAGGGACAGCAGCGCCTCTGCATCGTCGAGCCGACCTGCGAGTTGCCGGCTCAGCCGCTCTGCGTAATTGACCATGCGTCGCGCCGGTTCCTGCAGGTGGTGGGCAGTGACTTCTGCAAACCGCTGCAGGTCGGCATGGGTGCGTGCCAGTGCGGACTCGACGTTCTTGCGCTCGCTGATGTCACGGTTGCTGGCCCGCAAACCCAGTGCCTGACCGGTCTCGTCAAAGACCGCCCGGCAGACGTGGGAGATCCAGACCGTGCCGCCGTCATTGGTGACAATGCGGAAGTCAATGGGTAGCGGCACGCCTTTACTCGTCAACTGGTGGGTATGTTGGTCAAACAGGATCATGTCGTCTGTGTGCACCATGCGTCTGAGCAAATTCGGGTCGGCATAAAACTGCTCTGCGCTGTAACCGCAGATCTGCTCGCATGAGGGTGAAACGTAACGCAGCGTGCCATCGGGCAGTACCCAGTACTCCCAGTCGACCGTGAAATCAGCGATGGTACGGTAACGCAATTCGCTCTCTTTCAGGGTTTCTTGCAGCGCCTTGCGATCGCTGACGTCATGAATGATGGAAAAAAGCAGGGTGCGCTCCTCAGCCTCTATCGGGGTCGAATACACCTCGACATCACGTACCGCGCCGCTGGCCAGGCGGTGCTGGAAGTTAAAGTAATTTCGCTCCTCGTGCAGAGCGCGCAACCGCTCTTGTGCGACCAGTTCCGGCGACAACGTGTTGAGATGGTTGATTGACATCCCGATCAGCTCGTCAGCGGTGAAACCGTAAAAATGAATGGCCGCGAGGTTGGCATCAATGATGGTTCCTGTGGTCGGTTCGATCAACAGCAGCACTGACGAGTTCTTTTCGAAAAAGCGCCGAAAACGGCTCTCGCTCGTGACCAATGTCCTTTGACGCAGTGCCAGCGTTTCCAGCAACTGGTTGAAGGCGGCGACGAGCAGGCCGATTTCGTCGGGCCGTGCGATGGGCAGGGCTTGCGTGGCTTGTCCGCTGTTGAGCTGGCGCGCCAGCGCCACTGTGCTGACCTGCAGCGGTGCCAGTTGACGGCGCAGCATCCACCACACCAGTGCGCCGGCCAGCAGGGTCAGGGCGACGGCACTCAGCAGCACGCGCTGGCGCAGCGCCTGCACCGGGGCAAAGGCCTCTGCGGTCGGCAGAATGGCTGCAACCATCCAGTCTGCCTGTGCAATGGCCTTGGCCGACGCCATGACCTCAACGCCCAGCGGGTTGATGTAGGTCTGCGTGCCTTCAAAGCCCAGCCAGAAGCGGTCCAGTGCCGGCGAAACACCTGGGGCCGGAAACTTGCTCATCACACGGGTTTTGTCGGTACCCGTCATAAATAGTCGGTCCGGCCTGTAAGCAATGATGAAACCACCCGTTTCACCGTACCGGCTGCTGGCGATGGTGTCCAGAAAGTTGGGTTTGCCCAGATCCGTCACACCGGCCAGGGCACCGATCACCTGGCCCTGCGGATTGCGTATTGGCACCGCCATGACAAATTCGGCGTGGCTTTGGGCCTTGGAAGGGTGTGGTGCACCAATCTGCGCCTTGCCCTCGCGCAAAGCCGCGCCAATATGGGGCAGCGCTGCGAAGTTGCTGCCCAATCGGTCGCTGGTGGCGATGGAGTCGGCCAGCACGGAGCCATCCGGTCCGATCGCGACCGCGCCGGAGTTGAACTCTTCCCGAATGATCATCCGCTCTTGCAGGTACGCCTGCAGAGCGGTGCGGTTGCCCAGCATGCTGGGTGTTATGGCACCGGCCACAGTACCCAGCACGCGCAGGTGTTTGGTCAGATCGGTGTTGATCCCGGCAGCAGCAGCCGATACCGTTGCAAACTGCTGCTCTCCGACCTGGTGTTGCATGTCCTCGCGCAGCGCATTGCTGCTGTACACCGCAAGCGTCCAGATGCTGATGACAAAAATCAACAACGTGAGCAGCGTTACACGGATCTTGAGCGAGCGCTGCCAAACGGCGGCGGCCGATGCGATGCGTTGCAGCAAGCGCAGCTTCATACGCTGGCTCCGGCGCTGGTTTCGCTGGCCCCGGCAGCCACCGGAAGCCTGAATGTGAAGCGACTCCCCAGCCCTTCGCCCTCGGACTCGGCGCGAATGGTGCCACCGTGGCGTTCGACTATTTTGCGGCATAGCGCCAGCCCAATGCCCGTGCCCTCATACACCGCGCGGCTTTGCAAGCGCTGAAAGACCTGGAACAGGCGATTGATCTGGTCTGGTGCGATGCCAACGCCGTTGTCGGTGATGCAGACCTGCCATTGATCGCCCTGGGTCTCGCCAACGATGGTGATTTGCGGGGGTCGGCCTGCCACGCGAAATTTAAGAGCGTTGCCGACCAGGTTTTGCAGCAGGCGCAGCAGCTCATCGGGGCTGGCGATTACGCGTGGCCAGTCGCCTTCGATGCGGATTTCAGCTTGCGCCTCGACTACGAGTGGGCGCAAAAAAAGCAACGCCTCATTGAGCACCGTACGACTTTCGCACCACGCCAACGGTTCACCCTTGCGTCCCACCCGGGAGTAGTCAAGCAACCCCAGCATCATGGCGTCCATGCGCTTTGCGCCATCAATGGCAAAGCTGAAATACTCGCGTTGCTCAGCGTTCAGCGTATCGCCGAGGCTCCTGTTCAGCAGCTGCAGGTAGCTCGAAACCATGCGCAACGGCTGGCGCATGTCGTGCGAAATGCTGTAGCTGAACTGCTCGAGTTCAGCGTTGGAGCGCAGCAACTCCGTGGCTTGCCTTTGCAGCGTGGCCTCTGCCAGCTTGCGTTCGGTAATGTCGGACTGAACGCCATGCCAGACCTGATCGCCGTTGGCCATGCGGGTAAGGTTCGACTCCAGTCGCAACCAGCGGGGTTGCGCCGGATCGCCCTTCAGACGCCCTTCAAACACCATATGACCATCGGTTGACAAAGCGTTCGCTGTAGCGAGGCGCAGGGTGTCGGCATCGGGAGCCAGATAGGCATCGAACGGCAAGCTGGCGTCGCGCAGGATATCAGCGGCCTTGAGCCCCAGGTCTTGGCACAGGCGTTCGCTCACATAGTCAAACTGCTGTTCTCCCGAAACACGGACACGGTATTTGTACACGCCCACCGGTATCGACTTGATCAGCCGCTCCTGCTCCTGTTGCAGTTCGTGGATTGCGTTGGCAGCGAACCTGGCCTGGTTTTGCGCTCGCAACCAATACAGCAGAAAGAAAGTGGCCACAGCGATAATCAGTCCGCCGATCACACCGCTTTGAACCCATCGCAATGTCCAACGTGCGTAGACGACCTCATTTGGCACGGCTTGCACCAAACGAATTGGCTGGCTGCGAAACTGCTGAATTGCCACCAGGTTGGCACCGAACTCCGCCACGCCAGAGCCCAATTTGACGGCACCGATATGGTGGGCCAATTGAGCGGCCTCGTTGAGGTGCACCGCGCTGTCGCTGGTCACCATGTCTAGCAGGAGCTCGTTGGAGGGGCCAAGCAGGAAGCTGGCCACCACCTCGGAACCCGGGATCTGCTCTGCGACTTCCCTAAAATAATTGCCTGCAAAGGTCGCGAGGAAGGTTCCAGTGACATCGTGATTGGTCGTGCGCAGGGTCGTAAAAAATGAAAAACCGTTTTGCACACCACCAAAGCCATGGCTTCGGCCCATGGCCTGTTGCGCCACCACCCAGTCAGGCAACTCCGAGCTGTCCAGCGGTGTCAGGCCGCCGCGCGTCAGCAGGGTGCGGTTGGGGCCAAAGTAGCGCAGATCCTGCAAGAAGGGCGCACGCAACAACTTGCCACGCAGGTCAAGCGGATGGCTGGGTGCGCTGTGCAACTGCTGCAGCTCCGACAAATTTGACAGGATTTGCTCAGCACTGCCAAAAGCGTTCTCAAAGGCATTGCCAAGCGCCTGGTTTTGAAGTTGCAATGCGCTACTGGCTACGGTGTATTCTTTCTGGCGATCATCAATGGTCTTCCATGCCAGCGCCGAAAGGCACGTGATCACCAGCACGATCACCAGGAAGATCACGTGCCGTTGTGCCAAATGAATGGCGTTCGCGGCCGACCGACTCTCGGCAGTTTCTCTCATGGCGATGGCCTGAGCGCACTTTGCGCCTGCCGCACCAGCGTATCGGGCACGCCGAGGTTGTGGGCAATCTCGTTCTGGGAGGTCAGAACGCGATTTCGCCACATCTGCATCTCGTGCGGCGATATTTGCATGAACTTCACGCCATTCGCTTCCAGTGTGTGCCTGGCATCGTTTTGCGCTTTGGCTGCCTCCAGCCGGGCTTCGGTTACGCCGCTCTCCCAGCTTTCTCGAACCAGCGCGCGAAGATCTTTGGGCAACTGGCTCCAGTAGCTGCCCGAAACGATAGGGATGTACTGGGCAAAGTAGGCCTTGATTTCCGAGGCGTTGTCGATGCCACGTTCCCACAGCTTGGCACTGGCAATGGTTTCGTGGGTGGTGATCAGGCCATCCAGGCGACCACGTTGCAAGGTGGCGGGCACATCGGGCCACGCTACCACCACAGGCTCGGCCCCTACAGCAGACACTTGCGCTGCGATGGCGGCGCCGCCAGCGATCCGCAGGCGCAAACTGGCCATATTCTGATAGCTGGCCACTACCTTGCGGGCAGAATAGAAGTTGGCATGCCCCAGGTCAATCCAGCGACCGGGCACGACCACGCCCAGCGATTGTTCCAGATGGGTCGATACGAGTTGACCGACCTGGCCGTCGCGAACCCGGTGGTGCTCAGTGGCGTCCAGGCCAAAGAACATTGGCAGCATCAGCACACTCACATAGGGTGCGTAGCGGTCGAGCTGCCAAGTGCCTGGCACGGCCATGTCAACCTTACCTTCATGCAGGGCACGCACCACATCCTGGTCTCGAAACAGCTGCGCGCTGTGTTGAAAGTCCACGATCAAACGTCCCTGGCTGCGCCTGGCCAGGGTGTCGGCAAAGCGTTGTACGACGCGGGTCTGTACATGGTTGGCTGAGTTTTCGGTTGATATCCGGAAAACAAGGGGGCTCGTCGCTTCCGTAGCCCCGGCGTAGCCCATGCAGGTTAGCAAAAGAGCGCTGGTGATCAGTTGAATCGAACGCATGTCTGCTCCTGATTTACTAGCATCTTACGCATTTAGCACGGACTCTGGGGGCACTTTTGTTGCACTGTTGGGTTCCCGGTTCTCAATATTCGCGTGACCGGCTGCGCGCAATGCAGGCGTCGGCAAGTGCCTGCGCAGCCTTGCGCTGGGGCTCTTCGACCAGATAGCTGAGGTCATGCAGCATGAGGGACAGGAGGGTCAGCGTGTCGCGCATGGCTTCCAGGTCGTGCACCAGTTGCCGCTCCAGATCGGCTCGCAATTGCTTTCGTTCGGAACTCTCCATATCGTTTTCCCTGGCGGTATCGGCCGCAATCAATAGGGTCGGAAATTGTTGCCGCGCTCCGAGCGCACTGCCACCGGTGTCACCGGCGATACCAGCCGGGCGGGGAGGGCGCGGCGGGACGGCGGCGGCCTGACCTGCCGATCGGGATCGCGCCCGGCACTATCGCCCACATTGAAGAACGCAATGCTGTCTTGCAACTGCTTGGCCTGGCTGGAAAGCTCTTCGCTGGTGGCGGCCAACTCTTCGGAGGCCGAGGCATTTTGCTGCGTGGCCTTGGAAAGCTGCCCCATGGCACCGCCAATTTGAGTGACCGACTCGCTTTGCTCGGCGCTGGCAGCGGCAATTTCCTGCACCAGCTCGCTGGTCTTCTGGATGCTGGGCACAATCAGGCCGAGCAGCGTGCCGGCACGCTCGGAGGTAGCCACGCTGCTGCTGGCCAACTCGCCGATCTCCTTGGCGGCTTCCTGGCTGCGCTCGGCGAGTTTGCGCACCTCCGCGGCCACCACGGCAAAACCCTTGCCATGCTCACCGGCACGCGCGGCTTCAATGGCCGCGTTCAAGGCCAGCAGGTTGGTCTGGTAGGCAATGTCGTCCACAATACCAATCTTCGATGCTATCTGTTTCATAGCTGCCACCGTATGTCCCACGGCGCTTCCGCCCTCAATAGCCTCTTTGCTGGCGCTGGTGGCCATGCCGTTGGTGACTTTGGCGTTGTCGCTGTTCTGGCTGATGCTGGCGGACATGACATCGATTTGCGATGAAGTCTCTTCCACGCTGGCGGCTTGTTGGCTGGCGGCTTGCGACAGCGACTGTGCAGTGGAACTGACCTGGTTGGCTGCCCCAAGCAGGGCATCGGCAGCACCATGCACCTCGCCAATCACGCGGGTCAGGTTCTCGGCGGTGGTGTTGACGCTGTCTTTCACCTTGCCAAACAAACCCTGGTAATCACGCTCGATGCGGCGAGTCAGGTCGCCTTCGGCAAAGGCTGCCATTACCTCAGCCACATCGCCCAGCCCCTGTTCGCTGGTGGCCATGAGCTGGTTCATGCCAGTAGATACCTTGCCAAAGAAGCCGGTCTTGCCCTCCAGGTTGAGTCGGCCGCTGAAGTCCCCCCTGTTGGCGGCAGCGACCATCCCGTCGAGTTCCTGCTCCGAAGCGAGTTCATCAGTGCGGTCAAACCACTGGGTGATGCGCCCCACACCCACACCCTGGCTGTCCAGCACGGGGCGTGCCAGCAGGCGCAGCTTGCGCCCGGAGACTTCCATGTCGACTGTCTCGCCGGTGCGCACGGCCTGGTCAAAGCGGGTGGCGTTCTCGGGATTGGTGAACAAGGTGGAGAGCTTGTTGCCGTAAAACTTGTCGGTATCAAAGCTGGTGCCCCCAAACAGTTTGAGTAGCTCTTTGGCCATGGGGGTGGCGTGCACCAGTTGGGCCTGGGCGTTGGAGACGGTGACGCTGACCGGCAGGCTGTCCAGCGACAGGCGGATGCGCTGGTTGAAGGTGGCCGCCGCCGCCGCTTCCTGCATGATGGCCTGCACCTTGTCCATGGCGGCGCTGATGCGCGCCTTCTGGCCCGGCAGACGCTCCATGGTGGCATCGAGATTGCCCTCTGAGTAGCTCAGTGCCAGATCCACCACCTTGGCGTTGAGCGTGATGTGGGTCTTGACCAGTTCGTTGGTGGAGCGCGCCATGGCGGCGTAGTCACCGGGGAGTTGTTCGGCGGGCATTTCGAAATCCATCATGCCGGCTTCATGCT
>JFJP01037276.1_pt1 | contig 33871 bp, 21 predicted proteins | sample 431651 | NCBI WGS metagenome assembly JFJP01 (sample SAMN02602958, study PRJNA72255) | Microbial mat metagenome, whole genome shotgun sequencing project. | biome: fresh water; feature: sink hole; material: water; isolation source: purple microbial (photo- and chemosynthetic) mats found in... | reverse complement strand
GGTGCTGGATTTAAAAATGAATACTATCTCGCCGACTTTTGCAAGCATCATGCAGCGAGGGTTGATTTGCAGTTTGACTTCCATTTAAACCATTTTGTATCATCCAAAAAAACTATTCCCTGTTTCTCTTACATCAATTTATATCCAGGGTTTGAGGTTTGGGGTTATGAATTAAACAGTACAAAAAAAGGTAATGGCTGGATCTACCTGCATTCTGTAACAAAAAACGGGTTTGGTATATACACTAGAAAACGATTTCCATGGGGAAGCAGTCTTCCCGGATTTAATATTTCTCTAAAAACGCCACCAATATATAACCCTGGTTCTGTATATAGAATCTCCCGTTACTCATACTGTTCAGATATGTTTACAAATCAAGATATTACAGCTGATTCAGAGGGCAGGCTTGTATTTGCTTCATCAGGAGGAATGGGTGAGGAGATTGGGATTCTGGGAAATTCACTGCAACCTCCGGTCTTCGTACTTACTGATACAGTTAATGAGAATATTTATCTTGAAGAGAATGTTGAAACCGCATTGTCTTTTGATATTGTGAACTTGTCTATGGAAACACAGAAAATAGATTTTCTGGTCTCAACAGAGAATAATGATTTGCTGACATTTTTAAAACGAGGTGCACAGATAACGATTCCGTCAATGACCAAAGTAAGAGTCGATTCACTTGTTGTATGCAAGGGTTTTTATCATAGCTCCTATCGAAATAAAGGATATATTAAAATTACATCATCGATAGACGGAGTAGTACAGGAGAGGGATCATATTATCCAGGTAACAGTTAAAAATCAGGTTTCCCGTAATGAGCATATTAATATTAAGGTTTTTGATGGCCGGTCAGACTCCATTGCATTGTATAAGTACGGCTGGGGTAAATGGATAGATCCTCTATCATCAGGTTTAATATCTGAAGGATCCGGTAATGGCAACGGAAGGGCTGAGATGGGAGAGGCTTTTTCTATCTGGATACAACCTTCTTCATCATTTGATTCGGCTGATATTAAAACCTGGCATCCGGTTGTGCCGGTTAATACAGATGATAATCCGGATATCATTGTAGATCATGTTATGCAACATAATTTCAGCACTGGCCGGACACTTTTATCAGCTGAGATGCGTCTGCAGCGAAAACCAGAAAAGGGGAATCCGGTTAGAATTCCTGTCCAGTCGGAATTTTTAAAGGTTGAACCTCTGAAGAATGGCTGTAGCAGGGATGTTGCAGACAATTTTGGGTTTTACTATTACGAAATCCTGCTATATGAAGATGGCACGGCAGCTATTGGAATAATATCAGATTGAGACAAAGACGAGTGATGAAAAGATTAAAAAACCATAATACTAATAATAAATAAATGAAAAAAAAAGATTCGAACCCGCTTTATTGGTCACTGATGGCCATCCTTTGGATATTATTGGCTTCCTGTCAACACGAAGATTCTAAATTCAATGGAAACATCGAAGGATTTGAGATACTGACACCAGTCCCCGGACCTGGGCCTCGTATTAATGGCCCTCTTGTGTATGGCTGCCGTCCGGGACACCCGTTTCTTTACCGGATTCCATGTCAGGGAGAACGGCCGGTTGATTTTTCTGTGGAAGGGCTGCCTTCAGGACTTGTTCTGGATCCTTCAAGTGGTATTATCACAGGTAATACGCCCTTATCAGGAAGATATAAACTGGTATTAAAAGCCACCAATTCACATGGAGAAGATGAACGATCTTTTGAGATTATTGCAGGTGAAAAACTGGCGTTAACCCCATCAATGGGATGGAATCACTGGTATGCACATTACTGGAACATATCCGATTCGATGGTCAGGGATGCGGCTGATATTATGATCAAAAGCGGAATGGCTGATGTTGGCTACCAGTATGTAAATATCGATGACTGCTGGATGTTGAAAAAATACGACTCATTACGGATGGATCAGTTGAGAGATATGCAGGGTAATCCGGTTCCAAATAAAAACTTTCCTGACATGAAAGGTCTTACTGACTATATTCATGAAAGAGGGCTAAAAGCCGGAATCTACTCCTCCCCGGGGCCATTGACATGTGCAGGTTTTCTGGGTTCCTATCAGCATGAAGAACAGGATGCAAAACAGTACGCCGAATGGGGATTTGATTTTCTGAAGTATGATTGGTGTTCATATAAAAAGATAGCAGGAGATGATCCGGATCTTGAAACTTCTATTCATCCATTTCGGTTAATGGGAGACTTTCTTAAGTCTCAGGATCGGGATATTGTGTATAATCTCTGTCAGTATGGAATGAACAAGGTATGGAAATGGGGCGCTGATGCAGGTGGAAATAGCTGGCGGACTGCCAGAGACCTTGGGTACGAACTTGACAAGGTATTTGATGTAGCATTGCGTAATGCTGAGCATCGGGAATTTTCCAAACCTGGTGAATGGAATGATCCTGATTATATTCAGATTGGCTGGTTTGGGAATGCCCGGGAATTTGGTGAAACTGAAAAAACCACCATGGCTCCGGCCACACAATATGCATATATGTCGTTATGGAGCTTAATGGCATCGCCTCTTTTTTACAGTGGCGATATGTCGAAACTCGATGAATTTACGCTGAACATACTCTGTAATCCGGAAATAATTGAAGTGAATCAGGACCCGCTTGGTGAATGCGGTGCTGTTATTCATCATCCGGATAGTTGCTTTCTGATGGTGAAGAACCTTATTGATGGATCTAAAAGTATCGGTCTGTTTAACAGGAGAACAGCACCGTCTGAAATTTCTCTTCTATGGAAAGAAATTAATATTGAAGGGACCCATACCGTTCGTGATTTATGGCGGCAGAAGAACATAGGTGTATTTGATCAGAGTTTTAAGGCAATTGTCCCAGCAAATGGTGTAGTAATGGTGAAAATCACAGAAAAACAATAAACATTTGAAAGCGAAAGTATATTATGATCAAATATTAAATATTAAACTATATGAACGGGAAATTAAGCTACTCAAAATTACAGCTGGCTGCACTTGTGGCACTACGTCTTTTAATCGGTTGGCATATCTTTTATGAAGGTCTTGCGAAACTCCTGAATCCCTCATGGTCCTCTGTTGGATTTCTCAGGGAGTCGAAATGGATCTTATCTGGATTTTCACAATGGCTCATCTCTGACAACAATATTCTCAGTGCTGTGGATTTTATTAATACATGGGGTCTTATGGCCATAGGTGCCGGATTAATTGTTGGTCTTTTTGCTCAAACGGCAACTATTGCCGGAGCTTTGCTTCTTTTTATCTATTATTTAAATAATCCCCCCTTAATCGGTCTGGAATACTCGTTGCCCTCTGAGGGTAATTATCTGATAGTAAGTAAAACATTAATTGAGGCAGTTGCTTTGGCTGCCCTGGCAATGTTTCCAACAAGCACTGATATTGGTTTGGATATCTATGTTGCCAGATATAGAAACAATAAAAAATCAAATAATATAAATCATGACAAAAAGCAAGGATAATAATCGGGATCAAAAGAACATGGAAGAATCTGAAAAAACTGCACTTGTTAAGCGAAGAACATTGATAAAAGCTATCGCCGGATTACCTGTTCTTGGGTTATTGGGATATGAGGTATCTCAGAAAAGAACTTTTGATGAAAAAAAGAAAGCAAGTTTAATAAAGGAGATTGGGCTGGAAAACATTGAGGCCCCTGGAATCATTAAAAGTTCCTCAAAAGACAGGAATGATTTAATCCGTATAGGAATAATCGGTTTTGGAAGAAGAGCAAAACAGTTGTCAGAGAGCCTGGGCTTTATGCATCCTGTTAATATTGAGAAAAGGAGAAAGGCCAATAATTTAAACAACTGGCTTGAGCAGGAATACCTTAATGTTGCTATAGTTGGAATATGCGATGTATTTGATCTTCATGCTGATAATGGAATGGCCACGGCCCGGAATGAATTGCGCCCCGGAGGAGACAATAAAGTGGTACTTCCTGTTAAACAGTATCGCTGTTATCAGGAGATGCTGGATGATAAGGATATTGATGCAGTTATTATAGCAACTCCCGATCATCATCATGCCACAATAGCTATTGCAGCAGCAAAAGCGGGGAAACATGTGTATTGTGAAAAGAGTCCTGCTCATAGTGAAGAGGAGATAAACGAACTGTATAGTGTGATTAAAAACAGTAAAATAACCTATCAGCTGGGACATCAGATTACACAAAATGTCATTTTTCAGCAGGCAAAGGAGATAATTAAAAGAGGTATCCTGGGCAAGATCACACTGGTTGAAACAACAACCAACCGGAATAATGCAAGTGGAGCATGGATCAGGGATGTTGATGAGAATGGCAAACCACTGCCATGTGATGAAAGATATATTGACTGGAATCAATGGTTGGGTTCAAGACCAAAAGTCCCTTTCTCGGCCGATCGTTTTTATAACTGGACCAAATGGTTCGATTATGATCTGGGAATGATTGGACAACTTTTTACACATGAATTTGATGCTGTCAATTCGCTTTTAAGAATTGGGATCCCAAAGTCAGCCAACTCTTCAGGGGGAATCTATTTCTGGAAAGACAACCGTGAAATTCCAGATTCTTTGCATTGCGTGTTTGAGTATCCCGATCGTGATCTGACTTTACTTTATAGTGCTAATCTGGCCTGTAGTCGTAACAGGGGCCGGGTTTTTATGGGCAATGATGCCTCAATGGAGCTTGGAGAATCTATCAGTATTACAGCTGATGGTGAATCAAAACGATTCAGCAGGCAACTAAATGAAGGCATAATCAACTCATCTGAACCGATGATTACCATGAACCCGGCCTCCGGCAAAGTTGATGCTATAACATCAGCTACTGAGAAATACTATTCAGCAAGAGGTTTAACAACAACAATGGTAAACGGGAAACCTGTTGATGTTACTCATCTGCATATTAAAGAGTGGCTTGATTGCATCCGCTCCGGAGCAACCCCGACTGCAAATATTGATCGTGCCTTTGAGGAGGGAATCACCTGCCTGATGGCTCATAAATCATATATGGAAAAGCGACAGGTTTTTTGGGATGAGGATAATAGAAAAATTGTCTGATATTCGTATATGAAATATACACTATAAAACTATGATGAGAAAGAATTGTATTTATTGCATCTGCATTTTTGGAGTTATGCTTATACAGGCTGCTCAGGTTGTTAAATCAATCAACAGGGTAACTATTGCAACAATTGGAGTTTATGGAGGTGAAGCAAGCAAAGATGAGAAGATTGATCCGCAAAAATCAGTTGATCGTATGATCAGGTTCTGGGAAGGCGAGATAAGTGCTGTACTCCCATTCAAGCCTGATATGATAGTCTTGACTGAAGCATGTGACCGACCCCAGGGCCTGTCAGATGAGGAACAGTTTAATTTCTATAGGGTGAGAAAAAATCAGATCCTCGATTATTTTGCATCCCTGGCAAGAACCAATAATTGTTACATAGCATTTGGGATGAAGAGAGAAGATGGCAAGGGACATTGGCTGAACTCATGTTTTCTTTTGGACAGGGAAGGTAAAGTTGCCGGTATTTACAACAAGAATTTTCCAACCGTTTATGAAATTGAGGCAGGTATAAAAGCCGATGTGGAGGCACCCGTCTTTCTCTGTGATTTTGGCCGTGTGGCATGTGCAATTTGTTTTGACCTGAATTTTGAAGAAATCCGCTTGAAGTACGAAGCAGTAAAACCTGATATAATTGTTTTTCCCTCAAGGTACCACGGAGGTTTGATGCAGTCATACTGGGCTTATTCGTGCCGTTCATTTTTTGTTGGGGCCGTTGCTTCAATAGGTTGTCCATCTGAAATACGCAATCCGCTCGGAGAAGTGGTTGCTGCAAGCAGTAATCATTTCCACTACGCGGTTGCAACAGTAAATCTCGACTGCCGGCTAGTTCATCTCGATTATAATTGGGATAAATTAATAGCATTAAAACAAAAATATGGCGGGAGAGTAACCATTACTGACCCTGGTGAAGTAGGAGCAGTGCTGATTACCAGTGAAGACAAAATTTTAAGTGCAAACCAAATGATTAAAGAGTTTGATATTGAACTTCTTGATGATTATTTCACTCGGTCGCGCAAAGCAGTCCGTCAAGCAGTGGATTGAAATTCAGAGATTCAGTGAGAGTAAATTTCGAAATTTTCAACGGAAATTAAAACCATGACTCCTAAGGAACAAATATTTGACCTCTTGCAGGGAAGAGCGTCTTCTTCTCTTTTCTTCCCGGCAATTTATGATTTCAAGGCACGTCTTGCAGGGATTCAGCCACATCTGTTTGGTGTCAGTAGTGAAGAGGTCGTTCGGGCTATGGAGCGTGAAGTAGCTGACACAGACTGCGATGTGCTAACCTCAGGATATGATATCTACAATATTGAAGCTGAAGCGCTCGGGGCAACAGTCATCCGGGATGAACGGATAGGAATGCCTGATATTAGTGTACCCATTATAAAGACTCTGGATGAACTGTCAAAGCTCCGGTCCCTTGAAAATATTTCGGGAAGAATGAATGTATTTGTTGATGCCGCAAAGATAGCTGTTGACAGATGGGGCAGCACAATTCCTGTGCGTGGAGCCATATCGGGTCCTTTCTCAATGGCTTCAAAGCTCTTTCCACACTCAGACCTTATTACGGAATGTATATTGAATCCGGATGGCGTAAAACAACTGCTTGCACTTTGTACTCAAACAGCCATTTTATATGCCAGCGCCTTTCTTTCTGTTGGTGCCAAGGTAATAGTTTTTGATTCGTTTATAGCACCTCCTGTGCTATCACCAGATCTTTATAAAGAGCTGGTGCTCCCTTTTCACAAAGAACTCTTTAGTTTTCTGATACAAAATGCAGTTCAATGGAGACCACTTATTGTTGGTGGAGACACACGGTCACTCATCCCTTACATGATAGAGAGCGGAGCAAACCAATTGCTTATTGATTACGTTGTTCCTCCGGAGGAGGCTGCTGATATAATGGATTCATTTCCCAATACACTTTTCAGGTATAATCTGTCTCCGGCATTGATGCTGTCAGCTTCACCAGATTTTGTAGCGAAAAGTGCCTCTGAGATTATCCGTTGCTTCAGGGGGCGGAGAAATTTCATTTTAGGAACCGTTGTTCTTCCTTTCAATACCCCCATTGACAATATTAGAGCAGCACGCCTCGGGCTGAATAAACTGGCAGAGGACTCAGATTAAGATTTAAAACCAGACATGATTATGAGAATTAAAAACTCAATTTTTACCGTCATATATTTCCTGATGTTTTTTGAAATAGTAAATGCAGGAGATATTGTTATTTCAGGAAACTGGAAAATAGGCACAGGAGCCAATTCAAATGGAGTTGTCATTAAAGCTGCAAAGGATTTACAGAGTTTCTTTCGCTCTAATCATGGATTGGAGCTTGAAATTGTTGATTCTTTCAGGGGATCAGGAATTTTCCTTTCCGTAAACGAAAAATTTGAAGGAGATGGATTTTCAATTAAAGCATCATCAAATGGTCAGAGCATATTAATTGAAGCAGCCGGTCCCCGGGCTCTTTTTCAGGGAATAATGTTGCTTGAAGACTACCTTGCTGGAAAACTTATTCTTCCTGATACTTTCACAAAGATTGTAAAGTATCCATTTAAAGATCGTTATCTTGTCTGGGACGTTAACCTGACCGGGCAAAATAAAATGGCCAATGGATTTAATCTTGAGAATCATATTCGTGAAGCTGTTCGATTGGGTTATTCGGGTGTTGAATGTAATCGTTTTGTCGGGATTGAACTTCTTCAGCAGCATAATCCTGAAGATTCATATCCATGGTACACTTATTGGGGACCATCAATGGATCAGTTCGTCTCTTCACCTCTTTTTGACGGGATCTATCCAAAAGAGTATCTCGATAGAAATTTAGCCGACCTGAAGCATGTTGTTCAGGTAGTTGAGTCATTTGGTCTGAAACCAATTTTTATGGGTTATGAGCCCAGGTATGTCCCGGAGAAATTTTTTGAGAAACATCCTGAGTTGAGGGGTCCGAGAGTCGACCATCCTTTAAGAAGCATTACAAAAAGATATAGTTTATGTACTGACCACCCTGAAGTGCTTGAACATTACCGCACCCTTGCCCGGCGATTGACCGCGGAGGTACCGGGATTGGAGGAAATGCATATTATTTTTCATGATAGCGGTGCCGGTTTTTGCTGGTTTAATGCACTCTATTCAGGAAAAAATGGTCCGGAATATTGCAAGGACATTCCTATGGATGAGCGGATGAGAAAGTTTTTTGGAGCAATACAGCAAGGATTTCAGGACAATGGCCGGAATATTCCTATTGTTGCTCAACCACACGGGAGCAACCTGTCAGATGCTGACGCTTTCTTTGCGGGCACTCCGAAGGATATAAGTATGACTGCAGGTAACTGGGCATCATGGACACTTTCTTCACATGATCCTTTAGGGATTGATCTTCACATTCTTGATAAATCTAAAAAGGAAGGACGAAGGACTTTGTATTTTCAGCAGCATTTTACGGGTTTCGATGTAGCTCCGACAGCTGAATATCCTCTCCCGTACTATCTTGCAGCCAGGCTCAAAAGAGCTCAGCAACTGAACATTGATGTTTTAACAACCCTCGGTGGAATAGTATCCCCTCCTGTTAAAAAGCAGTCAGGGATGCAGGAAGTGTACAGACAGTTTATCCTGGCTCCTGACACACCGGAACAGGAATTGGTATCGATTGTTGCGGTTAAACTTGGCGGACCAAAAGGAGGAGCTTTGCTTGAAGAAATATGGAAGGAAATTGATGCTTCCGCAAGAGAAAATAAGGGAAACCTGGGTTTTGGAATGGGTACTGAATATGCCTCGCGGCGAACCCTTGTAAGACCTCTGGTCCCTGATGCTCCTGCTCTGCTTCCTGATGAACGCGATTATTGGTTAAGATATACTTTTTCTGGCTATCAGCGTTTTGGTGCGGCCCATTTGTTCAGGGGAGAGGGTGGTACTCCTTCCCCCGACTGGTATGCAAAAAACATAGAGCAAGCCACCAGGTCACGTGATGCTTTTCAGAAGTCGTGTACGATGTTGCTGGACTTTATAAAACTCAATCCTGAAGACGCCATTGCTTACCCTTACCTGATTGATCATGAGCGTCAACTTCGTTTTCTGTGGTATTTGTATGCTACCGGCGCAAACCTGTATGAAGGTCAATCTATCCTTGATAAATACAGTAAAAAAAATATTGAAGAGGAGCTTAAGAGCGATGTGGATGCAGATATAAAACGATTTGAACTTATCGTAAAAAATGAATTAAACAACACCCGTGATTTAATTAGATTTTTAAACGAGGGTGGCGACTTAGGGATGGTGCTGCTTCCGGAAGAGACAACCTGGGCTTACAGCGACTATTTGTCAGTATTGCTGGAGAAGAAAATTGAAATAATGCAGCGCCATATGCCTGAAATAAAAGAAGTTCTGAATAGATGGTTTAACAGTGAATACTAATGTTATTCCTTAGTACTAAATGTAAAATTTAATCATTCGGGGAATGAAATATATGGATAGTAAAGGAAAAATGCATTTCAGAAATATAGTTTTTATTCTCTTATCTCTTGGCATATTTATCAATGTCATGGTTATCGCCAAGGGTTCAGAAATTAAGGACACTAGTCTGATAATGAAAAAGGCTGTTCCTGTATGGGTGCAGGGACGCGAAAAGGAAATGAACCTGGTTTTAGGTTTCCGGGGGACATTTCAAGTCGTGGAAAACCGGAACTTTACTTTGAAGATTTCAGCATCCACACTCTATCGGGTTTCTCTGAATGGGGAGTTTCTTGGGTACGGTCCGGCTCGTGCAGCTCATGGATATTTCAGGGTTGATGAATACAATCTGAGTAAACTGACTAAAAAGGGTAAGAATATAATTGCAGTTGAAGTAGCCGGATACAATGTAAATAGCTATTATACTTTGGACCAATCCTCCTTTTTCCAGGCAGAGCTGGAACTGGATGGACAAACCATTCTGGCATCAGGAACTGATAAAGGCTTCGATGCAATTCAAATCAAAGGGAGATTGCAGAAAGTGGAGCGTTATAGCTTTCAAAGGACATTTAGTGAATATTACAGATTGAAAAGCGATTTCGATCAATGGACAAAGTCACCTGAAGTTCAGTTCGAACCACTCAAATTAGCCTCACTTATTCCGGTTAAATTGCTGCCTCGTAATCTTTTAATGCCATTATTCGATATTGTTCGCCCGGTTTCCGTATACTCGCGGGGAACGGTTCAGATAATAAAACCTGATGCATATATAAAGGACAGGTCGCTTACACAGATCAGCGGGAAATTCAAGGGATTTCCAGAAGAAGAACTTGAAGTCATTCCATCGCTGGAAGTTCAGGAGATCACATCCACTATGCATGATACCATTGCAATGCCATTTCATGTTGGTGATAATATTTCAATGACTGAAAAAGAGTTTTGTACATTCGATTTCGGAATCAACCTTTCCGGTTTTATAGGTGGGAAAATAAGCTGTAAAGAACAATCCCGGGTATTATTTTATTTCGATGAGATATTGCTGGATGGAGATGTAAATTCAAAGAAACGTACATCTGGTGTAAATAATGTGGTTGTTTATGAACTGGAGCCGGGGACTTACAATTTAGAGACTTTTGAATCCTATACTTTTAAATATCTGAAGATGATTGTTCTGAAAGGAAGCTGCAGGATACATGATATATATTTGCGGGAATATGCCTATCCTGAAAACAAACTGGCATCCTTTAGTTGCAGCAACTATCAGCTGAATGAGATTTACCTGGCGGCCAGGCAAACATACAGACAAAATGCAGTGGATCTGTTAACAGATTGTCCTTCCAGGGAAAGAGCGGGCTGGCTTTGTGATAGCTACTTTTCTGCAATTATGGAAAAGGAGTTTACAGGTAGTTCAGCAGTCACCCGCAATTTTTATGAAAACTATGCACTACCCGATAAATTTTCCAATTTGCCTGAGGGAATGGTTCCAATGTGCTATCCGGCTGACCATATCAACGGGAATTTTATTCCCAATTGGGCATTATGGTTTATCCTCCAGGTGAACGATTATGCACTGCGCGGAGGTGATCCGATACTGGTCGCGAGGCTGAAAGCCAGGGTGGAAGGTATCCTGGAGTATTTTTCCAAATTCGAGAATGAAACCGGTCTTCTGGAAAAGCTCGATAAATGGATCTTTGTTGAGTGGTCGGAAGCAAACAGTTTCGTTCAGGATGTTAATTACCCTACAAATATGTTGTACAGTGCCGCACTTTCAGAAGCTGCTGATTTATATGGCAATGAAAAGTGGAGACAAAAGTCAGAGATTATCCGGCAATCGGTATTGAAGCAATCGTACAACGGAACTTTTTTTGTCGATAATGCGATCAGAAATAATGAAGGTAAACTTGAAATAACATCAAATACCACTGAAATATGTCAGTATTATGCTTTCTACTTCAATCTTGTAACTCCTGAATCGCATCCTGAATTGTGGGAAAGGTTAATTACTGAATTTGGGCCTAACCGCAATGCTGAAGTCACTTATCCCAAAGTATTTAAGGCTAATGCTTTAAATGGAAACTATATACGTTTGGAAATTCTTTCGAGGTATGGTATGAATAAGCAGGCGCTTAAAGAGGTGCAGGATTATTTCTATAAGATGGCACAATTAACAGGTACATTGTGGGAAATGATGGATTCAGGCAGTAGTTGTAATCATGGTTTTGCTTCCTATCTTGGACATGTACTTTATCGCGATGCTTTAGGTATCAGTCAAATAGATTATAAAGCAAAAGAAGTTACTATCCGTTTTTCTGATAATGATATTGATGAGTGTATAGGCGTTATTCCAGTTGAGGAAAGCGTTGTTGAATTGCGATGGAAGCGTATCAATAACAAGATTAAGTACTTTGCGAAAGTTCCACCAGATTATAAGATCAATATTGAAAATCTGAGTTCGTCGGAGTTGGAAAGGTCAGATAAGTAATGAAATCAGTACAGCTTGGTAACCAAAGGCGTTCATTCCCTAATGTACAATTGGGAATAAAGGATTTAAAAAACGGAACGATCGGACGTACATATTTCGGGAAAGGGTGGTACGCAAACAACAGGGAATCCATATGAAAAAGGTTGGAAGATGAAACTGTAGTTTAAATATTTTAAGAAAAGAAAACATGAACTCAAGAAGAACATTTGTCAAAACAATGGGTACTGGAGCAGCATTGTCAGCGCTTGCCTCTTCAATAGCACCTGCATTAGCATCGGATTTATTTTCAGGAACTGGTCTGGAGCAGAAGCAAATTCGCATTGGTATTATCGGCGCTGAAAACTCACATACCGTAGCTTACGGTAAAATGTTTAATACCGATAAAAAATTTCCGGGAGTCGAGGTGCTTTATGTGTGGGGAGAAACAGAAGAATTTGCCAGGAATGCCATGGTAAAAGGAAATATCCCAAATATGGTAACAAACCCGGTTGACATGCTGGGGAAAATTGATGCCCTGATTGTTGATCATCGTCATGCAAAATATCATCTTGAATCGGCAACTCCTTTTATAAAATCAGGTGTACCAACTTTTATCGACAAACCATTTTGTTACAGGGTTGCAGAAGGTAAAGAGTTTTTATCCCTGGCCCGAAAGCTTAAGGTGCCTGTAACTTCATATAGCACAGTTGCATACACTAATGCCACACTCGATATGAAGAAACAGGTTGCGGCATTGGGAAAAATCAATCAGGTTATTCGTTTCGGAACAGTTGATATCGAATCGGAATATGGAGGCATATTTTTCTACGGGGTACATCTTCTGCAACCCCTCATGAATATTTTTGGTGAAGATATTGAAAGGGTGAAAGTAACGCGAAACGGGAAAAATGGAAGTGCAGGCCTTGTATTCAATAGTGGATTGTATGCAACATTGATTTTCAAGAATGCATACTCCGGCTGGGAAACATTTGTGGAAACAGCAGAAGGACTTGTTGAGATTAAATCACAGGTTGCTGAGAGCGACCCTGAAATTTGTTATGCAGATATGGTTGAAATGTTCAGGACCGGAAAAGAACCCCGAAGCCACGAAAGCATTCTCAGCGATGTTGCTGTTCTGGAAGCACTCGAGAAATCTGTTGCTAGCCAGAAATGGGAAACTGTGGTTTATTGAATATGATATAATGGAGAAATCGAACAGGGGTTTTATCCTGAAGGACGGTCTGTCGATGATTTTCCTGCCGGAAGAGACAACCACGGCTTATTCTGATTATCTTCCCATCCTGTTGAGCAGGAAAATTGACATCATGAAGAACCATCTTCATGAAATTGATGAGGTACTCAGCAGATGGTTTAACAGCGGGTATTAAAAAAGTTTTATTTCTTTATTTAGTGATTTTATTAATGAAAAGTAAGATTCTGATTATTAGTGTATTATTTCACATTTCAGTATGTGCTTATGCAGAAATTGCAGATACCTCTTATGTGGAAGGACTTCTTTATCTTGATGGAACACCGGTATCTCTGAAGATTTCAGACGGTAAGATTGTTAAAATTATTCCTCTTCCTGCGGGTCAAAGGATCCCTGAGAATTATATTGCCCCCGGATTAATTGATCTTCAGATTAACGGATATATGGGAGTCAGCTTTGGTGATCAGGATTTGACAGTTGATGATATACGCATGGTAACTCACTCTTTATGGAAAGAAGGAGTAACAAGTTTTCTGCCAACTGTAACAACCAGCGATCAGACACAGATGGAAACTAGTTTTTCTCTATTAGCTAAAGCACGCACTGATGAGGAAATAGGCTCGTCACTACCAGGTTTCCATCTCGAGGGTCCATATATTTCTCCCGTTAAAGGTTATCGCGGCGCACACAGCGAAAAGTATATCAGACAGCCTGACTGGGAGGAGTTCCAGAGACTCCAGTCCAAAGCATCAGGTGCTATTAAGCTTATAACTGTTGCTCCCGAAATGGAAGGAGCTATTCCGTTTATTGAAAAATGTCATGCTGAAGGAACAATTGTCTCCCTGGGTCATCATAATGCTTCAACTGAGATTATTCAGAAGGCTGTCGATGCTGGTGCTGCCCTATCAACTCACCTTGGCAACGGTTGTGCCAATGAGATAAACCGACATAATAATCCTATTTGGCCGCAATTAGCAAATGATAAACTTTCAATCAGCATAATAACAGATGGATCCCATCTGAACAGAGATGAGGTTATAACATTCTACAAAGCTAAAGGTGTTGATAAGACTATCATCGTTTCCGATGCATTATCCCTGGCCGGACTACCTCAGGGTGAATATATCAGCGATGGAGATACTCTCCTTGTAACTGAACATGTTGTTATGTTCCCTTCTGAAGGGGTATTGGTGGGTGCCATCATGCCTGTCAGCCGATGCATGACAACAATGATGCGATTTACGAAATGCAGTCTTAAAGATGCTGTTCAGATGTCAAGCACCAATCCGTCCCGCTTGATGGGACTGGACGACCGTGGGGAAATAATGCCGGGGAAACGTGCTGATCTGATTTTATTTACACTCGAGGACGGTAATATAGTTATTCAAAAAACTATCGTGGCGGGGAAAGTTGTCTATTCAAAATAGTAAATAATGAATATTTTTGATAATACAAAAACTAAGGTAATGGAACATTATTTAATTGAAGATTTCACAAAGGTAGAAAAAATAGATGCTCATATTCATGTGAACACTGTTGATAAATCACTTCTTGAACAGGCAGTTGAAGACAACTTTATTTTAATAAGTATTAATGTAGATGCGTTTTTTGATCACACAATTGAACAACAACAGGCGTTTTGCCTGGCTCAGCATAAGAATTACCCCGACAGGTTCTTTTACTTAACATCTTTCAGGGTAAAAGGCTTTGAGGAGCTGCAATGGCAGAATTCAGTTATTCGCTACCTGAAAGAGTCTTTTGAGAAAGGCGCTGTTGGTGTAAAAGTCTGGAAGAATATTGGAATGGGGGAGAAATCCATAGAGGGAAAGGATGTTTTTATTGATGATCCCATTTTTGATCCTGTTTTTTCTTATCTGAAGGATAATGGAGTTCCACTGACCGGGCATATTGGTGAGCCAAAAAGCTGTTGGTTGCCACTCGATCAGATGATAATGCCGGGAGATCTCGATTATTTCAGCAAGAATCCGGAGTACCATATGTATCTGCATCCGGAAAGTCCGAAGTATGAAGCGCATATTGAGGCACTTACCGGAATGTTGAAGAAAAATCCTGAACTTGTGTATGTAGGTGCTCACCTCGGTAGCCTGGAGTGGAGTATTGATGAACTGGCGAAAAAACTTGATGCATTTCCACTGATGTCAGTTGATATGGCGGTGAGAATATGCTATCTTCAATATCAGTCAGTGGAAAACTTTGATAAGGTCTATAATTTTATAATTAAATATCAGGACAGGCTAATGTATGGATCCGATATTATCTTCGACGATAGCATGGACCAGAAAAATGAACGGAAAAATGCACATGAAATATGGCTGAGAGACTGGATTTATTTTAACACTGGTGATGTTCTTACCAGTCCTGATATTACTCAGTCGTTCAGAGGATTACGACTCCCAAAGGCAGTTGTTGATAAGATCTATTCAAAAAATGCCAGAAGAATTTACCTGAGAAATCAGAATTTTTAAAAGATGAAAAAAAATATTTATTTAAAAGCAGCTAAACCATGGTGCATTCAAAAAAAAAGAATTCTTCCACGGTTATTTTTAATGTTATTGCTGATCACCATTACAGAAGTATCGTATTGCTTTGTTAATGATCTCAGGAGTAATGGATTTAGTCTGATCCCTGCACCGCAAAGAATTGAACTGACAGGGAACACTACGGTAATTAATAATGAATGGTGTATCGATTCCAGGCTGGGTACAAATAGCATTGCTATTAAGAGACTGGCCTCTGGTGCAAAAGATCTTCATAATGTGGAATTTTCGAAAAAAGGAAACAAAAAAATTGTTCTTGAAATAGTTCCTGGCATTGTTAATACTACTGTAGCCGTTGATCAGGCCTATATTTTGGAAATTGGTCCGGGCTTAATAAAGATTACCGGAAACGCTGAACCTGGAGTGTTCTATGGTGTGCAAAGCCTCTTACAGCTGATGAGGCCTGAGAAAAATGGCAGTTTTGCTTTACCCGAGGGAAAAATCACAGATTGGCCAGACCTGCAGATACGCTTTATCCACTGGGATACTAAACATCATCAGGACAGGATAGAAACACTGAAAAGATATCTCGATCAGGCAGCATATTTTAAGATTAATGCAGTTGCATTTGAGATTGAGGATAAATACGAATATCCAAGACATCCGGTTATTGGTGCTCCCGGGGCATTTACCAGGGCTGAGATGCAGGATCTGACAGCATATGCCCTTGCCCGGTTTATTCAGTTGGTTCCCGATGTGCAGGCTCCTTCCCATATGGCTTATGTGTTAAAGCATGAGGAGTTTGCTCATCTGAAGTCAGATGGAAGTAATTACCAGGCTTGTATGTGTGATGAAGAGGCTATTCAACTTATTTTTGATATGTACCAGGATATGATCGATGCCACACCTGGCGTGGAATACTTTCTGGTTTCTACCGACGAAGTTTATTTCGCGGGGATATGCGAAAAATGTGAAAGAGAGTATAACGATATAAACAGAAGTCAGGCGTGGGTCGATTATGTTAAGAGAGCGAACGAATGGATGGAAAAGCGTGGAAGGAAAATGATCTCCTGGATTGAATTTCCCCTTCTTCCGGAAGATATTCATAAATTGCCCTCAGGTATGATCGACGGTGTAGTAAATGTAGAGTGGATAGATGAATTGAATAAAGCAGGAATCAGACAGTTGATCTACAACTCAATACAGGGATCTGAATACCTCTTTCCGAATTATCTTCCAACAACATATAATCAGGCTGATAATAAAGGGAACCTCCGCAGTGCATCTGTTTCAGGAGCAGTTGCCCTTAAGAACGGAGCAGATCTGCTGGGGTCATTTACTGCAGCCTGGGACGATTCTGGCTTGCATAATGAATTGTTCTGGTTGGGCTGGGCAACTGGTAATCAATATGCATGGTCAGTCGGAAAACCTACTCTGGAACAAAGCATAGCGGATTTTATGGACGTCTTTTATGGATATGATAGTCCTGATATGCTTGAGATCTATCGCTTACTTGAAGATGGAGCCCGGTTTTACCAGGATCTATGGGATGATGTATTGTCGAAAGAAAGAGGGCCGGGCTACGGGGATTGGTTTGGGAAGGGGCTCAGCACTGAACGTTTTGACCAGACTCTGAGTGTTCTCCCGATACCGGCGCTTGGTGCAGAACCTGTTTTTAAAAATAAATATGCAGGGAAAATAGAAATTGCCTCATCTCTTTCCCGCGATAACGACAGGCTTCTCAATAAGCTTATGTACAGTTTGTCACGGGTTAATAGTAATAAGTATAATATTGAAGTGATGATATCTATTGCATACCTCGAGAGATATACTATTCAAACCCTGCTGAACTGGGCTAAAGTAGAAAGTTTTATTACTGAGGCATCCAAAGCGGGAACTGATTACGCCGGATCTGTAAATCAACTTGTTGAAGCTTATAATTTAGCCGGTGAGATTAACAGGGAGATGAATGATGTTAGCGCAAATCTGAAGGTTGTTTGGGAGAAGAGTAATTTTGAAAAATGCAGAACAGTTGATGGCAGGAAATTTGTACATGTGCTGGATGACCTTAAAGATCATTTTGCCGATCGCAGAACAGGATTGGAACATATGACTGCACCATTTGAAAGAATGGAGATTGCCAAATGGCAGGAAAAATTAATGGTATTGATTAATGATATCTCAGTGAAGCATAATGTTGAGATAAAGGGCTTAACTGAAAAACCTCTTAATGAGTAATAACTATTTCAGGAATAATTGTAATTTGATTTTTTTGTAACCTGATATGCAAAAAAAGAATTATAAAAGGAGGGAAGTTCTGAAGAGTTTAGGGACTATTTCACTTGGCAGCATTATCCCGGCAATGGGAGCATCATCTAAACCAGATGTACCGCCTGCTGAAGTATTAAAGCCTGTCTATGCTGATATTTTGGTTATCGGCGGAGGCACTGCAGGAGTTATTGCTGCTATTCAGGCGGCACGTGCTGGCTGCTCAACTATACTGGTTGAAAACGGAAGCCAGCTTGGCGGTACAATAAGCACAGGAGGCGTTGCTTTTCCTGGACTGTTTTACGCCTGGGGGGAAAAAATCATCGGAGGAATTGGATGGGAGTTAGTTTCTGAAACCGTAAACATGAATGATGACAAACTCCCGGATTTTTCTGTGCCATTTGGAGATAAGCACTGGACTCATCAAATACGTTTAAACGGATTTTTATATGCACTTCTGGCTGAAGAAAAATGCATTGCTGCCGGTGTTCAGGTTCGTTTCTATGAAACTCCCATTACCTCTGAATTCAATGGGAGCGAATGGGAAGTAGAAACGATTGGGAAAGGGATCCATACTAAAATTATTTGCAACCAACTTATCGATTGTACCGGGAACGCGTCATTGACTTCCATTTCCGGATTTAATGTTTTGCGAGAAAAGGAAACACAGCCTGGTACTCTGATGTTCAGGATTGAAGGATATGACTATGAATCTCTCGATCTGAAGATGATTCGGCAAAGGTATGATGATGAGATAAGAAAGGGTAACCTGAACAGAGCCGAGTTCCGGAATAATATAGAAGGGTTACTGCAATCTGCCGGGGATAATATTCAGCATATTGACGGAGCCGATTCAACAACTTCCGAGTCTAATACCATAACAAATATTAAAGGACGTACTTCGCTTCTGAATACTCTTCGTTTTCTTCGCGGGTTGCCGGGTTGTGAAAAGACCAGGTTGATATCAATGCAATCTGAAACAGGTGTGAGGGAGACCTACAGAATTGATGGTGTATACCAGGTAACCCTGAATGATTATATAACAGGAAGAGTTTTTGATGATTCCATTTCCTGCTCATTTTACCCGATTGATTTACACCATAAGAATGGGGTGGACCCGCAGCAATTGATTGAAGGAACAGTTGCAACAGTACCGTTACGAGCATTGATACCTAAAGAGAGTCGTAATTTCCTGGCAGCAGGCCGTTGTGTAAGCAGCGACAGACTGGCCAACTCTGCTTTAAGAGTTCAGGCATCATGCATGGCGATGGGGCAGGCAGCAGGTGCCGCCGCCGCCCTGTCTAAAAGATTCAATACCACACCATTGGATCTTCCGGTTGATACTTTAAAATTATTTTTAAGAGATCAGGGAGCTATTGTTCCTTAAATATCAGTACTTTGTCACAATCGGGCGAAGTAAGCCCGGCGTAGTCAATCATGTGCGGTTACATCATACCATTAAAATCAAAATTGTATTATGATGAAAACATCAAGACGTAAATTTATTACCCGAACAATGCTGGCTTCTGCAGGAATCAGCGCTGGTTTAAACACTCTGGCTAATCCGGGCGGGAGTGGGGACTTTTCTGACTTATTTCCAGGTTCCATCTTAGCTAAAAATCAGGATGCTTTCAAAATAAGTATCTTTTCAAAACATCTTCAATGGCTTGATTACACTGCGATGGCGGAAGTATCGGCTGAGATTGGATTTGATGGTGTGGATCTTACTGTCAGGCCCGGTGGACATGTGCTGCCAGAGAGGGTTGAAGAGGATCTTCCGGCTGCAGTGCTGGCTGTCGAAAAGGCAGGTCTGAAGGTACATATGATTACTACTTCAGTAAACAATGCTGACGATCCCCTGTCGGAAAAGATTCTGAAAACAGCCAGCTCGCTTGGAATACGCCATTACAGGATGGGGTATATGCATTATGATGATGCCAGAACTGTTGAAGAAAATCTGAATCTTATCTATCCGGCTTTAAGAAAACTGGCAACACTTAATGAAAAGTATTCGATATCAGGAGAATATCAGAATCATTCGGGAAATTATGGATCCGGAATATACTTTGGTGGACCAGTATGGGATCTGGCTGCAGCCTTGAAAAGTGTAAATTCGCAATGGCTTGGATCGCAATATGATGTCTATCATGCAACCGTTGAAGGTGCCAATGCATGGTCTGTAGGATTAAAACTGATAAGTCCGTACATCAGGTCAATTGATATAAAGGATTTTGCCTGGGGCAAAAAGAATGACAAATGGTCCACCGAAACGGTACCTCTGGGAGAAGGAATGGTTGACTTCAAGAAGTATTTTGAAATGGTTAAACAGCTTGGTATCAGCTGCCCCATATCTGTTCATTATGAATATCCCATTGGCGGAGCTGAGCATGGCAACAGGGTAATAACAATGAAAAGAGAAGATGTTATCTCAGCCATTAAGAAAGATCTGGTAACATTGAAGAATTATCTTAAAGAAGCCGGGTTAGCTTAAATTGGTTCGTGATCATTTACTGCTTCAGCCACTTGTCGAACCAGTCAAAAGCCTCATTCTGCATCTCAGCATCAAATTTATGTTCCCCGGGATAAAAGGTACATCTGTATTTATCCTGGGCTCCTGCTTTCTTATATACTTCCTGGAGGATGCGGTTGGCAGCATTCATTTCAGGTAAGGTATACAAATCATCATCAGAATCGTTAAGTATCATTGTAGGTAACGGCACCCGTAAGCCCAGTATCTCCGGAAAGTCAAGTTCATTTGGAAGAACCGGAACATATGTCATCCATGTATGAGTAAACGATTTGTTAACTACGAAATCTTTCCATGTTGTCATGAAGCCGACAGCAACAGCGCATTTTATCCTGGGATCAAGTCCGCCCATGAAAACTGTACGCATCCCGCCGCCAGATAATCCTCCGCAGCCTATATTTTTTGCATCAACATCTTTCCGTGAACTTAAAATATCGAGAGCAATACGATCCTCGGCAAAAAATACGCCTGGCCATGTTGTCCCTGCACTGAACAGCGATTTGGCCATGATATGCTCATGGTTTGCGGCCCATTGGTTGTAAGCCTCTATATTGATCGGATCATCGGGATTTAAATCATTCAAACCATCTCTCAGATTTTCAGGCACGTCCTGTATCATAACCCTCCGGCTGGCGAAAGGAAAAGCATCAGAAACAAGCACTACATATCCTCTTTTGGCTATCTCGTTGGCCCAGGCCCTGCCGCTGTAATATGACCCCTGATGTTCCGACATAACAGGATGCTGATCATTTCCTGTTTTTGTGATTTTTTTAGTTCCGAAATATTTATTTGCCCCATGATCATGAAAAGCCAGTATCGCTGGTAAAGGACCAACAGCTTCGGCAGGTTTGAGAAGTATGGCATCAGTTGGCCGTCCATAAGGCAGTTGCCAGCTCAGCTCTTCAATATGCAGGCCATCAAAGATGTATTGCTTCTTTATAGTTACCTGGGGAATACCTCCTATATCAGGAATGGCAAGTCTGTCCCTTAGTCTTGCTTCTGCGGCCTTGTGCCATATTTTAAGGTCCGTCCACTCTTTTCTTCTGAATGAGTGTGATGGGATATTTTTATCCGTCAGTGCTGAGGCCCATGGACCGTATTGTCCTATGATACTGATATCTGACCCTGGTTGTGGTATATTTGCAGTTTTCATATTATCAACTCCGGATGTGTTTAGATTTATTGAACCAGGTACTGAAGCAAACCCTTCAGTCAGCCTGCTTCCGGCAATAGCTATTCCTGCCATACCGGCATATTTAAGGAATTTTCTTCTGCTGTTTTTCATTTTGAAGTCAGTTTAAAATGCCTGTGTGTAAATTAAGACATTGTTTTTAATAAATAAAAATACCAATTAAATTGTGAAGATTTGTATTTGTGTAATATATTCTGAAAGTACTACAAAGGCAACATACCCTGGTATATTTTTATCTGTTAAGGATTTGCCGGACAATCTTATGCTTTGTCCAAATCAAATTGTATTAACAAAAAAGATGTTAAAAGTGAGATTAATTCATAATTTCATGGAACTAATTTTTATATTTATTGCCCACTAGTGAAATGAATATGTATCTAATACTGCGATCAATATGAGAAGAATGAAATACCTGCCTGCTGTCGTACTATGTCTTCTGGTAACAATGTGTACAAAAGATAATGGGGAACGACCCTTTATAAAGACAGATTTTACTAATCCTCCTCTCCATTACTGGCCAAGGCCTTTATATTTTTGGAATAATACCACAGTTACAGCAGATGGCTTAACTGAGCAGATGCAGGCAATGAGAGATAAATGTGGTTATGGTGGTTTTGGTGTTGTCCCATTCGGCAGGGATTTCAGTCCTGAGTATCTTTCAGAAGAGTATCTTACACTTTATGGAGCAATGCTGGAAAAAGCAAAGGAGATGGGGATGACATTAAGTCTATATGATGAATTCGGCTTCCCCAGCGGCTCGGTAGGCGCTTTTGAGGAGGGAGATGGTAATCCGCGTTTTCAGAGAAAGTATCCAGAATTAACAATACAGAGGCTTGATAAATCAGAAGATGAAGTAACAGGTCCGCTGACCTACGAAAAAAAGATACCTGAGGGAAAACTGATGGGAGTAGTGGCAATGGAGATAACAGATAAGGTAAGGTTAGACATTACGGCCAATGTTAGTAACGGAAAACTGAAATGGAATGTTCCTTCGGGCAAATGGAAAATAATGTTCTTCAGTTGTGCCATTGATGGTAATCCATTAGCGGATTATCTGAATCCGGAAGCTGTCAGCTATTTTACTAAAATGGTGCATGATGTGTACTATGATCGCTTCAAAGACTATTTTGGTACTGTTATCTATGGAACTTTTTTTGATGAACCTTCAATGTATCGAGCACAGTTCCGTATGTGGACACCGATGTTCAATGAAAAATTCACTGAGAAACATGGATTCAGCCCGGTAACACTTTACCCTGCTTTATGGTATGATATTGGTGCCGAAACATGGTCTGCCCGGAATTATATGTTTGGTTTTCGTGCAGAATTATATTCAGAGGGATTTCATAAGGTAGTCAGCGACTGGTCGGTAGCTCATGGAATAACAGCTACTGGTCATACGGCTCCGGAGGAGGCAATTATTCCGGCTAATGGACCAGGTGATCTGATGAAGTCATTTAAATACCTCGAGATCCCCGGAATTGATAAGATTGGCGGATATCGCTATGCTGAGAGGTTTTATAAATTAATAAGCTCTGCTGCCTGTAACTGGGATAAGAAGCTGGTAATGTCTGAAACGTATGGGGCAATGCCTAATTATCAGGAACCGGGAGACCTCAACTGGAGCGAGATATGGTCAATAGCCATGGATCAGTATTCAAAGGGAATCAATATGCTTATACCCCATGCAGTATGGTACGATAATACTAAAGTGACATATAAACCTGAGCTATCGTGGCGCAATCCTCTTTATGCCGACAGTCTGAAAGCATATACAACTTTCCTGTCCCGGCTCAACGTTATGCTTCAGGCTGGTGGAAGGCATGTGGCTGACATTGCAGTGCTTTATCCGATTCATTCCCTCCTCAGCGAACATTATTTTTACACAGAGACCGGTCCTGCAAATGTTGACGGATGGGTTGACCCGTCAAATGAGTTCTTTAAGAATGCTGTTAAACAGATTGATTATATTGATGTTGCAAACTGGCTCACAAATGCCGCAGGAAAGGATTTTACCTTTATCCATCCAGAAGTGCTGGATGAGAAGTGTGTAATTTCAGGTACCAGCCTCGATCTGCAAAACACCACAAATTTTGAGAGTTACAGGGTTATTATTGTTCCCTCATGTGCATTGATCTCGATAAGCAATATGAAGAAGATAGCCGAATTCTATAATGCCGGAGGTACGGTGATCTTTACAACACGTCTACCCTTCAGATCAGCTGAAACGGGAAGAGACGGTGAGGTTGAAAACCTGGTCAGATCCATACTCCCTGAAGGAGAAAAGGCCCCCGGAGTAATAAGGGAGAATGAAAATGGAGGGAAAGCCTGTTTTATTGCTGAGCCTGACGGAGCGAAGCTTACTCAGATATTAAAAAACACTTCGATAACTTTCGATGTGGACTTTCCTGTCAATCCTTACATTCAGTACATTCATAAAATAGTTGATAACAGGAATGTATATTTCTTTGCTAATCTTGGAAACGACCAGGCAGCAACAGAGATAATGTTACGGGGCAGGTTCAGTCTTGAGGCATGGAATCCGCATTCTGGAGAATTTGAGAAGGTTGAAAAGACATTCACTGAAGATAAAGCTTCAGGGTTGCCTCTCACCTCCGTGAAATTAAACCTGAAGCCTCATCATTCAATATTCTGGGTAGAAAAATAATTAAGGTATTGTTTATTTAACAAGCTTACTGATAGTTGGTTGAAGTGCTTCTGCAATGCGAAGCATACCAAGATCGTTTGGATGAACACCATCTACGGTACCTTCGTGATCGTAACCTATAAGACCGTCCCCTGACTGATAATAGAGATCTCTGATCCCAGTTTTCTGAAGTGTTTTATATGCTCTCTGCAGTTCAATTCTCTTCATTTCAGTAATTGAAAGCTCTGGTTTGCCAAAGCCATTCTCGTAATAAAAACCTTCCACAAGTAAAACAGGAACATCAGGCCTTTTCTCCTTCAGATAATTAACCAGAGCAATTGCTCTTTCGTATATCAAATCTTTTGTAGTATTAGGATTACAGTCAATGACATAAAGCGCTGCATCGATTTCGCACATTGCTTCTCCGACCGATAGGTCAAGTGTACCACTTCCGCTGAACCCCATATTAATAAAGCTGCGGTCCAATGTCCGTTCTAGGATGTTAGTAAATGCCATACCGGGCCTCGAGGCACAACCTCCCTGGGCAATGCTGCTGCCGTAATAAACAACAGGTTTCTTCGAAATAAGATAGTTCTCTTTTGGAACTGTTATCTCAGAATCGGTGTCAACGCCAATAGATAATGAGTCTATACCATCATACAATGGAAGATTAAGCAGGTATTCCCTGTAGGTTTTGCCTTCAGATTTAACCAGAGTAAATTCATTGCTTTTTCCCTTTACCCTGCCAGTATTAAGATATTTCCATTGCCCGTCAACAATTGCATAAAGATCGACTCCTTTTATGCCTGTATAAGCCATATGGTCCATAATATTGTCACCTTTTGAAGTCCATCTGACAATAATATCCGGAGAATTGGTTCTGAACCGGATGGAAATGCCTGCGGAATGTTGCCCAAGTCCCCAGACTTCTTCGCGCAAAGTGCTTTTATACTTAATCGGGAAGCGAACATAGTTCTTCTCGGAGTGAAATTTTCCAATGATGTGAAAAAGCTGTCCGTCATAAAATTTTATTGTATCATTTACCTCCTGTGCAGCTAAAAACGACCCTTCAGGGCTTGAAACAGACATGCAGGTCATTACAGGAATGATTGTAAAGAATTTCCTGAGGGTTTTAAATATTATACAGGAGTGTTGGGAACATTTGTTGCTCGGGTTAATAAATGCAGGTATTTTCATTTTTCATGGTTTAATATGTTTATTGATACAAACGAACATCTTTTATTATCGTGAAATATTCTATGAGTGGCTTTTTTAAAATCTGTAATCTCAGCTTTGTAAATATCTGTAAAAATCTGTGGATTCAGGTCAACAAGCGGGAACATTGAATTTTGGATCTGTATCATTATCCGGTGACCCTTTCTGAAGCAATGTGCCACGTCTGGCAGATTGTATTTTATAAGTGTGGGTTCTCCTGGTACAAGTGGTTCGGGTTCCTCAAAGCTATTGCGGAATTTGCCACGCATTATCTCAGCTCTAACCATCATCTGGTAACCACCCATCGTAATATTATCAGTATTTGGTTCAGGATCAGGATAATCATCGGGGTAAACATCGATGAGCTTCACCACATAATCAGCGTCGGTACCGCTTGTTGAAACAATGAGGTTGGCAATAACAGGACCTGCAAGAGTGATATCCTCTTCCAGTTCGCCTGTCTGATAAACCATCACATCGGGCCTGCGTGCAGCAAAACGCTGATCGTTGATCATGTATTTTGTTGTACGGTTCAGGTGTATGCCGTCATCATAGGGAACAGGTTTTGAGGGGTCGCTGATATATTCATCATACCCTTCTGTTTCTTCCGGAAGAGAAAATGATAGGAGTCCATTTTCCCTGAGGTAGAGTCTTTTCTGCACAAAGTTTTCCGGGGGCCAGGTTGCATACCTCCTCCATTGGTTTGAGCCTGTTTCAAAAACTATTGCCTCTGAAAGTCCATGTTCCGGTTTGTCGTTTACAAAATGCTGAAAAAATGGGAATTCGATATTTTCCTGGTACCAAGTGTTAGTACTGACGTCCGTTTTTATATCACAGAATATTTCAGAAGATTCTCCTTCCCAGCCTCCTGAGCCTCCTCCCCAGCCACCATGATACCATGGTCCCATTACCAGGTAATTGTTATTCCCTTTGTTTTGTTCCTCAATAGCCTCATATGTTTTCAGAGCTCCAAAGCAATCCTCTGCATCAAAGAATCCACCTACAACCATAGTTGCAGGTTCGATATTAATAAGATGGGTTCGGATATTCCTCGATTTCCAGAATTCATCATATGTACCATGTTCCATCAGTTCGTTCCAGAATTGAATGGTGTCTCCGAAACATTTTGCCCGTACATTTTTCAGAGGTCCCAACTCAAGAAAAAATTTATAAAGGTCATTTGTGTGATACTGAAAGGGCTTTAATCCGTCATCTGTTGTAATCGGCTTTGGACGTGGTACGCCAAACGAAGAATAAAAATTGAATGCATCGGCCAGCATGAACGCACCGTTATGGTGCCAGTCGTCGCCCATGAACCAATCAGTTACAGGCGCCTGTGGAGAAACGGCTTTCACTGCAGGATGCGCCCCCGGAAGTGAAGCTGAGGAGTAAAATCCGGGGTATGAGATTCCGTATATTCCTACCTTGCCGTTATTAAAGCGCACGTTCTTTATCAGCCAGTCCACAGTATCATAGGTATCACTGCTTTCATCTATGTCACTTTTCTTTTCCTTGTTTGGATTATGTGGACGGACATCTTTGAACTCACCCTCACTATTCCACCTGCCTCTAACATCCTGATAAACAATTATATATTTTTCTTTTACAAATAGCATGGAAGGCCCAATTGATCCTGCGTAGAGATCTTCTCCATAAGGTTTTAAAGAATAGGGTGTTCGGGTGAGAATTATAGGATGTTTCTCTGATTGATCTTTAGGTGTATATATTGTTGTGAAAAGTTTCACACCATCACGCATAGTAATGTAGTGTTCCGATTTGCTGTAGTTCTTTTTGATATATGATGCCTTGTCGGTTTTCTGGGCATATATGCTGAGACTGGTAATTAAAAATATCAGCAGGGTTAGTTTTTTCATAATCCGAACTTATTTTTTTTCGTAAACAATTTCCTTAGATCCTGTTATTCTGTTGCCTTCTGCAGTAATTTTCGTACTGTTCTTTCCGACAAAAATGGCTGTTTTCTGGTTGCCTTTTCCAGTTGACCGGATGATGTTATTCTTTATAGTAATACTGTTTGTAACTCCTCCTATATAGAAACCGGCTGATTCTTTTGCGACTCCATTGTTTTCTATTGTGTTGTTTGTGAACGTATTACGATGTCCTGCATTTTGCTCATTCTCATCTCTGAAATAGACACCATGATTTGCATTTTCGTACACATTATTGTTTTCAAAGACATTGTCGGTATCCTTGTGCCCTATTGATATGCCGTTGTCGTAATTGGCATATATAACATTGTTCCTGAAGGTTCCGTTTTGCACTCTCCAGCACAAAAAGATGCCATCGCCTTTATTATGGTGGCTAATGCAATTTTCAATAGTTGAACGGTCTGATCCTGTCCCTGGATGGAAGCCCAGTCCTCCACCGTTTGAAGCCTCACAGCCTTTTAAGCTTATGTTTTCCGTGATCTGCCAGCTGAAAGAGTCACCATTGAAATCATTTACCTGTACATTCTCCACCACGCAGTTTTTCGATTTATGAATATAAACACCTCCTCCACGACATCCGTTAATATAGTCGTTGTTTGACTTGTTTCCCTCAATAACCAGATCGGAAATATTCACATTATCAGCTTCTACAGCTTCCACAAGAGAACATCCGTTCGATACCAGCCCGTTCAGATCTGCAATATAGTCATTCACGGTTCCGTTGTCGAAATAGATAACATTCTCCTTAATGTCGGTGATCACAGCTGTTGTAACATCCCATCCGCTTTTATGCTCATCATCATATAGCTGAATGCCCATTCCCGTTTTAAAACCGCTGGCATCTTTTACAACAGCTTTCATCATTCCCCAGTCTGCATCAATTATGTAGCTGGTATTGAAGCCATTGCATTTTTTCAGGATTGTTGTTTTGCCGGATCCTTTAAGTGATATGTTATCTGATAACCTTACAGGACCTGTGATATCGAAAGTGCCTGGATTCAGTTTAACTGTTCCGCTGCCTCTTGCTTTGATGGCATCAACAGCAATCTGAATAGCGGTCGATGAAAAACCGGGGATGTCTGCATCAGGACCACCAACAGTTATTAAATTTTCAGTATATCGTACATCAACCAGGCCAATTCCCTGTCCTTGGCTTTTTAAGTTTAGACATAATAATACGATTGCTAATACTGTAACAGATGTAAATTTTTGTTTCATAACTTGTTATTGTTAATAAAGAGTTAAAATTAATATTTAACCACAAAGGCAACTAAGTCCTCATTGATATATTCACATTAAAAATAGTGTAATATGTATTATTATTTACCCCACTTATAATTTCCCCCCAGGGGGGAAGGGTTTTATTATTTTATGTATATCATTTTTGTTTTAACTCTTCAATCATTTTCCCCATAAATATCCTGCTTTTGTGCCATGCTTCTGTATCATAGCTCCATATATCGAGGTTGCCGATAGATTTTGGACCGAAAGGTTGCTTAATTATGCTGTTGACAATTGAGTCAACTCTTTCAGTACTGTTGTCAGCCTGGGCCAGGAGCCTCATATACTCATACTCCTGAACGCCGTCACGCATTGCTTTCAACCTTATTGAAGGAGCTGGCCCTGTGACATTTGGAATTACGCCAGGGGCATATATAAGCAGGGCATTACCATTAATCTTCTTATATGTGAATTCTGCCTCTTCTTCGGGCCTTGCCTTGGATGCATCTTTCCATGATTCAGTATCATACCACCCGTTAACCCAACCTGCGCCGGCACCCCAGCTGATCCACGAAAATGTCCGGTATTTCCAGCAGCTCCAGCTTAATGCACGGTCATTCACCAGGGGAAGATCAATAAATGTGGAGCTTCCAACCCAGCTGTTTATTTTACTTTCGTAGAGCAAGGGACCGTAAAGCCATACCTTTATGCCCATCTCCTGGTATTTTTTTATTTTAGGGTAATCATATTCAATTGTATGTGATGCCCAGGAGCTTATCGAGTTCTTAACGATCTGCAATGCCTCTTCGGTATAACCGCCATCGATTCTGAAGAGGGCTTCCGGATAGTATTCTTTGAACATATCACCATAGTAGACCATCCTGCGCCAGGCTTCCGGGAAATATGATTCATCAAGACCGTTCAGATATACTGTTATATCGGTTTTTGAAGGATCGACCAGAGAGGTGAAATGAGTTCGTACATTTTTTATATAATCGATATATTTTGCTCTGTTCGGAGGTTCCCGTTCCACATCGGGCTTTCCTACGTCTGGCCAGCCTCTGGTGTCATGTTTCCCATAAACGTCAAAAGGAAGGACAAATGTTTCGATCGGCTCACCGTATCCCGGACCATATTCGTAGCCATATTCATTTGTAAATGCTCTTCCGGTGAAATATTTTGAAAGGCGTTCATCAAACTGTGTCCAGTCAATTTCTTCTTTTCCGTTCTTAAGTGTCCTCATTTCAGGATCATAAGTGGGATCAAGCATTGCAATCCTGTTGCGTTTAAGTAGTTGATATACTTCTAATTCTTGTCCTTCGCCCATACTTTTCATGAAACCTTCATGTTGAAGGCTGGCTTTAAATTTGTTTTCGTTAGGTATAGCAAAATCCCAGACTTTAAGTTCTACCGGGATCTCCTTCGTTTCACTGCCAATAGAGACGGAGAGCATTGTAGTGTAATTACCCGGTAAGGCATCCTCTTTACTGAAGGGCACATACTGGTCGATCCATACTATCATTGATTTCTGATTGTCAATTCTGTTATTGAAATCAGGCAGCCAGAGTGGATATGTCCAGCGTCTGGTTACCAGCGATGAATCGTCCTGTATATATCTGAAAGGGATAAGTGCATCAGGGTACCAGCCATTACCAAGTGATGCTACCGGGTATCCGGTACTGGGAGATTTGACTTCTACGGACCACTCAAGAAATAGTTCAGGCTTATTGGTGAATTGGATGCCATTTCCTTTGAATTCCGGCATTAAGACCCTTATGTTGTCAAGAATACTGTCAGTGTTGTTGCTTATTACAAGCTGAAATGAAACATATTCACCTCTTGCAGAATGCAGGGCTACCTTTTCCCCGTTGTAGACAATGTTCTCTTTTAACATATCTTCCTGTTTTCCCGGAGCATTTTTAAGCACTGCAAACCTGTTATCGATTATTGTATTTGATGTTGGGTCGAGTCGTACTGACGAAGGCAAAACAGAGATACTCCAACCTGAGTTTGTTTTTATTTTATTACCTGAATTACAGTTGCTTAAAACAATAATCAGCAGGAGGAAGGAGAGTTTTTTCATTTGTTTAATTTCTTTTTGATCTGATTAGCTCAGAGAGGTAACTATGATATTTTTTATAATCTTAAAAATAGGAATAATTATTGAAATCAGAAGTTTTATTGTCCGGGTCCCCATACAAATATTTTGCACATCAGGGGTTGTTCACATTTAGCCATTCCGTGGCAATAAAAAGAGTCATATTCTTCACCAAATATCCAAGTACCAAATTATAAGTGAGTTATCCAATATTGTCGTTAGTAGCAGTCCCGAGTACTCCGGACGAAGAATCTCCCTGTTTTAGTCTGACACTAATGATTGCTAATTAAGGATACACATGAGCTGTAATATTTATTATATTGTATCCATTAAAATTTCTTTAATCCTCTAAAATGATTGCTGAAAATACCTCTGTAAAAAGCCCGGTTCAGGCTAACTGGGTAACTGTCGGGACAATAGGTTTGTTATTTTTTATTTTTGGCTTTGTGACCTGGTTAAACGGCATTCTGATACCCTATCTTAAAATTTCATGTGAACTGAATCATTTTGAATCTTACCTGGTTGCATTTGCATTTTATGTTGCATATGTGATAATGGCAATTCCTTCTTCGTGGCTCCTAAAAAGAACCGGGCTGAAAATGGGAATGATGCTGGGATTGCTTATCATGGCGGGAGGAGCTCTCTTCTTTATCCCTGCCGCTCTTACCCGAACTTATTCATTATTTCTCTCAGGACTTTTTATTATGGGGACCGGGCTTGCAATCCTTCAGACAGCTGCAAATCCGTATATTACAATGCTGGGACCAATTGAGAGCGCAGCTCAGCGAATAAGTATAATGGGTATAGCCAGTAAGTCGGCTGGTATAATTGCTACTTTCCTCTTTGGCGTTATGGCCCTGCAGGACGGGGACGCATTGCTTGCCAGCCTTCAGACTATGGATGTGGTATCAAAAGCTGCAGCGCTTGATGATCTGGCTTCCAGGGTGATAATACCATATATCGGGATGGCAGCAATTCTTGCCACTATAGGAATCTTGCTGAAAATAAGCCGATTGCCTGAGATAGATCCCAATGTTGAGAATAAAGGTGAAGATGAAGAATTATATGATTCTAAAACATCTATATTCCAGTTTCCTTACCTTCTTTTAGGTGTGGTAGCTATTTTCTGCGATGTTGGTCTCGAGATTGTAGCCGGCGACACAATTATCAGCTATGGTCTGAGCCAGGGAATACCCATCTCTGTAGCTAAACATTTTACTTCACTGGTAATGCTTGCATCTATCCTGGGCTATGCTGCCGGAGTTATTGCAATCCCGCGCTATATCTCGCAAAGCATGGCTCTCCGGTTATGTGCAATACTTGGGATCATACTTACCGGCTTCGCAATCGCATCACCAAAAATGATCTCTGTGGTATTTATTGCTTTACTCGGGCTGGCAAATTCTTTAATATGGCCATCAGTATGGCCCCTTGCAATAGAAGGACTTGGCCGGTTTACACGAATAGGATCTTCTCTACTGATAATGGGTAATTTAGGTGGGGCGCTTGTGCCACTTTTATATGGACGTCTGGCTGATATTATTAACCCTCAAATGGCATATATGATTGTCATTCCATGTTACTTCTTTATCTGGTACTATGCTGTGGCTGGACATAAAGCAGGCAAACGGGTACGTTTAAACCAGGATGTGGCTTAATATTATATTACATGAACAATTAGTAATTTTAAAAGATTAGATCCAAACTAAAATTAGCAGCTATGAAGAATTTATCCAGGAGAAGTTTTATAAAAACAGGAACCATTGCCACCTTAGGCTTTGGTGTTCTGGCTGATTCTGCTTTTGCTTCAGGAGCAAAAGGTAATTCAGTGAGAGTTGGAGTTGTCGGTACAGGAAACAGGGGCACTGGCCACGTTAGTACTTTGCTTGCCATTGACGGGGTTGAGATTGTGGCTCTATGCGACATAGAAGAAAGCAAGGCTGCCAATGCAGCCACCTTATGCGAGAAAGCGGGAAGAAAGCGACCCGTCATCTATTCCGGCAGTGAGACTGGATACAGGAAGATGCTTGACAGGGAAAAGCTTGATGCTGTTATTATTGCAACTTATTGGGATTCTCATACTGCAATTGCACTTTATGCAATGAACAATGGTGTTTATCCGGGTATAGAAGTGCCTGCTGCATTGACTGTTGATGATACATGGAGCCTGGTGGAGACATCAGAGAAAACCGGTATCCCGTGTATGATGCTCGAGAACTGGAGCTTCAGGCAGGATAATCTGGCCTTGTTGAATATGCAGCGCCTTGGTATGTTTGGAGAGATAGTGCATTGCCATTGTGCCCACTCTCACGATTGTATCGACCATTGGTTTTTCGATAGCGTAACTGGTGAGAAAAAATGGCCCGCTGAATACCTGATTAAGTATAACAGGGATCAGTATCCAACTCACAGCGTGGGGCCTGTTATTAGCTGGATGGATATAAACAGGGGTGATATTTTTACCGAGATATATTCAACCGCAACAGCTTCAAAAGGCATAAATACCTATTTTAAAAGAAAGTTTGGAGAGAGCCATCCCAATGCAGGTATTAAATATAATCAGGGAGATATTGTAACCTCACTGCTGAAGACAAAAATGGGTAAAACGCTTGTGATAAATTATGACATGCAATTGCCCCGGCCTTATTCAAACAGGTGGTTGCTGGAGGGAACTCTTGGAGTATATGACGAGGAGAAAAGCTCTGTATATCTGACAGACAGAAGTCCGGACTATCATCAGTGGGAGCCGTGGAAGCCCTATGAAAGTAAGTTTAATCATAAATGGTGGCAGGCTGATCTGTCATCACAGTCTCATGGCGGGACTGATTATATTATGATGGCACAATTTATAGAGGCGGTAAGGGTAAAAGGTTCCACTCCGATTGATGTTTATGACTCGGCTGTCATGACTGCCATTGTGGAACTATCAGGTATATCAATAGAGAAAAATGCACCGGTTCCGTTTCCCGATTTTACACGTGGAAAGTGGCAGACCAACAAGCCATCTTTTGCCATGGATCAAAGTCTATGACCAGCTATAGGACGCCTCACCCCAAAATC
>JFJP01037307.1_pt1 | contig 33877 bp, 38 predicted proteins | sample 431651 | NCBI WGS metagenome assembly JFJP01 (sample SAMN02602958, study PRJNA72255) | Microbial mat metagenome, whole genome shotgun sequencing project. | biome: fresh water; feature: sink hole; material: water; isolation source: purple microbial (photo- and chemosynthetic) mats found in... | reverse complement strand
GCAACAATTACAACTTGTCCTGTGGTATATGATAATCCAGTTTGAACATAAAAATTTTGTGTTCCACCTGTTATAATCATACTTGTGTCAGAATAGGTATCATACCTAGACCCCGACAACCCAGATGAACCAGATGAACCAGATGAACCAGATGTACCAGACGAACCATCAGCTCCACTCGTTCCAGACGACCCAGAAGTTCCTGAAGAACCTGATGTTCCAGATGATCCCGATGTTCCTGAAGAACCTGAACCACCTGTTCCTGCACCTATTTTTAAAACTAAATCATCATCGGTTATACCACTATAATACCAATATTCAGATATAACACTTCCTGATAATACACCAACAGTTAAACCAATCACCCTTTGATTTAAAGGTGATAGTGAAACATTTGCATTAGCTTCAGCAACACTATTCCACGGTCCATATCGAGCGTCTGAGTGTTTCGGAGCTTTATAATTAATATTATCACTAAGGTTAATTGCCATTTATATATTAAGTATTTCTATATTCAAATACAACTTGGTCGGTTGAGTAGACTGACCAATGCATTTTAAATGTTATTCCTGTCCAATATCCTTCTGGACTATCGACAGATTGGGTGGTTGCGTTTGTCATAAATGTATCATCAATATCACCACTATCTAGAGCTGAAACAAACCATTTTGTCTTCGTGGTATAAATACTTGGATAAGCAACCCAAATGTATCTACCTGTACAATTATATGGAATTGATATTGTCCCAGAAGCTGATGATAATACTTTATTTGCGTTTCCCGCGGCGATTGTTGCAGCTATTGATAATTCTGTTGGTAATGAGGATTCGTCTCCATAAAAATATGGATAAATTCCATCTACAACATATGCTGTGCTTTCAAAATTATTATCTGAATTTTGAGGAGCATTTACGCTACGAACCGCAGGAGTCCTTACATCATAACTTCCTTTATTGTCTTGATTAGCTAATCCCGATCCATAATTTCCATCACCCCAATATAAAGTTGATGAAGTTGTTCCCGAAGGAATTAAATATGATTCACTAAATGGTGAAATAGAATATCTATAATTCGGATTATTTTGATTAGGATATCCAAATTGATTAGGAAGGTTTGTAATTGAAGAAGGTACGAAGCTTGTCTCAGTTAATATATCTAACCCATCTCTAAGAATTCGTAATTGAGAAAATGCACCAGCATCATTTTTATTACCACTAAGTGTTATCGTTGGAGAAAAAGTGCTTCCTGCTTCAACTGTTTGATTTGAAACGCCGCCTAATGTTATTGTTGGAACAACATAAACTGGAAGAGTTGTTGGAAATAAAATATCGTTAAATAATTCAACAACGGTTTTTCCTGTTAAAGAAGAAACGGTAGTTCCCGCCCCAATTCCCCCTACCGCTTCTGGGGTTTCAAGAGTTGGCGACAAATTTGTATTGTAAACAGTATATAAAGTATTTCCGGTTAGTCCGGAATAATTTGTATCAATTTCTATACCTGTGTTTGGTTTAACATATAATGGACTCCCTTCTCCTCCAGCGGGTGAAGTACCTGATGTTCCAGACGTTCCTGTAGCTCCACTTGTACCACTTGATCCACTTGAACCTGATGTTCCTGCTGCCCCACTCGTACCGCTTGAGCCAGACGTTCCTGAACTACCAGAAGTACCAGATGTACCAGAACTACCGGATGTCCCCGATGAACCACTCGATCCTGATGTACCAGAACTACCTGATGTGCCAGAACTACCTGACGAACCAGATGTACCAGAACTACCTGATGATCCAGATGTTCCCGACGAACCGGATGTACCAGAACTACCTGATGACCCACTTGTACCTGACGAACCAGATGTTCCTGACGAACCACTACTACCTGAAGTTCCAGAACTACCTGAAGAACCTGATGTTCCACTTGAGCCTGAACTTCCACTAGTACCTGACGATCCACTAGATCCTGAAGTTCCGCTAGATCCCGAAGTTCCGCTAGAACCTGAAGTTCCAGAACTACCTGAGCTACCACTTGAGCCTGATGTACCAGAGCTCCCTGAAGAACCTGATGTTCCACTCGATCCACTAGAACCTGATGTTCCACTTGAACCACTAGACCCAGATGTTCCTGAACTACCCGATGAACCCGAACTTCCACTAGTTCCCGATGTTCCTGAAGATCCGGAAGACCCAGATGTTCCTGAAGATCCGGAAGACCCAGATGTTCCTGAAGAACCACTAGTACCTGAAGTTCCAGACACACCGCCAGCTCCGCTTGATTTAAAAACTAAATCAGAATCGGTAAGACCCGAATAATACCAATATTCATTAAGAGAATTACCCGATAAAATACCAACAGTTAATCCAATTGCTCTTTGTAATGAAAGAACATTTAGATTGGCATCTGCTACACTCGACCACGGTCCGTATCTTGAGTCGGCGTGTTTCGGTGCGTTATAATTAATATTATCACTTAGATTTATAGCCATTGTTAACTGTTTCTAAATTCAATTGTATCTTGTACTGTCAAATACACGCTCCAATGCATTTTAAAGTTTATTCCGTTCCAGTAACCTTCTGGACTGTTCACAGGGTAAGTTACGGCTGTTGTTATAAATGATCCATTAATGTCACCACTATCCAATGCATTCACGTACCAAATTGTTTTTGATGTGTATGTACTAAAATATGCGAACCAAATAAAATGTCCGGGCAATCCAACATTATAAGGGATTGATAATGTTCCATTAGCAGGAGCTAAGACTTTTGTCCCGTGTCCAGCTGCAATTTCGGAAGCCACGAACGATGGTGTTGGTAGAATTGATGATGATCCATAAAAATATGGAAATATCGCTGTAATAACCCTTGTGCTTGTATTAAAATTAACATCCGCTGCTTGTGGGGCATTAACTGAACGAATAGCTGGTGTTCTGACATCAAGTACCCCTTTGTTATTTTGTTTTGCAACACCTGATCCATAATTTCCGTCTCCACGATATACAATTGACCCCGGATATGTTATATATGGAATTACATATGACTCAGAATATGGAGTTGGGATACTATATCTATAATTAGGATTATTTGGATCAGAATATCCATATTGTGGCGCAATGTTAGCGATAGATGATTGGGTTAATATTGTGTGAGTATCCAATGGTGACCCGTCTCGTAATATCCTTAATTGAGAGAACGAACCGGCGTCATTTTTATCACCATAAACAGAAATATTTTCAGAAATTGTACTTCCAATTTCACGGGTTTCTGATAAGATTCCCGATATAGTAATTGTTGGAATCGTGTAAGTTGGATTTGCAACTGGAAATAATAACTCATCAACAAACTCCACGAATGTTTTTCCAGATAACGATGCTACGGTAGTTCCCGCAACAATCCCTCCAACATCATCTAATGTTGTTAAAGCCGGATCTAAGGTTGTGTTGTATGTGGTTGATAAAACTTTACCATTAAGGTCAAGCCCGCTATTGTCAGCCACTTGAATATCAGAGGGGGTTCCTCCTGTGTACCCTAACTGTTGAAGATAATCGAAAAAACTTACACCTGAAATGTGTAAGTCAGTAAAATATCCGTCATTAATATCTCCAGCTGGTGAACCCAACTCGATGACTTCCCCCATTGGGATATTTAAGGTGTCGATTTGAGTCCAATTTATTTTCTGTAAAGCCATTTATTTGAAGTTACTTTCAAATAAATACTTTTAGAATGGTTCTCCGCATAAAAAAGGGGGCTGAAAACCCCCTTTTTTTTTAAATATTCTTTTTTATAATTTCAAGTATGTCATTTATCTCATAAAAGTCTCGGCCTGGAGTGTAAACCAATCCATTACCATCTTTATCTATTTGAATGAAGACAGTCGGAAGTGCATCATCACCTGTTTGTTCTAAAATTTGTTCCCAAAGCTCTCTATTTTTGGTAACTTCAACATCATGGAAATGTATTCCCTCATCCGTTAATTTCTGTTTCAAATCTTGACAAAAGATACACCCATTTAATGTGAAAACGGCAACTTGGTTCATTAAAACCCAATTTTTTTAGAGGAAGTACTTATTCTGTTTGACTCGGTATCTATATTGTAGATGTCTGCAAGTACCAATCCTTCTTCAGATACTACATTCTTCTTTAATTTTTTCAAAAGGGTATTAGTGTCATCTTTACTTAATTTATCAAATTTATGCTCGGCAATTAATCTACCCTTTCGTAAAAGGGCTGTATCGATTCTTTCTCTTGACATATTAAACGTGGCTATTACCTGAACATTTAAACAATCACCAAGAATACCGTCGGTTAAATTCAATATATTTGAAACGGCCACCTGTGACCCCTTATCGTCTCTACTTCCAACTACCTTTTCTGCATCCTCAATTAATAAGATACTGTTTTTATGATCCATTAGAAATGTAATGATAGATGGGTCGGATAATGTTTCAGCCATAGATGGCGGAATAAAAAGTACCTCTTTATTCTTAATTAAACCTAACAACATTTTAATATATGTTGTTTTACCTGTTCCCGGATCTCCATGGAATAACACAATTCCCTTATCTCCCATTTTATTTAATCTACCAACAATCGTGTTATGTAGTTTCAAAAAATCTTTACCGTAATTTAACTCCAAATCACACTCAGGTACTACTAATTCATATTCTTCGGTATCCAAATGTCCCATCTCACTTTTAACAATTTGGATGTTTGATTTAGTTGGAGCCTTTTTAAACTCATTTATTTTATTAAAATCAATTTGACTAGTAAGTTCCCCTAAAGATAGGTCATATAAGAAATCAAAAGAAACTAGATTATTACCTTTATTTTGTTTTACTCTAGTAGTGATAAACATTCTTTTATCATTACTTATTAGTAAAGACCGATTATTAACAATTCTCCCTATTTCCCTAAAAGAATCTGACCTCATAGAATCCGTTCTCACGTCTTCAACAAACCCCAATTCTTTAATAAAATATTGCATTATTTCATCCGAATAAACTTCTAAAGTGGAATGACTTGATGCTATTCTATCAAATAGAATTATATAATATTGTTCTTCGGGAAAAGACTCTCCATATACAGAATCATATAATGGAAAATTCAAAGGTATTTTTCTCATATATTTAATTTAGTGATATTAAACCAAAATTACCAACTGACAGAAAAACACCTTTCGTAACAAAATTATCAGATACTTTTCGTCTTACTTCTTCAAATTGTTCAAGAGTTAATTCTGCAACCCCGTATTCTTTAAAATTCTTTTGTGATAGTTCTGTGATTTTATCAAAGAATTCATCCCCGTAAGTGTCGATTTGAAAATATTCCTTGGTTTCTTCATTAGAAGTGAAATATCTTCGAACGTTCTGCATATAAATTAATACTTCGGGCGATAATTTTTCCAACATTTCCATTTTCATATAAATAGATTATTCGTTTAAATAATCATATATTTCATCTTCATCGGAATCTTCAGTTTTGGTTTCTAAAACCATTTCTTTAGGTTGTATGTTATCGTTTATTTTATCGTCTTGATCTTCCAATACATCCTCTAAAGTATCAATAACTTCATCAACGGGGACGTCGGATTTATAATTCATTATTAATAATTCTGTCCCGATATTTTGTGCAACCCCATCCCTAGCGGCTGCAGCCTTTGCAAATCCTTTTGATCTCCATTCAAACTGATCTTTTGGTAACCATTTAGATAATTTAGGAAATTCGTAATATGATAACCCAAACCTACCTTTAATATGGTGTAAAAGTCCAACTAATCTACCATGATCGTCGACATCAAAATCGTGAGCTGAATAATAATTTTCAGTTTTCCAATATGGAGGATCCAAATAAAAATATGTTGAAGGGGAATCGTACATTTCAATAACCTCTTCAAAATCTTTTGAATGAACAAAATTTATTTTGTTAAAATGATTCCTGAATTTTGGATTTTTAAGTTTATCCATAAAAATAAGAACCTTGCAACGATATTTTCCTTTATAATCGGTATATTTTGATGTTTCAGGTTTGGATCCGGAAAATACTTGAGTTAAAACATATACATATTTCCCAGCAATATCAAAATTAGGTTCATCACCAATAACAAGATTTGGGTCAAAAACTTCTTTTTGGCATCTTTTAAATATTTCACTATATTCTATCGGTGTATCAACAACTCCTAATTGTTGACATGGATATTTTGCCAGTTCATCCCATAATTTATCATATTGTAATGAACACCTCATAAGGTTTGCATTTAACCCATTGAAGTCATTATATACGACATTTTTTAAATTTGGATACTTGGATAGATTCATATTAAAGAAGACCCAGAACATCCCTGAAAATGGTTCTACGTAAGTTTCTATGTCGTTAGGAATAAATGGAGCTATCCATTTTCCAATTCTTGCCTTTCCTCCTATATATGAAATCATTAAAATATGTGGATTTTACTGTTTATGATATGTAGAAAAATATAGTTAAAAATATTGAGAAAAAGAAATTATTAATGTATATTTTTATATGGGATGCTCAAATTGTAAGAAGAAAAAAGAAGAAACTGAAAAGTTAAAAACTAAAAAAGACTCGATAATTGAAACCGACCGAGTTATTACATGGGTTGTTATTGCATGGTTCTTTTTAGGTCTTTATGGGTTGTGGAGTCTTTTTGAAAAGATTTTTCACTTATGAAAAAATGGAAATATTTTGTAATTTTATTCTGTAACAAGAAAAAAATACGTGTGCTCCATAAGTCCATGACCAAAAACACAATTTATGATGCCTGGCACGAATTTAAAACGGAAAAACAACCACCATTTGTCAAATTACAAGGAGGAAAACGAGATAGAGTTTTAAATTATGAGTTAGGTCTTATCTTTCCAAACAATCGATGGTCGAAACCGACATACATTAGAGATGAATTAGGAAGAAATATCGAAGCTTTGATGGAAGACGATAAATTTCGAATCAAAGAATTAATACCATATTGGGAAGAGGAAAAGATCTATGATTTTGATACTAAAAAAAGAATTCGATATCACGAAATGATGAAAATCATTTTAGATGCCGATGAAATTGGTCAAATTTTCACGTTGAACAACAAAATGTTCTTACAAATTGAAGACAAAGTCCGGATGTTTGGAAATAAAAACATTAATGACACTAATCGTCTATTTGATATTGTAAAAAACGATTTAAGTAAAAGAGGGGTTGGGAATTTTATCTTTGTAAAAGATATCAATAGTCACCAAAGAATCCAACTGTATAATATATTAGAAGGAATGGGGTATAAAAGAACTGAACTATTCAGACATTACTCGTATTAAAAATTCAACCACGCCAATTTTTACTGTAAACGTATCATTAATAATTAACAATTTAGATTGCGCCTTTTTAGAAAACAAGGTGAATAACCTTCTAAACTCTATTTCATTTACCACAAGTGTAACGGATACCTTATCACATTCCATATTTGACTTCTCAAATAAATCAGAAATAAGTGCTAGTTGTGTTAAAATATTACCCTTTTTTTCCATATCCTAATGTAATTTTGAGTCTAGATAAAAATGACATCTTTTTCTTTTTTGGGGGTTCAAACATTTTCTCTCTATTAAGAGATAAAATTTCCTGAATCTGACGTTCTTTAATTCTGTTCGTCTGTTCCTGTTCCCTCTTCAGCTCCAAGTCCAATTTCTCCAGTTCTCTTTGAATCTGATAACTCATCTGTAAATGAAATCTCTTTTAATTTATCGAGTGAAGTACTCAAAAATAATGATTTTAATTCATTAACCTTTTCTTTAAAAAGTTGTTCTTTTTCTTCCTCTTCTTTATTTATTGAAATGACAGCCTTTGCATAATTAAAAACATATTCATATCCCTCAGATGTTGAGGGGGCAATTAACGAAATCAGTGAATTTGTTGTTTTTTTATCTTGAACCTTCACCGCAAATGGAATATTATCATTTTGTTTAATAATATTTTCAAATTTCCAATTGGTTGGTATTTTTATGTCAAGACTAACATTTTCATCGATTTCCCTTAGAGAGAAAAAATGTGGTCTTAGTGATTTTATTATATTATACACAATTTTCATGTTATTGCGAGTATTATTGCCGAAAGAACATATGATAAGGAAAAATAGAACAACACCTTTTCAAACAGACCGATCTTAATTGGTTTTGGGTCATCTAAGAATAGGTTTATAACAAATCTTATTATTTGGTTAAGACAAAATAATGAAGATAGTATTAAAACGAATAACTTAATTTCCGGAATCATTTTTCTTTACCTCTTCAAGTATTTCCTTACGGAGTTCACCGAGTAGGAGTTTTATTTCTTGTGCATATTTTCTTGCTCTAATCGATGCACTACGATTACCTTTATTGAATACCTTTGCTGTGTCAGTTGACATCAGTTCGACAAGTTCTTTGATTTTGTTTAATGTCTCCATTTCTATTGATTTTAATAATAATATAAGTAATTAATTTAGTTTTTTCAAGTTTTGGTCGAAGATTTTATAGAAATCAATATATGTATCAATTTCTATGGGTGTTTTAATACCTGTATAATCAAACAAATATGTAAAATATTCCAATAATGCCTCGTATTTTTTTTCCATATCGGATGAATAATACCCTTTATACATAAAATACCATAAATAATCGTAAGCGTTACTAGAATTGTTGGAGGGTTGATCGACTATTGAGATGGGAGAAAATTTAATTTTCTCACGTTCAAAATTCTTTAAAATTTTATTGAAACACCATATAAAATGGTTAGACATATCCTCTTGGGTTGATATAACTTCTGAACCTAAATATGTTTCATCTATTACATTAAGAAGACCTATGATGAAATCATAATATAATTCGCTTTTCTCGCGAATTATATTATTTACATCGTATATTAATTTGATTCTTTCTCTGATCTCTTCAACCGACTGTTCCTTATCCATAATACTTAAATATACGGATAAAATGTATGAAAAAAAAGGATTACTGAGTTTTTTCCTTATACTCAGACATTTGTTTCATCCTAAGAATCTCACTGGCAACAGCATCACCTGCATTTCCACTTTTTGGGCCGGATCTATCTTTTTTACTTGGATCTTCGTGAACAGGAACGGCTTCTTTATTATAAATTGGTTCGTTTGCTCGTGCCTCTTTTCTTTTTTCAGATGTTTTCAATATATTCTCACCAGTTTTACTCGGAATAACATTAGCTGCATCTTGAGAATTACCCATTTCAGATGCTCCTACCAATGATAATTTTGCTCTTTCTTTAAATTGTTCGGATGGCTCTTGATCATAAGTTAAATCCGCAGAAGTACGACCTCTATTCAAATCAACAACATCATTTTCACTATCAGTGTTTTTTGTTGCAACCTTTTGTTCCCCTTTACCTACTTGATTTGGGAATTTTGGATCATCATTTCCTTCAAATGAAAGAAAATCTCTAATTTTCTTTTCAACAGCTTTTAACGCGTCATCATTTTCTTTCCCACTATCATTTCTATTTTTCTTTGTGACCTCAAGACCCGGAACTCCTCCAGTTGGGAAATTTGCACTTGGAGATTCAACTCCAGCCTCAACGATAATTCGTTCTATTAATTTTTCCAATCCACTTTCAGAAAGAGTAATAACTTTTTTCTTTGATTCATTCATACCCATTTTCTTTTCTAATGCAATATATTTTATCTCAACCTCTTTATCTGAAAGTTTCATCAGATCTTCTCGTTTACATTTTTTGTCATGTTTACAAATAAAATCCATTTGTTCTTTCTTTCCACTTTTATGATTCTCATTGATTTTTTCATCACCTAAGATCATATTTTTTTTCTTTTTAACGTTTGGATTTTCATCTTTTGGATTTTCATACAATGATTGTCCGAATGTGTTGGTGAGTTCACCATTGTCTGTTACTTCATTCATATCTGTTTCTTTTTCTGTTGATAACTCGTCATCATTAGGGGATATTGTAATAGTTAACCCCAATGTTTCGTCGTCACCGTCTATGTTTATGTCAATATCATGAGAACTTCCCATACCACTTTCCTCAAGATCGTGATGAATACCTTGCATTAAGCGTGTTTGTGTACTACCTAATGAATCACCACCACAACATTTAACTAATTCTTCAGGCGTTAATCCTTGAATAACAATTTTTACACCAGATCCCATAGGATCAATACTTTGAATTTTATCAGATAATCCCGATAATGATTCTAAGTTTTTAACCACATCAACTAACTGGTCAAGTTTTTCCACTTGTTCTACGATTATTCTTCTAGTTTCTTTCACTAGAGCCTCGTTAAGTATGCTGTCAAATTCTTTAAGTTTCATATCAATAAATACTTCCTTATTTTATTTTATCTCTTTGTTAATTGTTTAGATTCTTTTAATAATATCTCTTTCACTTGTTTAGTGGTTATTCCGTATTTTTTAGCCGCCTGTTCAATAGCCTCCTTTAAATGAATATTATTATCATCACCCTGATTACAATAAGGAAATGTTTTACATTTCTTATCTATTTCAACATATTTCGCATCGGGTCCACCAAACTTAGGCCACCCCTTTTTCATTGCAACCATTCCATCAGTTGAAGCTGCAGTTATACTTGCGGATTTTGTTTTTTTGTCAATAGCCAACGGATTTTTCTTTTTAGTACCAATCGGGGCATCATACGCCATATCCGCAATACCATCCATTTCATTAATGTCTGAGGATTTTAGTTTGAAGTTCTGAATATCCCTTTTCATAATCGGCATACTCATACCTGCTTCAAATGAACCTGATGACCCAGCGTCAGTAATTTCTTTCGGTTCTTTTAATTTTGATTCACCCTCATCTTCCATTTTCTCTAATCGAGAATAATAGTCAGGCAATTCTACCAAATGATCCATCGCTATTTCTTTCGCTTTATCTTTATCATTGGTGTGTTCCATTTCAACTTTAACACCGAGTTCGTATTCTTTTTTAATTGTTCCGATAAATGCACTATGTTTTCTTGCAATATCCTCCAGGGACATTTTATCGGCCAATCCTCCTTTAATTTTATTTCCCATTATTTAACGTTTTTTAGTGATGTTTCCCAGAAAGATTTTCTCTGCCATAATGTTTTAAATAATTCGACAACAACCTTTGTGGCTAAATCAACAATTTTATCATCGATGCGATTTGTTCCCAACTCTTTTTGAATCACCTTAATCACAATATTATGTGCTTGCGTGGTTTCCAAAAACGCCTTCATTTCTTTCCGCGCAATAGATTGAATTTCACTTTTATCTGATGATGTAAGTCCCATTATGTTGCTCTTCTTCTAACTAATAAATCATTTATAGTACTTGAAAATTTCAATTGATAAGTAATTAACTTCCCTAAAACAAGAAGAATATTCTGATCAACTTTCAACATCTGTCCGTTTATATATAACCCGGTATCGTCACCTGTTGATAATGTAAATTGTAATCCAATATCACTAAGTTTACCGTCTAATTTTGAGTTCGATTCATATACATTTAATGATCCAAACTCTGCGGTTTCTGAAACTTCCGCACGAAAATCATCAATTAATTGAGATATTTTTCCTTTTTCTTCATCATTTAATTCCAAATCTTCAGGATCTTCCGAATGAATAACAACCTCAACATCATTAATAATGATATAATCATTATCCTCTTGTGATGGCTGAGATTGAGCTGGTTTAGGCTGATTATTTGAATCCATATAATTTTTTACGGATCTTCCTAAACTTTGAAAATCATCTCCATTTTCACTATCTACCTGTTCCTTGATTATTCCGTATTTAGATTTGGTAGTTTTTTGAATTTGTCGAATCTTATTCAACATATTTTTTGTGTCGTCGTAGCTATTCACTGGCTTGTTTATATTCATCTTTATAAAATATATTAAAATTAAACGATGGGTTTATATCTGTATAAATATTTAGAAAGTTTGATTTACATACAATTCCAGTGAACTTTCTTACATTACTGATATATCCCTGCCCCGGAACGGTTTGATATGGAATATTGTGTAACTCACAAATCTCTTGGCATAATTGAACTACGGATTTTAATTGTTCCTCAGAATATTGATCCCAAAAATAATAATCTCGCCATTTTTTTACATAAGGCTCAGCCCGATAGGGGTCACCAATCCAATTATGTAAAACGCCAGTAATTGTATTCTTATTTAACCATCCCAAATTTTCCAACACAATCTTAACCATCCCCCCATCTATTTCCGGAATTCCAAACGTTTTTGAGGAATGGTTGGTATCAAAAATTTTTATAATTTTACCCGTCTTTGTAATAATATAATGAGGAATATCATCATATTTTTCATTATTTCGATACTTTAATTTCATTATATAATCATCAACCCTTCTTTGTGTATCATACAAAAAAATTTTTGTTTTCTTAGTTTTTCTTCGTTTGATGTTTAATTTTACACCTGCGAGATGACCCGATGTTTCATATTCTACCATGTTGACTATTTTTTAATTTTATAATGACGATTCCCTCTCTTCCTAATTTTTTTCTCGGCGACTTCTTCATCAGCAATTATAGTTAATGGATTGGACTTAGTAAAGTCATAATTTATATGCACAGGATTTGAGTCGTCGGTTTCTTCGAAAATTACCAACGGCTCAAATGATGTTGATGGGGTGGGTTGTAGTTTACCAGAATCGGACGTTTCTTTGGTCTCGATTTCTTGGATAAACGGTGTAGACGGGATTATTTTTTTTTTAAGTTCTCTCGAGCAATGTGTCGGAGACGTTCCAATTTTTCTTCCTCAATCTCTTTTTGTTGATCTGACTTTATTTCTTCAACAGTGTCAGATGTGTTATATTTTACAGTAGGTGTTGGTTCAACGACTGTCGTTTCGACAATCGGAAGTTCAACAACTGGTGGTTGTGTTATTGATGATTCTTCTTCGTTTTCCTCATCTATGAGTTTTCCCTCAAGTTCATCGTGAAACATCTGAGTAACTTCTTCATCCGATAGTGCGGGTAAGACTTCATTTGAGGTTGTAGGTTCGTTAACGGGTTGTTTAATGAACGTATCCAATAAAACAGGTTCATTAATAATTTTTGACAACTGTTCCCTTGGGGAATCACCCATATCTTCTTCCAAATCCAATCCAGGGGATATAGTTTTCTTTAACGTATCACTAATTATACCACTTTCAATTGGGTCAGATTTCATTAATTTCTTAATTTTCTGAATTTCCTCTTCGGTCTCATATTTTTTTTGTAACGGAATCTCTTTTTCGAAATATCCCCCACTTTTTTCGGTTCTTTTCCTTGATAAAATTGCTTCAGCGGCTATCAAATCTTCCTCCGTGGGTCTAACTCTTGAAATCTCACTAACTATATCACTTGCAGGTATTGGTTCATTTTCCACTCCACCCGACTCTTCACTTATCAATTTTATATTCTGAGCAACTAAAGCCGTCATTCCGAGAGCAACAATTGGGAGTAACGCTCCCGATATCCAAGATATTATAACCTGATATGTTTCTGCGTTCCCACCTTGAACTCCGAATATTTTTAAGATTGAAGTATACCAATATGTCCAATCATTATTTCCACTAAGGGACATATGTTTAAATGAAGCATAGACGTTTGCTGTAACTTGTAATGCCGTTAATAATATCATTAACAACCAAGGTAGAAATTTCTCCTTGTTTTTCGTCATTAAAATGGAGAATAATACTGAAGCCTGACCGACTTCATATGCTATTCCCAATAAAACTGCCAAACCCCCAGCATTAGATAATTTAAAGAAATCGATTGCGTGTAAGGTCGATACAAATGCCACTAAAACATATAGTAACCCAAATGTCGCAATTAACCCCCAATAAAGTCCCCTATTTGAAATTTTAAATTTACCCATATTCTATTTTTTTATATCATCCACCTGTTCAGCTCCCTTTACCACAATCGTTGATGTGGTATTGGAACGTGTCTTTTCAGCGGTAGATTGAACTGCGTCAGCTCGTTTATTTGCTTCATCTCGTTGAGATTCGGCTAATTTGACTTCATATCGTAGTTCCACTGTTTCTTTTTCACATTCCTGCAATCGAAATAAAAGTGTTTCCTTTTCAGTTCCATAAGTGGTACTTAAAGAATCTTTTAAATGCGTAATTTCTTGATTAAGCTGATTGATTGTCATGTTTCTATTACAACCTTGAAAAGTTTTAATGAAAAATAATAGGATTAACACTCCTAATATCCATTTTGTGTTATTTTTGAAAAATTCTTGCGGTGTTGCCATGTTAATAATTATCTCAATTTTGTTTTTTACCACTGATAAATATTGTAATGAATTCCAGCTCCTACAATTAACGATGGTTGTGAATTAATAAAATTCCACCCCATTGATATATTAGGTCCCACTCCAAATCCAGAGAACCAATGTTTTTTGTCAGGTTGTAGATCTTTTGGCCAATCATTCGGATCAATTAATACACCCTCCATAGATTTAACAGTAAATCCGGGGTAATCACTTTGAATGAATACCCTTAGTTTTTTATTTTCCACTTTTTGACCATAAGTAAGATCAATGCTATTAACAAATTCGGTTAAATATGTGGTGTCATGTCTCATTTCAAATGGATCTTTACTCAAAACCTGTATAATCGTCGACCCTGCTACCCTAAAATAATTCTGTCCACCAAAAGAATGACCAATTGACCATGGTGCTAAGTATTTATCGTCACTAATTTGTTTAAGCTTTCCAATCACAATATTTAATGAATCAATTTTTTTAGCCAAAGCCGCTGAGTCAAGTCTCATTTGAATGATAGTATTGGTTAACGTAAGAACTCTTCCTTTTTGTTCCTGTATTTCATCCCATAATTTTTTATTAAGAGATTTTAATTCCTTTTCGGTTGAGATATAACCGTCGATGGATACTAATAATTCACCGTTTTTGAGCCTTTCGAATTTCAAAGAATCGGTAAGAGCGGATGTGTTTTGTTCGTGTTGGTCAATATCACGATTAAGGTCAACAATTCTTTTGCATTCCCCGACCCCTATTAATATTAACACAACAATTAGGATAATAACAAATATCCTACTGTTTAAAAATTCCCATATGGTTTTTAATATTTTCATAATTTATAAATAGTTTAATAACGAATAACTTTCATTTCGTAATTTCTTTATTGCCTTATCTTTTAACTGACGAATTCTTTCTTTCGTACAGTTAAATTCTTCACCAAGATCATCAAGATTTGACTCAATACCGTTCAAACCAAAGTATTTTTCAATGATAATTTTCTCTCTATCATCTAAAATGCTTAATATCGCATCAACCCGTTTTCGAACTTCATCGGAAGTTTTAAAAATGTCTTCAGGGTTTTGTTCGTTTGGATCGCGAATGATATCAATAAGTTCGTCCCCATCTTCATTAATTTCACGATTCAAACCAACACAAAATGGTAAAGTATACATTACTTCGCCAACCATAGTATCTGGATCATCACATGAAAAAGTGTTTCTTTTATTTTTTTGAGTTTCTTGAATTAAATTGGAAGGTATCCTAATTGTTCTTGAATGCTCGTTTAAGGCTGCCATCATAGATTGTTTAATCCACCATACGGCATATGAGATAAACTTCAATCCACTTGAAGGATCAAACCTGCCGGCGGATTTCATTAATCCTATATTTCCTTCAGAAATCAAATCGGGTAAATCCATACCTTGATTTTGATACTGTTTAGCAATTGAAACGACAAATCGTAAATTCCCAAGAATTAACTCTTTGTGTAGACCTTTTTTTTCTTCCGGAGATGTTTTTTTACTTTTAAGAAGATTAAAGATTTCGTCCTGTCTCTCATGAGTAATTACAGGAATTTTTTTAAGGTCTTTTAAATAAGAATCGATTTCTTCCGTATTAATAATTCTTGATTTCTGCATAAAATTAAGTTTAGAGGTTCATTACTATAATTGTGCAAATATATGATTTTTTATATAAAAAACCAAATTATTGAGAAATTTTTATTGTTATTGACTCAATTGCTGACACATTGTCATCCTTCTTGACCATTATTAAGTTATCTGACCAGTTTCTAATCAACGGATTATGAGAAATTACAAGAATATGTTCAAAATAATTTTTTATTTTTTTGAAAAATTCCCCGATTAACTCTAAGTTCTCGTCAGCAACTTTACCAAATATTTCATCCATAACAACAATGTTTGGTTTCGGTAACGACGATACTTTCGTTAAAACAGCTCGTAACGCTAGTGACGCAACGGTTTTTTCATATCCAGATCCAGAACTAAGGGATTTTACAACCCTTGTTTCATTATCAATCATTAAAAATTCCAACTCGTTTTTATCATTTATGTTCAACTCTAATTGGAATAGAGCACTTTCGGATAATACCCGATGTAATTCCTGATTCAAAAGTGGAATCATATTTTTCATGATAACCTTCGATATACCATTTTTACCGAATATTGTCATATATATTTTAAATGTCCCCACCAATTCTTCTTCACTTTTGATTTTTTTAATCAAATCTTCATTCACTTTTATCTTATCGGCTCTAGCAATCTTATTTGCTTTATGTCTTTCAATAAAAATGTTAGTTTGATTAATATCAGCGGTTGCGGTATCAATTTGAGTTTTAAGAATTACAAGGTCTCTATCGATTTTCTGATTTTCTTCAAGTTTATTTTTATTGGAATCGTAATTATCCAACCTTTTTTGATTTTTGTCAATTTCGAGTTGAAAACGTTCAATTTCAAGTTCTAACTTTTCTTTCCTGAGTTTTTCCCTTTCGTAAGATTCGTATTCTTTTTTCAACGCTAAGAAAACTGATTCCTCTTCTTTGAGACCTTTTATAATTTTCTCATTATTTTCTAACGTAGACTTTAACTTCAGAGTTAACTCTTTTGTTTCTTTTATCTGTTCAGAATGGTCAACCCCTTCTAACGGCCTTTTACAGGTCGGACAGATAGTTCCCGTCTCTAATTGATGAACTAAAGTCTCGTTCCTCGTTATATCACCCTGAACTCCACCACCACTAATTGTTAAATCGGTAATTTGTTTCGTTTTTGCAGAATGATCGTCTTCGGAATAATAAGTGGAAGGTTCTTTCACCAAAATTCCACTTGCCGTTGTTTTAGAGGTATTTTGTTTTGTCTTTAACTCTTCAATTTCTGCTTTAAGACGAGTTGGGTTGGTGTTTATCAATTCTTGGTCAACATCTTTATTTTTTGATAACAAGACTTTATCCCTTTGTTCACCCAACTCACGAACCTTCTTTTCAAACCCCAATAAATCAACACCAAGTTTCACAATCTGTGCTTCAGAATCGTCAATTGATATCACACATTCCTGATTTTCAGTTTCTAATTGGGTAATGTTGTATGTATTAGAAACAAGTTTCTTACTCCATTCCGAATAAATCTCTTTACATACCGTTTCTTTATTCCTTAGACTTTCTAAACCAAGGAATCTTGTTAAAGTTGCCCCTCTGGCGGTTGGTTTGGATTCAATAAGATCCTCAAGATTACGTCCCGTTGTCAATATCGTTGATAAAAAGTCTTCTTCTGTACCGATTGCAGCGGTAATAAACGCTTCAGTTTCTCGTCTTTGTTCACCAGCTAAGTTAACTTCAACACCGTCCTCAATTTTATAGAACTCCAATGAACTTTTTGCTGAATATTCCCCTGTTTTGCTTTTCTTTCTAACAACATTCCTTTCGATGACATACTCAACACCATCAATTGTCAAATATCCCTTTACAATTACTTCATCGCAATCCCGGTAAGTATTGAAAACCTCAAGTGCCGTCTTCCCTTTACTGGTTGAGTTAAAAAATAAATAAAGAAATAAATCAACCGTTGATGTGGTTTTTCCACCAAAGTTTTTTGGATTAGATTCAACGGTTGTAATTCCACCAAGTTCGTCGAATTCTATAACGTTATTGTCGCCAAACGATAGGAAATTTGAAAATTCAACCTTCCGGATGAACCATTTGTTGTACCTAACCTTATTCTCTTTCGATTTATCAATATCTCCATTAACCCTGTTGTCAAGACGATCAATTAAATCCCATTTAATGTCGATATTATTCTCCTTAATGAAATCTTTCATAAGGGTTTTCTGATAAACAGGATCCAAAATACTTTCACTAACATCCAATGATTTTAACTTGGTGTTAGAATTTGTCATCGCCACTTTAGTAATGACGTTTACATTGGTAGTGTTATACTTTTTCTTAAAGTATTCTTTTACCCTTTTTATTCTTTCTTGGGTGAGGTTTTCGGGAGAGTCTTCCCACTCAACTTTAACAAACGGATTTTTGTAATTCATGATATATTTTTTTGTGTTCTCTATATTTTTCAAGATATTCTGTATAAGATTTTGGATCTGCCCAAGTGGTTTTATCTTCCACCCAAATACCATTCACCTTCACATAAAACGGTACTGTATTTAACTCCCAGCACATCCATTCCTCAATAACACGGTTTCCATATTTATCAACTTTATGAACAGTATGTGGTGACCATAAACCTATTTTTTCAAGTCTTCTTAGATATGACTCATAATCTACAAGAAAAAACTCGGTAAAATCGACATTAAACCTTATAATTGCATTATTCTTAAAATAAGGCGTGTGCTCGGTTTTTAAGTTTCCATAATCATTAACCCATTCAGTATATGGTTGAAGATATTTCTGTTTACGAAGTTGAAACTGTGCCGTCGGCCAATCCATAGTGAATTGGTTAAAATTTTCGGGATTTTGATCTTTATATCGTCCCGTCCATTTTCCTTCTTCAACATCAACACCCCCTTCTCCATTTTCAAATAACAAATCAATTTTATATTTTATTGGATTTGATTTTAAATCCCAATTAAAAACTTCTTTTAATGTTTTAATAGCGTTTTCACGTCCTATCAGGTCATTAGTGTTTACTTTGGTGTCTGTTCCTCGGTAATACCCATTTAAACTCATTTTAATTATTTTATTCTGCTCTCTTCAAAGAATTCAATGAAGGAGTTTATAGCCCAAACGGCTCCTGCGGTAAACATTCCATCAAAAAAGAATGTAAAATATCCTGTTTCAAAATATTCATTTGTTAATCCGCCTAATATGAAAGAAAGGAAAAATCCAACCCATGTTGGAATACATAACATACAAGTTATAAAATCATACCAAAATTCAGATCTTTCCCTTATCCATTGGCGGGGTGTCTCGAAAATAGCTCCCGATGTAATTATCGTTGACATTCCGTAAGCTAATATTGACCATAAAAGTATTTGTATCATGTGTTAATTATAAGAAAAATTATTTGAAATACGAAATTATTCATCATAAAGATTACTTTTTTCATCTTTTTGGGTTTCCACCTTTTTTGGTGACGGAATAGGTGGTGTTTCTACAATTTCAACCACCTTTTCCTTATCCTGACGAGTTAATTCTCTCTCAGGTATCCTTCCATACTTCAGGAGGTCAAAACCTCGTTTAAACGTCTCCTTTGCAAGTTTCTCAATATCCTCTATTTTATTCAGTTCACAATACTGAATAAACTCTTTATCAAGAGTTAATGAGATGTTCTGTTTCATTTTCAATATCTTCAATGTCATTTATTCTAAAATGCAAGAATGGTTGTTCATTTGGTAAATCGTGGAATGAATATTTCTTAGTTCCCATATCAAAAATTCCGTATCCGTGATGTTTAATCCCCTCACCAAAATTTTGTTGAATCATACTACCGACCATAATAGCCTGACCGCCACCAGGTAAATCGAAAGACTGTCTAAGATGAATGTCGCCAGCTAAAAGTAAATCTAAACCAACAAAATTCAATCTGTCATAACCATCATCGAATTTAAACCCTAAATCGGTTGACATACCCTGAATCGGTCCGTGAAATAGACCAACATAAAATCCATTACCTTTTGTAGATTCAGTAAATTCGGGACGAACATTATGCTGATAAAGGGAATAAACAACCCAAGAAACATTTTCGTCACTAAAGACCCCACCATCTTTATAATATATGACGTTTGACCTTCCTAATAAATTAACGATAGGGGTTATTGTATCTAACCTATCAACATTGTTTTCCAGAAAATCGTGGTTTCCGGGAATAAGTACCACAGTCCCGCGGTTTGCCAATTCCCCTATAAACCAAGAAACAAGGGTTAGTTGCTCATTTGAAATAGTAATCTTCTGGTGATTAATATCACCCGTAATTACAAATCGAACTTCCCCAATTGTTAACCCTTCGATTTTTGTATCAATATCTGTTAAAAAAATCTCAAATTGTTTTTTATACAGATCGTGTAACTGAATTGTACGGATATGAATATCCGCTAAATGAATAATTTTTTTTATCATACTACATATTTTGTTAAATCCATTGAAAAAATTGTGTTTACTATATCTTGAGGAACTTTAAATTCTTCATAAGTTGCATCATCTTTCATTAACGCAACCACACCACCAAGAAATTTTTTATCAGCATATTTGGTTTTAGATAACATTTTAAGTATCAATCTACCATATAGAGGAATTTGGGTGTAATAATGTGACAATGCGAAATCTTTGTAATTTTGGAACGGTGGGTACATATTCGTATGGTACGCCATTGCTACAAAATTCTTAGGCTTGTTACTTTTATGGTCGGTAACAACTATTCCGAAATCGGTTCGTGTTTTATTCAACATTAACCAAGAGTTGTCAGGCTGTCCCACATACATTAATTCCGGATCACCCAACACCATTTCAGTATCAAGAAGTACAGCTCCCCTTTCGTGCATTTTATTTAGAAAATCTCTTCCCGCTAAGATCATATTATCACTTCGACGTTTCTGATCTTCATCAATAGTAAAGACGGGTTGACGAACTTCTTTATAATTTCCATATTCTTCGATAATCATCTTCTCAAGTTCGTAATGAACCCTACTTCCAAGGTTGACCGATTCAACTCCTGCCAGTTTCCATTCGGCGAGCAGTTCCTTTTGTTTCTCCCTGTCACCCCTTGCAATTTTCAAAGATAAACCTTCAGAATCAAATTTAGGGTGAAATTGACTAACAATTTTAGATACGGATTTGAATTTCGATGTTATATTCCCATTCAAATCCCTCATGTAATAAATGTGTTTATTTTCCACGAAGGATAATGCAATTTCTTCTCGTCGTTGTTTCATCGCTTCGTTAATTTCCGCCGCGAACTCTAATAAATTTTCTTTTGTGTACATATATGTATAATTTCAATGTTTATTCGTATAATTTGTTATTTAATTTAACGAGAATCATATTGATAATTTTGCTCATAAATCCAATTATCTCGTTCTTGTTTGGTTTCAAACACTTTAATCAATTTAGGATTTTTACTCAATGCAAGTTTATAAAATGATGATTTACTTATTACAATATAATAATTTTCACTTTCTTCAATAATTTCACCCTCATTATCAAGGTAAGGGATTCCAAATGCACAGAATTTATTCATATCTTAATCTATTTGATATGGGGGATAGTTGGTTAGATCTCCACACAACTCAGCAATATCTTTATCTTCAGGAAGTTTAGATATCCATATTTTCCCAAACAATCTACCACCGTTCAGTTGGTCATAAATTTTTAATGCATTTTTCCATGCGTCACCATCAAGTATTATTATAATTTTTTTTGCTTTTTCATATAATATAGCGAAAAGGTGGTCACTTAATTTTTTCCCTAACATAGGGATAGAATTCTCAACGAAAATACTATCGAATGGACCCTCAACCAATGAAATTGGTTTTTCCCAATCAATTAAGTACTCATTAAAAATTATTGTTTGTTTTTCGGCTTCCGGATTTTTGTATTTTAAAAATGGGTTCTTCTCCCATGATCTTCCAGTGAAATAGTTTAATCTACCTTCCTCATCATATGATGGAATTATGATTCTATTTTTATATTCACCCTCATAACAAAATCCAATATTGAATTTTGTCATCATATCCATATTAACATTTCTATGTTTAAGATAATTGAATGGAACTTTATAGATTGGGGTCATTTTCATCCCAGCACTAGCTCTTGGGAATGAAATAAAATCTTTTGGAAGAATAACCTTTTTGTAATGTTTCTTTTGAATCTCGCCAGTTCCCTCAGGCATTAACGTCACGAAGTTTTTTAAATGCCGACTTGATCCGTATTTTTTTACCAAATAATATAGAACACCATGCGTACCGTGTGTTTCAGCACACGACCAACATTTATAAACCCCAAGCTTGTAATTCACCTCCAGGTTACCTTTACCATCTAAATGGTCAAGACCTTTGATGTCGTAAGAACACACTGGGCAAGAAAACCCAATCTGTCCACTATGCTCGTTATGAAATTTATATTCCCCGAAAACATCAATTAACAAATCAGCAATCGGTTCGTAATCTATAATGGTTTCTGTCATAATAGCACAATAATAACGAAAAAAAATGGAAATAAAAAATTTAAAACAAAAAATGGACAGGAAGACACCAACTTCCTATCCATTTCTAAAAAATACTTAATTATTAAATTAAACTACTAAAATATACGGAAAATTTCCCAATAATCAAATTATTTTCCTTCTTTTAACATGTTTATATATCCAATTACACAGGTTACGCCATCACTGATGTCAAAATTTTCTTTTTTCAATTGATTATTCTTATCGTATAACCAATTAATTTCTGGGCATACAGAGTTTACATGTTCCCATATAACTTTCTTTTTATCGATATCCTTTGGAAGTCCACCGAATAATACTCGACGGCCTTTTTCATTTGCCTGAACAAGATCCGGAAATGCATATTTTCTTGCATTGTATGTTGAAATGAACGATGGAACAACTCCGAATATATCATAACATTCCTTCAAAATCATTGAATTGTACCTGATAAGTGTACCAACTGTATAGATGTTATTCGAATTCAGTAATGGTTCTTCAATAATTATTTTTACAATCCCGTAGTCTTTATATAACTCAAGATGTTTTTTAAATGCGTCAGCCTTTTTTAACAGTTCTTCAATTTTATCTTCAGGTTGAGGTTTAATTTTAGGCGAGAAATGTGACGCTTCCAATAATGTCGATGTTGACATATCAAAAATAGCCCATCCGATTGTCTTGGTTGAAATGTCAAGTCCCAAAATTTTTGGCTTGTTTTTTAATTCATTATCCATTTTAGTTTTCATATAAACTAATATATAGATAATATTTTTCGGAATGTAAAGATTAAAAATCTATTTTAACGGCAATAACCTGTGATCCTGTTCTAATAATTGGACTTGAGGTTTTAGCCATAACTAAAACATCTTTGTTTGAATCGAGTAATGCTACCTCAGTTATTCTTTTATCTACTCCAGACACATAAGAAGGATTTTGTGTTGTGTCAAAATACCCATCTGGTAAATTTATAAAATAATTCATTACTTCCATATCATATCCTCTAATTACTAACACTTCTCCGGGGAACGGTTGCTCGTCTCCGAATTCAGGAATTGTAGAATCTGACGGTTCATCTGGAAAATTTCCTAAATAAGTTTCCATATCATACGAACTGCTAAGCGTGTCATAATCATAATCACTGATAATGAATCTTGTACCACGTAAATCAGCTGGATCAATTAACCCACCAACAAGGGTAAATTCACTTGTATAATCGATTATTTTCCAACCCATTGGATCTGGCTGAGCATTTGGGTCTACACTTGTATCAACACTTTGAACCAAAATATAAAATTTGTTAGCAACATATCCAAGAGTATCGGTTGGATTTGTGGTCATATATTGGAATGTATTATTCCCGAAAGTCATAGTTACATCACTGTTAACTGTTCCCCCAACAACTTTACCATAATGATTGCAATGCATTCCTGTTAACCCCGTTCCACCTGTATATCGTAAAAGATATGAAACAAAAACAGTTTGAGTTGTAGTTCCACTTAATAATGGGGAATTAATATCCCCTTGAACGTCACATTTTGAATCCACAGGTACAGTTGCGATACGTGGAATTGGTAATGTGTACCGTCTATTTGACTTATAATCTAACGCCGCGATGATTTCTTGGTCGTCGAATACAATAAGCTTTTGATTTACAAAAATTTTACCTACCACATTATTATCTTCATCAACTAACTTGTGATATTTTATCTGTTCCACTTTAGTATCGGTTGCTGATGAATTAATATAACCATATTCTTCACTCATATAAAATTCTGCTCCAATACTAGCCGATGTAACCCTATCATATAAAATAAACGGTATATGAACTTTAAAATATTCTTGACCTGTTGAAGAATGTGATATAAAATCTTCATATTTGAATCCTAAATCGTGTTCAGCATAGACATCAATATCTCTAGGGTATCTTAAAATTGCTAATGAATGTTGTTCCTCAGGCGAAACGGTAATTATATCACCTAAAGAATTTGTGATAGTTGTTCCTGTGTTATGTGTTTGTCCACTAAATGTATTATACCCGAAAAATTCTTTAGTTGAAACAAAAATATTACTAGTGTAACCTGATAAATCTTCATCAATGTCTGGATCTAATCCAGCGGGGTTCTGACCCCATACTGTGTTTAATGTCCATGAATCGTGTTGTGAACATCTATCGCCACAAAGCGGATAATATCCATTTTTAATTACAGTTATGTTTTGACTTGGGAATGACGATAAATTGGGCAAAGGTCTATCTACTCCAATTATGTTACCTGTCACTCCAGTTACTCGATAAACAAAAGATGTTGATTCTTCTATTATTGCGTCATTTCCATTTAATGTAGTTAGTGCTATTGTAATATAATCGTCAACTGCTAACCCACCAGTTGGGAAAACGAAACTATTTGTTCCGTCTAATTCTGAAATGTTTATTTCACCAAATAACGATTCAATGGTTACCCCTGACACAAACCCCGCTGGGTTCATTTGATTTTCAATAGGATTAGTATATGATGATTGTATAGGTGTTCCAAATGTTGTTCCTGTTAAACTTGACGTGGAAACTTTATATGGGTATTTTACTTGATTGTCCTTATCGAACGGCATCATAACTTTTTGGCCTAAATTAAAAACGCCATCAAATTCTGGAAATCCGTAATCAAATTCAGAATCACCAATTTGAAAATATGCTATATTAAAATTCCCTTGGGCGATTTTTCGTCTCCCTTTATTGGTAATTCTTGCGGCAATATTTTCCGAATTATTTTCTAGTAAAAAACTCATATTTTATTCTATTTCTATAAATATTCTTTTATTTATTTATTTTACCATATACTATCTTTATATAATTAAGTAGCACATCCTTCACCACTACCCAGAAAGTCCCCAGCTCCTCCAGTTGTATAATAACTCTGTGATACATCCACACAAACTTCCGTAAATGGAACTATTCCAGCTGGAACATACTGACTCTGTTCAACCCCGTAACAATCCACCCAATAAAATGTTGTACCTTGTGCTGAGGCGTGATTATCTAATGCAAAAAATTGACAATCTTGAGGTGGATAATTTGTCGGTGTTGGCGTTGGCGTATGTGTCGGAGTTATCGATGGCGTTCTTGTTGGAGTTATCGACGGGGTTCTAGATGGTGTTCTAGATGGTGTTCTAGATGGTGTTCTAGATGGTGTTCTAGATGGTGTAACAGATGGTGTTGGTGTTACCCCCGGACAAGCTGGAAATGATACGATAACACCATCTACTATATATACTACTTTCCATACCCCTCCATCATCGTATTGATAGTAGCCAGTTTCCTGTCTTGTGCAATTGGTAAGTGAAAAGTCGTAATAAACAATCTCTCCGATGTTCATACTTGCCACGTTTACACCTTGTTTTTGCCATGAATAACCCACAGTATGATATGTCAAGGAGTCACAAGCTAAAGTTAATGAACCTTTAATATCAACCCATTCTCCTATTGTGGGAGTTAGAACTTTATATTTAAAAAATAAATATATCGCCATTAATCCAGATGGGCGAGCACAAGATGGGGTTGGCGTCGGAGTCGGTGTTTGAGTTGGTGTTGGGGATATCGCAGGAAGAGTTAAAAGTATAGAATTTGTACAAAATCCGTTAGATTTAACTTTAACGATAGTTGCTGAATCTGGTATTAATTCAGTTAAATATCCATTAACTAAACTTACTCTTGGAATTCCTGATTCAAAAGGTACAGCATACCCATCTATATTTGAATATAATTCAAAATTTCCCGTGTTATTTGAAGCCTCTAACGTTATGATTCCACATTTTGCCATTTTATTCTATTTTATATTTCTCTACTCATTTCTTATTATATCACATCTGGACATAAACAACTACTCAACCCAATTCCAAAAAATCCGACTTCTATAGCTAATGGGGAACCTTGGGAAATCCAATAAGCCTCAGAATATGCCGAAGATTTTATTTTAAACATTTCATCATAAGTGACATAATAATAATAACGATTAAGTGATAATGCTGATGACGTACAATATACCCATATACTTGACAACGGACCTCCTGCTTCACACGGTTGAGGTTCTGTTCGAGTTGACAGACATTCATATGTCTCTGCTTGATAATAATAATATGTTGGAGGGGGTGTTGGTGCCGGTGGTGATGATGAAGGTGTTACAGATGGCGTCGGCGTCACACTACACGCTCCGTCTGTACATAATATATTAATTGGCGTTTCATCAAATGTAAATGGGGTATATATTAAGAAATTGCCAGTATCTTTACATTGTGAAGCTTCCGACACTCTACTAACAACTACCTTTTGACTACTTAAATTAGTACCCAACATAATTTTAATAACTTGAGATCCAGTTTCAAGCGTTTTATAATGTTTAACTGCTCCGGGATCTACTGGCTGAGCCTGATGTAATCCCCCGGATCCTTCAACGTAAACGACCTCTACATCGTTCACTAATATTCCAAGTATATCTAATACGGTACTTGATTGGTTATCAACAGTAATTGTTGTATAGCCAGGACAAATAACTGGATATTCAACAATAAAATTATTTACAATATGCATTATTTCATTTGTCTGTGATGACCAATAATAATATATATAATATCCATCGGGGACGCCTTGAGTGCCGTAATAGGGGTCATCGCCACAATAGACTCTAGTACCGACATTTAGATTTGCGCTTTGAACCTTACACGCCACCCACCTCGACTGAGCCTGAGTTGACCAGACAAGGTACTCATTTTGTTCATCACAACCATTTGTCGTTGTTCCAGTATAAAATAATATCATGCCAGGTTCAACTGTTCTAACACAACTGTTACCAGATCCAAACCCACTTAGACCAGGTACGTTTCCAAATATAAGATCATACGTTAAAAGGCCAGATGGTCGAGTATCAGGAAGTGTAGGTGTTGGAGTTGGAGTACGTGTTGGCGTTACAGATGGGGTACGTGTTGGCGTTACAGATGGGGTTGGTGCCGAGATGCTCGCATCAGCATAACTTGTACAAACATCATTGGATTTTACTCTAATAACCGTTGCGGCATCAGGGATCGATTCACTTAAAAACCCCACAAGCAAACTCGCTCTTGAAATACCTATTTCAAAAGGTACAGAATACCCATCAACATTTGAATATATTTCAAAGTTGTCAGAGTCTACCGTAGATTGAGTTAATGTTATAATTCCACACCTCATATTTTATTTTTCATTTTATTCTTTATACACACGGGAGTGAATCGTATGTGATATCTACTCTTATTCCGTTAAACGGCACATCGTTAAGTATCTCAATCTCTGCCGGTGTATCTGTACAATACTCACTCACTCCGATGACTCTATACTGTAAGCTCTCACCAAATACAGGTAGTCCAGAAAACCATACTTTAACATCAAATGTTCCAACTTGTGATGTGTAAAACGATCTCGTAGTACTAGGTAATACATTAATAAAATCGGGAACTTCTATATAATTAACATCTAATCCAACAATAGTGAGGCTACCACCGTTTGTAACTCTAATTTCAGTTACAGATAGTTGTGATTGAGATGGAGTATGCGTTGGCGTTACCGATGGTGTATGCGTTGGCGTTACCGATGGTGTATGCGTTGGCGTTACCGACGGCGTATTCACTGGTGTTCTTGTTGGCGTATTCACTGGTGTTCTTGTTGGCGTTATCGAAGGGGTCGTCGTCGGGGACGTACCTGGTGTACAATCCACAATTTCAACGGTTATTGCTAAATCACAAGGACACGGAACAATTTCAAGCGTTCCTGACAAATAACAACTACCGTCCACATCAAACCATCGTGGCCTAATATATCTAAATTTAGATCTGTTAAATAAACCATTCTCAATCACATTTCCACCTAACCATAATGTTGTTGCAGGAATAAATTGTTCAATTATATTTACCCAATATGGACTTAATCTATTTATAAACTCTTCAACTGTTACGTAATGATATGGTGTAAATCCTCCTGTATTTTGATACGATTGATAGACAAGAGTTAATCCAGTGTAAAATCTATCGTATCTTACCATATTTGCATTACTAATTACCTCATTTAAAGCGGTATCTAAGAACTCCGCAAATGTTACCCCAGTTTGTGGTGGTAATGAATGAAATGAAGTCGGAATATTTCTTGATTTTCTATATATGTCATAGTCAATAGCCCTATCTCCTGATAAAAAGACATTAATATTTTTCCTGTTCAATGTTCTATCGGCATCTGATTCATTTTCAATAACCTCTCCCTTCTTGTTGTCTATCTCAGATGATAAATCGTACCCATAATCTAATCCTGGAAGAGTGCGGAAAGTGTTAAAATAATCTTCACCATATGTAAATGGTTTTGATTTTGTTTTAATAGTTTTTATACGACTCGTTAAATCGGAATTTTCCGTATCAAGAATGTCTGGCGATCGATGTTCTAAAGTTTTACGATACCAACCAGCTCCTTTCTCAAAAAACATATCTCCTGTTGGATCAACAATCTTTCTTGGTAATCCGGTGGTGTTATCTACTGGATATTCCTGTCTAGTTAATGTCGTTGACCCCGTAACTTGTACTAAATCATAAACTCCCGTTCCTGTGTTATATGAAACTGTGTTAGAAACCCAAGTACCTAAAATTGCATCTGAAATATCGGATTCAATATTTTTAGAAGGTAAAGATCCATTAACTTTATAAACATATTCATCAAGACGAATCATTGGCTCAGGAGCTCCAATAAATTTTAAAAAGAATTCGATTGCATTTCGTGTACCCTTTGATTTATATAAATGAGCGAGATTAACTAATATTCTTCTATAAAACTCATATTCGGCCTCAACCAAATTCATCCCGATCGGTACTCCCGCATATTGAGTATTGTGTCTTGTATAAAGAGAATCTTGTAGTGATTTTTCATCGAACATATCAATACTTGATAATCCGAGTGTTTCACAAAGATTTTTTAATAACGTGTCTGGTAAATTATTAATTCCGTCATATGTAACATTCCTCATGTATGCAATGTTATCAATGAATTTTTTTACCTTATCAAAGCTTTGGCCATAAATCTGGAAAATAGCTTCCATTTTATGATCTTCAGTATCAAATTCGTATAATTGGGGAGATGTTAAAAATCTAATAATTAGATTTGATTTAAACCCATCAATCTCTTCCCCAATAGAACTTAACCTATCGATATATGATCCGAACTCAACTCCTTCAGTTTGAATGTTCCAACCATCTCTCGAAATAGGCCAGTTCACATAAACAGTTGTAATTTCAATATCATATTTACCTTCTTTCGGAACATCAAACCCAGCGTTAAAAATTGGATCCGAAGTCCTATTCAATAAAACCGTCTGAATATCGTTCAAACTACGATAAAATTCCTCAACTACACCGTTATTGGGTCTAACAATATAATTTTCAGTAAATCCAGTTGACCCGTTAAAACAATCCCCATTAACTTTTAATGTTATTTGATTGTTCGAATCTGGTTCAGAATACGTGAGAATATTATATGTTATACCGTTTATTTCAACGACATATTTTGTAAACGCAGAGAAAAAATTACGTATTGTGTTATCGGACGATGGTATGGTATTACTTTCAGGTTCAACGATTACAACATCTAATGGGTTAGAAATTAAAGAATATTGAATCTTGAAGGTTGTCGTTTTATTTCCGACATCATATATTGCACCAGATGCCGTGTAACTATCAATGCCAATAGGTGTAGTCCCATCCACATAAAATCCTGCGGGGTACTGTAAAATAATATCCTGTACCTCAACCCCTAATCTCTGTTTTAACGATCCATAAAGTGAACGATCGGCATTGTTTTTATCATTATTAAATGTTATGGTACTATCTTTTGTTGAAGTTGGAGATCCATCCGAATTTGTGGGCGACTCTTCCCTTCCAATAGTATCTAAAGTAACAAAATCACTAAAAGGTTCGGTTATGAATTGTTTACTATCTTTTTCCGGAATTGCTCGATCAATGGCAAAATTTCCCCCCGTCATCTGGTCTGACCCCGTTGTAAATTGGTTACCGACTAGTGAATCACTAAATGTATCAGCCCCACTCGATGCTTGACTTGGGATTTTGTAGTTTGCCATTATTCTGTAATTGTATCAAAATTCAATGATTCATCAATCTCAGTTCGTTTTTCCCTAATTTCATATAGAGTTTCATTTACCTGATTCTTAACTTCATATAAATTATACTGTTTGTAAATATTATTTTCTTTATCATAGATAGTATATATTCCACTTTCAATAGCCTTACTTTGATTTCCGTAAAGTGCGTTTGCTAACGTACTAGCGTCATGTTCAACCATTTCAATCTCAATAGTTGTTGGATTAAAATAGGTATTTGTTAAAATTATCGTTTGTTCAGGTTGTCCAATATAAGGAATTGTGTTTGGCCTTGTTGATGGAGCTGAACTTGGTGTTATTGTTAAAAACATTAAATTTGTTGCACTGTCCGAATATCTATATCTCAAAGCTTTTTGTGATGTGTTTGTTAAATTCGTGGTAATCGGTTCACAATAGAAATTAGATGTTATTACCCTATAAAAATTAGGTACTTTTTTTGAATCAGTAGGATTAATATATTCAATTCTATATCCCACCAACCCTTGAGGGCTGAATTTATTCAAATCCGTAGATGGAATCTTTGATAGGTCAATAACTAAACCTCTAACTGAAGGGAGTGATGCAAGAACTCCACAATCGGTTATGACCGTTCTTATTTGTTTTGGTCTTAAATGTAAAGTATATATCCCTAAATCTGTAAAATCTACTGACTCAAGTTTTAAGTTATATAACCCACCCAAAATTTCAACGTTGGGGGTCCCACCCGTGTCATCATTATGATATACGGGGGTCAAAATTGACGCAGCATCTAATGTTTTTAGCGTAACATCAGAGGTTGTAAGCCTATCTTTTACATAATGATAGTAAATATCAACGTCTTCCGGGGATACATCCGCGGGCCTAATTATACCATAGCTACCTGATGCCATCTTCTATTGTTTTAATTCTCTTATTTATATAAATATAAATCTTATTGTTTTCTAACTTTAAAAAATCCACTACCATAGATTTCCAACTCTCCTGTACTTTCAATTTCGCCCAATCTTAAATTTCGTTCCATAACCCCCTGTTTACCTCGTTCAACAAAAATGTCACTTGATATTTGTGGCGTGTCGATAAATCCAATTAAATGTTCATCTCTGGTTATCATACCTTGGTATACTTCATCTTGGTAGTATGATGATGTAGTTCCTGTTATATGTGTATATCCATCGGGATAATCCATATAAAATAATCCATCAATTGTGTACCCGGTAATTAAGTCCCCATTAGTATTATAAAATTCTGTTACTCCACTATAAACCGAACTCCCATATAACTTAAACTCATCGATACGACTTTTACCCACTCCTAGAAATGAAATATTTGCATTATCCGTTACTCCAGTTAATTCTCTATAATCTTGAAGATAATTTTGACTTTGGTACCAAGTTGGGTTTGAATATGGGACTTCAAAACATAACCTTCCTAAATCGGTAGGAAATTCTTGATTTACAATTGGAATAGAAATAATTCTTTTCAATTTGTCAACCCTCCATGGAGATATGACTGATATTTCTACTTCATATTCACCATCAGATGAATATGTGTGTGTTGCGTATGGTAAATTTCCCATATAAACTGTTGGCATTGCCAAATCTTCAGTATATCCATCACCCCAAGATATTGTGAACACCGAATCAATAAGGGTTCTAAGCTTATTGGTATTTATTGTGTTGTATATTTTTATTGTTCTGCTCATTAACACTTTTTTATAATAATTATTTTTATATTACTTATGTAGAACATGGATCTCCAAGCCCTATAAAGTCCCCAGCCGCCTCTGCGTGATGAGGTTGTAATATATCCACACAAACTTGATTATTTGTATGTCCGCCAGCTGGAACGGTCTGTTCATGAAAAACGCCTGTACAATCGAACCAACTAAATAAGATAGGCTCTATCCCGTAAGTGTTATCTAAAGTAAAAAGTTGACAATCTTTAGCTTCTGGAGAAGTTGTAGGCGTCGGTGTATGTGTTGGCGTTACCGATGGCGTATGCGTCGGCTGTTGGTGTCCGTGTTGGTGTAACCGACGGTGATACACTTATCGATGGAGTACGTGATGGCGTAATTGATGGAGTACGTGATGGTGTAACCGACGGTGATACACTTATCGTTGGCGTTGGTGTTGGTGCTGAACATATAACAGGGAATTCAGTAACATATCCATCAGTAAGGTGAAGAATATATGGAGTTCCCCCCGATATTATAATTGGCCATCCAGTAAAATGACTTGTATCACAGTCTGTCCCAACAAATGTGTATGTTTTTTCGCCAGGAGGTAATGAAGTATCCATCACTTTAAGAGTTCCACCTGCTATTTCATCTAACGGCCAGGCCGCAAGAGCAGCACACGCTAGACTCAACGAAGTAGAAAAACTGGGGTAGTCAAGCGAAGTATTAAAATAACTAAGATTAGATAAACCATCGGGTCTTTGACAACTTGTTGTTGGCGTTGGAGTTATAGTTATACTAGGTGTAACCGATGGAGTTATCGCTGGCGTCATAGTAGGTGTAACGGTTGGCGTTGGTGTTACTCCTAAACAAGTTGGGAACGAATCAATAATACCATTTAAAATGTATACAATTTCATAAATCCCACCATTATCGTAATGGTAATATCCCGTTGCACTTTTTAAACAACTAGTTGTGACACCATTATAAATAGTTTCACCCACGCTTAGACTCAATGCCATATGTGGAGTACCATACCATGTGTATCCATTATTAACAGTATTATGGATTATAAGTAAATCACATGATTCAGTAAATGAATCTATAAACAAGATGGCGTTGGTGTCATAGTTGGTGTTACAGTTGGTGTTACCGAGGTACTTACCGCTGGCGTGCTTGATATACTCACTGATGGTGTTACAGTTGGTGTTACCGATATTGATGGGGTAATTGACGGTGTTGGGGTGGCCGAAACTGGACACGCCGTTTGAGTTACCGAAGGTGTTGGAGTTAATGATATTGTTGATGTTACCGACGGAGTCGCTGGAATTGATTTTGTTGGGGTAATGCTCGGAGTTGCAGATGGATTTACCGGGCATGGAGACTCACTAACCGACGGTGTTGGACTTATAGTTGGTGTCGGAGTTATTGATATTCCTGGCGTTGGAATGGGATTGCCGGATTTATATGTGAAATTTGCAAATTGTTCAATCTGTTCAAATTCTCCATCAAATCCAACCATAATACCCATTTCATCCACAGAAGCTTCCAAAAATATTGGAACTTGGAATGTTGTTCCAGTTACACCTGATAATATTTCATATTTGTATCTTTTCA
>JFJP01005375.1_pt1 | contig 33896 bp, 36 predicted proteins | sample 431651 | NCBI WGS metagenome assembly JFJP01 (sample SAMN02602958, study PRJNA72255) | Microbial mat metagenome, whole genome shotgun sequencing project. | biome: fresh water; feature: sink hole; material: water; isolation source: purple microbial (photo- and chemosynthetic) mats found in... | reverse complement strand
TGCGGTCGCCATTGCTGTGCATGCTCAGAAAGTCGTAAAGTTGACCGGCGGTGCCATTCCAGCGCCATGGAAAACCTCCGTGGCCCAATGCCTTGTCCAGCGCCTGCGCCACCGCATTGCCTTCCAGGGCACGGTCGATCCCCGCACTGATCAGTTCGGCGTATTGCTGCTGAAACACACCGGCGTCATAGCCTTGGGCACGCGCAACGGCTTCGCCAAAGCGTTCGTAATCGGCCATGCGCTGCTTGTGGGTCAGGCGCACACTGGGCAGAATCAGCAAGGCGCGGGCGAACAAATCCAGCAACGCACCAAACACCACAGGTCGGTCACGCTCCCACTGGGCATGGGTGTCGGCATCATCTTTTCGGGCACCGGCGCTGATCACAGGCATGTCAACGTGAATCACCCGGTCGATCAGGTCTGGGCGACTGGCCACCACGGCGATACCGTTGAGCACCACAGGCCGCTTGGTTTCCATGACATGCTCTTCACCGTTGGTGTACAACTGGCGCGCTGCAAACCCACCGCCAGTAGCCAGGGTGCAAAAAGCATCCTGTTGCTCAGCGGTCAGACCCGAGAGGTTTTCGTAGGAGACCAGCCAGTTGTTGGCGGCTGCGACAAAGATGTCTTCCACGGTCTTAGGCCTGCCGCGCAACATCACCTTGTTGGGGTCAATCAAGCTGCGCAGCACCGACTGGGTGGTTGACTTGGCTGACCCTTGCTCACCCACCAGTTCCAGCACCGGGAATGGTGTTTCGGGCCGAAAACAGTCCAGCAGCCAAGTGAGCACCATCAAGCGCCGGTCGGCCGGGACATTGACGTGCTGCCAAAGGGTGTCGATCTGACCGCCACGCTGCGGCATGGGCAATGGCCGCATCGACTGGTTGCGGGTGAACAGCAGCGGCGATGCATCCAGAACGTGCCAGCCGTTGCAAGTGACGTGGATGGCACGCCATTGCGCATCACACACATCAATCAGATAGCCGTTGTCATGGACAGCGGCGCGCAGATATATCTCGACCTCGCGGCCATCATTGACACCGGCGGCGCACAAAGTGGCCAGGGCGGCGCGCATGGTCATGTCCGGTATGCCTGTCTCAGTCGCACGCCAGTAGGCTGCACGCAACCACGCTTCATAGCCGGATGACTGCACCCGCCAGACCTCTTGGCAACCGGGCATGGGGATGATGGCCACCGCAGTGCGGTCAGCATCGTGGTGCAAATGGCACTGGGCGCGGGCCATTTCAACCAGCGCGTCCATGGCCGAGCGTTCCTCGCCACCACCGGGCAATTCCTGCTGCACCAGCTTGTCAAGCATGGTTACCGAGCAATCGCGGTTGGCACCCTTGGCTTGGTGGCGAAGGCGCAGATAGGCCGACATGTCGGTGGCGCGCAAAACAGAAAACGCCTGCACCACAGCCTCTTCAGCCAGGACACCGACATCATCTTTGAGTCGGATCAGCGCAGCCTCGATCACCTCAATCGGGTTTTGCGGCGGCGTGAGAGTTGGTTGATCAGCGGGTGGGACTGTCTGGTCAACGTCCACCAGTGGAGTTTCACCATCACGACCATCACCAAGGTCACCGCTGTGATGGTTGTGACGGTTGTGATGGTCGTTCCCTACTGTCGAGGCTTGGGAACGGATATTGCAGCGTCATGGCGTTGTGCGCAGATGGCACGCTCCACGCCACGGGCTACAACGGTTATGGCCAACTGGGTTTGGGTGACACGACGCAGCGTAACCAGTTCGTACAGGTGCCGGTTCTGAATAATGTGGTTGCTGCCCGCCTTGGGCGTGAACGTTACACCGCCGCCTATGCCGTCCAGGCAGATGGCAAGTTCTACGCTTGGGGATATAACGGAGATGGACAACTGGGAGACGGCACCACGGCGCAGGCCAACATCCCGGTTCAACGTACCGGTGGCACGCTCGCGGGCAAGCCCATCGTCAATGTGTATTGCGGCCACACGGCCGCGTACGCGCTGGATAACACCGGCCGATTGCATGCATGGGGGACCAACACCACTTACGGCAACCTGGGGTGCGGTAACTTTGCCAACCAATTTACGCCTGTCCAAGTGGCCATCGGTGTTTCTGAGGTTTACACGAACAGCTACGACTATCCCATGGTGCTCATCCGTAAAACGGATGGCAGTTTGTGGGGGGCCGGGGCCGGCAACTATTCAGCCAATGGCAATGTGGCTGGCAACCATGCGGCAGACTTTGCACAAATTCCAATTGGCAACACCGTGGTCAAGGCCGCCATCGGGGGAACTGGTAGCTACAACTACTGCCTGGCCTTGCTACAAAACGGCACTGTGTATGCATGGGGCTACAACGGTAATGGTGCTTTGGCAGTGGGCGACAACACCAATCGCACGACACCTGCCCTAGTGCCGATTGCTTTGCGTACCGTGACCGACATTGCTGCTTATGGCACAAGCTCAGAGCAATGCTCGGCTTTTTTGCTCGACGATGGACAGCTTTGTGTGGCCGGTTATGGCGGTAGCTACGCCAATACAGACAACAACAGCAACTGGATCGGCACCCCGTATCCGGTGATCCTGTAATGCCCAATGCAGCTTTGTCCGAGGCCATCAAGGAGGCCTACGCCAGCGCGCCATCCAATCAGATCATTCTGCACACGCTGGAGCTACGTCACCCTGCCTTTTTGGATGAACTCGGCCAAACCACCGCCATTCGTGTAGTGCGCGACACCGCCAATCTGGATGCACGTCTGGAAGCCTCGGCGGTGCTCAACGGTGGCGAGATGGTGCGCTTTGTCGCGATGGGTTTCGAGCTTGATCTGCCGCCGGTGGACACCCTGCCGGTGCCCGAGATCACCGTCACCCTCGACAACGTCTCGCGTGAAATTGTCCGTCATCTTGATGCTGCCGCCGAATCGCAGGCGGTGATCGAGGTCACATACCGCCCGTACCTGTCGACCGATTTGGAAGGCCCGCAAATGGACCCGCCCATCCACCTGGTGCTCACTGAGGTTGAAGCTGACATCTTTCGCATCACCGGGCGGGCGCGAATGCTGGATGTCGGCAACAAATCATTTCCTGGTATCAGCTACACCGCCAAGACATTTCCGGGGCTCACGCGATAACAGCGACGCGGACTGCGCCCTCAGTTTCTGGTGCGTTTGAATGCCCGCAACGTCTGGGCAGAGAACATCTGGTTGCGGCCAACAACGTGACTCGGCACCAGTTTGCCGGATTGAACGTAGCGACGCAGGGTGGGTACAGAGACCTCAAGGTACTCCGCTGCCTCCCATGCAGAAAATGGTTCCTGCTGCAGATGGCCGAACACCTGTTCGTGGCTGAAATCATCGTCGCGGAAAGCGTTGCCGGTCAGCAGTGAAAAAAACCGGGTGCGCTCCACCGCAGGCATGCGCTTCATTTCAGAAAACAGGTCTTCTGCTGTGAGGGACTGGTTCATGGCGTGGCTCATTTCGTTTCTCCTTTGCTGCTCTCCTGACGCAAGTAGTGCTTCAGCTCTTCGTAAAAGTTCTCGTGTGACCCCACCTGATAGAAATCGATGATCAAAAACTCAAGGGGCAAATCCTTGCTCGGAGGGCGGTACGCCACCAGATATTCCTGGCGATTGAAGCGGAACTTGTAAACCCGTATCCCCGCCAGATCGCCCACCTTGAGTTCACCGATTTCCGGTGAGTCACAAACCAACTCCACAACGTCTTCAATCGCCAGTTGCAAGGGCTTGTGTGCCTTCTTGATGTACTGCGCGAAGGGGCGTTTGTAGTTCGATTTCATGATCTTATATTAGCCATTAAGTGATTCCATGTCAAATCAAGACTTATGCTCTAAAGCCTCCCCGCAGCACTGGGCCAACCAGTACATCGGCCTACCTTGGCTTGCTGGCGCGCGCGGACCAGATGGCTACGACTGCTGGGGGTTGTTTCTTGCCGTACAACGTTGCCACTTTGCCCGCGATTTGCCGGAGATTCCGGTCAATGCGGACGATCTGCGTGCGGTGCTGGGCGCATTCCGCGACCACCCCGAGCGGCAGCGTTGGCAAAACGTGGAATGCACCAAAAATCGCCCCCAAGAGGGCGATGCTGTGCTGTTACGCCAGTCCCGCCACCCTGTGCATGTTGGCGTCTGGCTTGATGTCGATGGTGGCGGCGTGCTGCATGCCGTCAAAGACGCGGGTGTCGTTTATCAAAAACTGCCGGAACTGCTTTTACATGGCTGGCGGGTCGAGGGGTTCTACCGCTTTGCGGGAGATTCCCGATGAACAGCCACGCAAGCAGCGCCGTCATCATGCTGCGCAACCCCTTCCAGCCGAACCAGCGCGAGGTGCATGAGGTTTTACCGTCCAACCCCCATCTCAGCATTCGCCAATGGCTGCAGTCGCAGGGCATTACAGAATTCGAAGTGCCCACTCTCTGCATCAAGGATGGCTTACCGGTGTTGCGTTCCGATTGGGCGACAACCCGCATCGACGGCATTCTCGTATTTGTCACCCTACCCCAGGGCGGCGGTGGTGGAGGTGGCGGCGGAAAAAATCCACTTCGCACCGTGCTGATGATTGCAGTCATGGTGGTCGCTACCGTCTATGGCGGGCCGCTGGGCGCCAGTCTGGGCTTCTCAGGCAATCTGGCCACTGCCGTTGGATCGGCCATCATCATGACGGCTGGCTCCGCTTTGGTCAGCGCCATGGTGCCCTTGCCCACGCCCAATATGCCATCCTTTGCAACGGGTGGTGGCAGTATGGCGCAGCCTTCACCCACTTACAGCCTGCAAGGTCAGGGTAACTACGCACGCTTGGCGCAGCCCATCCCGGTCATCTATGGTCGGCATCTGGTCTATCCCGACTTGGCCAGCACGCCTTATGGCGAATACCGCAACAACGAGCAGTACTTGCACCAACTCCACTGCATAGGCCTTGGTGAATACGATATCGAGCAAATTCGCATCGAAGACACGCCAATTTCAGCCTTCGAAGAAGTGGAGATACAAGTCATCCCACCCGGGAGCCGCAATGCGCTGTTCAATCCGGATGTGGTTACCGCCGCTGAAGTGGCCGGGCAGGAACTGCTCGCCGGGGTCTGGATCGGCGGCTTTGCGCTCAACCCGCAAGAAACCCAAGCCACTCATATTGGTATCGACATCCTGCTGCCGCGCGGTCTTTACTTCGCCAATGATGCCGGCGGGCTGGATGCCCGCACTGCCACCTGGACTATTGCCGCCCGTCGCATCGACGACGAAGGCGACCCACAAGGCGACTGGGCCAGTCTGGGCACAGAAAGCCTGACCCTGGCCACCAGCACGCCCCAACGCCTGACCTTCAGCTACCCGGTTACGCCCGGGCGGTTTGAGGTGCGCGCGACGCGCGTGGATGCCAAAGACGGCAGTTCCCGTGCCGGGCATGAGGTGCGTTGGGGGGAGGCGCGTGCTTATTTGGCCGATACGGCAGTTCAGTTACCCGCAGTGACCTTGCTGGCCATCCGCATGCGCGCCACCGATAACCTGTCGCAACGCTCCAGCCGCTTGATCAACTGCATCGTCACCCGCAAGTTGCCTCGCTGGGCGCCAGAGACAGGCTGGACAGCATCATCACCCACACGCTCCATCACCTGGGCCTATGCCGACATCTTGCGTGCCAGCTACGGCGCAAAGCTAGCCGATACACGAATTGATCTCGCGGCACTCTATCAACTGGAGCAAACCTGGGCGGCGCGTGGCGATGTTTTTGATGCCATCTTTGACCAGCAGGTGACCGTGTGGGAAGCGCTAACCCGCGTTGCCCGTTGCGGCCGCGCCGTGCCATTCCTGCAGGGCGGCATTGTGCGTATCGTCCGTGACGAGCACCGTAGCCTGCCAGTGGCGTTGTTCTCCACCCGCAACATCGTCAAGAACAGCCTCAAAATTCAATACATCATGCCGGGCGAAGAAACGGCAGATGCTGTCACGGTGGAATTTTTCAGCAGCCGCACCTGGAAGCCGGATGAAGTCACCGTGTCCGTCACTGGCTCCAGCACAGACAACTGGCCTCACGCTCATCAAAATGCTGGTCACGGGCCTGGTGATGGCGCTGCTGGCCGGCACCATCGTCAAAATCAAACTGTTCGGAGGCCCGCAATGAGCCCAATCTTCACCACACTCGCTCCTGGCCTCTTCGAAGCTGGTGCCAAACTCATCGACCGGCTGATTCCCGACCCGGCCCAGCGCGAGCAGGCCAAGCTCGCCTTGTTCCAGGCCGAAGGTCAGCAAGCCCTGCAGGAAATGCAGGTGAGCTTGTCGGCCATCCTGGCCGAGGCCAATTCTGCAGACCCGTGGACGAGCCGCGCCCGCCCGACCTTCCTCTACGTGATTTACAGCATCCTTTTGTTGTGCGTGGTCGGAGCCATCATCGGCATTTGGTGGCCACAGCAAACGTTTCAGGCAGCCGAAAACCTGAGTAAATTGCTCGGCGCAATCCCGGAAAACCTTTGGTGGCTGTTCGGCGCAGGCTACCTTGGCTACACCGGCGCACGCAGCTTCGACAAGTGGCGAGGTGCCGACCGATAGCGCACTTTTGACCGTATCCAACCCGCCAGCCCCCAGCCTTTCTCGACATCCAGCCATGTCGGGAAGGGCTGGGGGCTTTTTTGCGTTTCTGTTTGAGTGTTTGCCATTGCTGAAAGGCATCGCCAAATGTTACACTTGGCATAATAATTTCAAATTTGTGCAGGGTGTCAGTAGCTTCTCCCCCCCCCCCCCCCGAGTTTGGGCGCCACAGGTCAGTATCTGTGCGTTTGTAGCGGGGGTTTTTACTGGAGGAGGCGGGTTGAAAAATCAACTCAAAAAGGTCGCGATTGGCGTAGATACGACTTGCTTGGCAAGTGATAGCTCTGGTTCGGAAACGAATGCACAGGGCGCGGTAGCTATGTTTGGACCAAGCAACCCCAGTTCTGTTATTGGTCATAACCACGTCTCGTTTTCAGTAGAGGTGGTTTTATGAGCAGTCAAGATCACGCGCAAGGCAACTTGCTGGCAGCCATTTCAGGCTATGACCTTCGGTCGTACCTCGCCCGGCAAGACATCAAAATAAAATCTGCGCTCCAAGATCGGTCCGTTCTTGCTTGTCGTTGGCGTGGATTTTCATTCCGCGCCAACGTGCCGGTTTGGGAAAACAATTACAGACAGCGGAGTGTTTAGTGAAAGTTCTAATTACTGGTGCAGATGGTTTCATCGGATCTCATCTAACTGAAGCTTTGGTCAAGAATGGGCATGATGTCCGTGCGTTTGTCCTTTACAACTCCTTTAATTCGTGGGGGTGGCTGGATCACGCGTCGAAATCCGTTCGCGAAAATCTGGATGTTTTTGCTGGTGATATTCGCGATCCAAACGGTGTGCGTACTGCAATGAAGGACTGCGATGCAGTGCTACACCTTGCAGCCTTGATAGCTATTCCATACTCATATCATTCGCCAGATACCTATATCGATACCAACGTCAAAGGCACATTAAATGTGCTCCAGGCTGCTCGCGATTTGGGTGTCAAGCGTGTAATCCATACTTCAACAAGTGAGGTCTACGGTACGGCACGCTTTGTGCCGATTACCGAGGAGCACCCTTTGCAGGGGCAATCACCTTACTCGGCATCAAAGATTGGCGCAGATCAGTTGGCCTATTCGTTTTATGCCTCATTCAATCTTCCCGTAGTTATCGCTCGACCTTTCAACACATATGGCCCGCGTCAGTCTGCGAGAGCGGTTATCCCAACCATCATTACGCAGGTTGCCAATGGACAAAGGCAGATCAAGCTTGGCGCGGTGTCTCCTACGCGTGACTTTAATTTTGTAAAAGACACTGTGGCGGGATTCATTGCTGCCCTCGAGGGTAATGGTGGTTTGGGTGAAGTAATCAACTTCGGTAGCAATTTTGAGATATCGATTGGCGATACGGTACAACTGATTGCCGAGGTGATGAACAAAGAGATTGAGATTGTTACTGATGAGGCTCGCTTGAGGCCGGAAAACTCCGAGGTGGAGCGTCTATGGGCCGACAACAGTAAAGCAAAACAATTGCTCAATTGGCAACCTGCCTATGGCGGGCGTGAAGGCTTCAAGTGTGGACTTGCGGAAACTGCTGAGTGGTTCCTCAATCCTGCCAATCTTGCCGCCTACAAAGCAGACCGGTACAACATCTGACATGGCTGCGAACACATCCCCCCTTTCGGAAAATTTTCTTTCCGGTTTGCGCCAAGTTCTAGGCGAGGCGACTTCTTCGCTGTCGCTCCATGAGCCTGAGTTCAGTGGTAACGAATGGGCTTACGTCAAAGAGTGCATTGATACTGGTTGGGTATCCTCGGTCGGAAAATACGTAGACGAATTTGAGCTGAAACTGGCCGAATTTACGGGCGCGCGACACGCGGTGGCGGTGGTAAATGGCACCGCTGCACTTCATATTGCGTTGCAAATTGCAGGCGTAAAAGCGGGGGATGAAGTTCTTGTTCCTGCTTTGTCTTTCGTCGCCACTGCCAATGCTGTTTCTCATTGTGGTGCTGTTCCGCACTTTGTAGACAGTAACGAATCAACTCTCGGGTTGGATGCAGAGGCACTAGCGTCCCATTTGGAGTTTGTTGCTGAATGCACTGTCGACGGCTTACGCAATAAAAATACTGGTCGCAGAATAGCCGCCATCGTTCCAATGCATACCTTCGGTCATCCAGTGGACATGGTTGGCCTCATGGACGTTGCTGCCCGTTTTTCATTGCCTGTAGTAGAAGACGCTGCCGAGTCTTTGGGAAGTACCTATCACGACCGCCATACAGGCACATTCGGATGCATGGGGGTCTTGAGCTTCAATGGCAACAAGATCATCACGACGGGCGGCGGCGGGGCGATTCTCACCAACGATCCAGATACTGCGCGTCAAGCCAAGCATCTGACAACCACTGCAAAACAACCACATCGCTGGGAGTTTGTTCATGATGCCGTGGCGTACAACTATCGTTTGCCAAACCTGAATGCAGCCTTGGGCTGTGCTCAGCTCGAAAGGCTGCCAGACTTTCTCACCCGTAAGCGGCAACTCGCTGAAAACTATCGTAAGACATTCGCGCACATTCCGGGCATTCATTTTATCGACGAGCCGGAAGGCTGTCACAGCAATTTCTGGTTGAATGCAGTGCGCCTTAGCGGGTCCAGTATGTCCGTCAGAGACGCGTTGCTTGCCGTAGCAAACGATGCCGGCTACCAGTGCCGCCCCGCTTGGACGCTCCTGAATAAACTCCCGATGTACCAGGATTGCCCACGAGCAGAGTTGCCTGTGGCAGAGGCATTGGAAGCAAGTCTCATCAACCTGCCAAGCAGTCCTAAGCTGGCTGAGTTACTGACATGAACTCGCCAAGAAAAATATGCATCGTAACGGGCACCAGGGCCGAATACGGTTTGCTCTATTGGCTGATGAAAGAGATTGCCGATGACCCTGAACTACAACTTCAAATTATCGCAACGGGAATGCATCTTTCCCCGGAATTTGGCCTGACCTATCGTCAAGTTGAAGCAGATGGCTTCGTCATCGACGCCAAGGTGGAAATGCTGCTGTCATCCGATACGTCGGTAGGTATTGCCAAGTCCATGGGCTTAGGCGTTATTGGTTTTGCGGATGCGCTGGATGACCTGAATCCAGACATACTCGTCGTGATTGGTGATCGCTTCGAGATATTGGCAGCAACACAAGCTGCGCTGGTAGCGCAGATACCGATAGCACACATTCACGGCGGAGAGACCTCAGAAGGCGCATTTGATGAGGGTATTCGGCACGCAATTAGCAAAATGGCGCAATGGCATTTTGTTGCGGCCGAGCCTTATCGAAAACGTGTTGTCCAGATGGGGGAATCGCCAGATCGTGTATTCAACTATGGCGCCCCTGGATTGGACCAGCTTTCCAAGCTCGGTTGGCTGACGCGACATGAACTCGAATCAACCTTGGAAATTGAGCTGAGAGCCCCAGTTTTCCTGGTGACGTATCACCCAGTTACCTTGGCTGGTGGCGATCCGGTGGAGTCGATGACGGAGCTACTGAATGCGCTAAAGGTATTCCCCGACGCGACAGTCATTTTTACCTATCCGAATGCCGATGCCGGCGGCCGAGCTCTAATCGAATGCATTGATAGTTTCGTTGCACAGCATCGCAAAACCTCACGCGCCTTTGTATCCCTTGGGCAACAACGATACCTCAGCCTGATGCGTGAGGCAGACGTCATTGTTGGCAATTCTTCAAGCGGTTTAACTGAAGCTCCTGCTCTCAAAAAAGCGACCGTCAATATTGGCGACCGGCAAAAAGGACGACTTAAAGCCGCCTCAGTCATTGACGCTGCCGAGAACTGCCCAGACATCATGAGAGCCATTCAACTCGCGCTATCAAGCGAGTTTTGCGCAAGCTTGCCAGAAACAGTTTCGCTTTATGGACAAGGCAGTGTCAGCCAAAAAATCAAAGCAACCTTGAAAACAGTGCCCCTTTGTGTTCGCAAACCGTTCTTCGACATTGAGCATGGAAACTGACATGTCAACTTTCATCATTGCCGAAGCCGGCGTCAACCATAACGGCTCTTTGGAGTTGGCCAAGCAACTGATCGATGCCGCTGTAGATGCCGGTGCAGACGCTGTGAAGTTTCAAACCTTTCGTGCTGAACAACTAGTTGCTCGCCATGCCCCGAAGGCTGAATACCAGACGCGCACCACGGACGCGAAGGAAAGTCAGTTCGAGATGATCCGGAAACTCGAATTGACAGATGCTGATCACGTAGTGCTGATTGCGCATGCAAAGGCGAGGGGTATTGAATTCCTGTCTACCCCATTTGATACTGCAAGCCTGCATTTGCTCACGAATCGCTTCGGCCTGACAACCATCAAGGTTTCGTCTGGAGATATCACAAACGCCCCCTTTCTATTGGACATAGCTCGAGCAGCACAACGCGTCATCCTGTCTACGGGCATGAGCACCCTTGCGGAAATTGAAGCCGCACTAGGAGTGCTCGCGTTTGGTTTTATCGAGCCGAATGCCACTCCTGCGCGTAATTCGTTTGAGGAGGCTTATTCATCTGATGCCGGCCAACGTGCCTTACGCGATCGAGCCGTTCTCCTGCATTGCACAACGGAATACCCAGCACCTATTTGTGAGGTAAACCTCCGCGCTATGGATACGATGTCCACTGCCTTCGGCCTCCCAGTGGGCTATTCCGATCACACGCAAGGCATACATATTTCTGTGGCGGCCGTTGCACGAGGTGCGACCGTCATAGAAAAACATTTCACGCTGGATCGCGGCCTTCCTGGCCCAGATCACAAAGCGTCGCTGGAGCCGAGTGAACTGAATGCCATGGTGTCGGCGATCCGAGATGTGGAGCAAGCATTGGGTGACGGAATAAAGCGTCCTACTGTGACTGAGGCGAAAAATAGAAGTGTCGCTCGTAAGAGCCTGGTCATAGAACGGGACTTAGTGCCCGGCGAAAAGCTAGTGCTTTCATGCAAGCGACCCGGCACGGGTTTGTCGCCTTTTGAGTATTGGCGGATGGCCGATCGGGTCGCTACGCGGAACTATGCCGCTGATGAGGTTTTGGATGAATAAAGGTCGCGTAATGTTGCTGGCGGCAGGGGGGCACGGTGGCGTTGTGCTGGACGCTTTACTAGCGAGCGGCACCCGCGTAGCCGGCATTGTTGACCCAGGAATGCGTGTTGGCAGCGCATTATTTGATGTGCCCGTTCTTGGAGGCGATGATTTGCTTGATCAGGCAAACCCAGACGATGTTTTGCTTGTCAACGGCATCGGCGCGAATCCCTTCAAAAACTTGCGCGGCCAATTCTTCAGCAAATGGAAGCAGCGTGGTTTTAATTTTCTCTCAGTGAAACATCCATCTGCTGATGTTGGCCGGGAAACCGTGCTTTCCGAAGGTAGCCAAATCATGGCTGGTTCAATCGTGCAGTGCAGAGTCAATATTGCGGACAACGCCGTAATCAATACCCGAGCGAGCGTAGACCATGATTGCAAGATTGGGGCGCATGCATTCATTGGCCCCGGCGTGACATTGTGCGGGGACGTGTGCATTGGCGACAACGCGTTCATCGGTGCGGGTGCAATTGTCTTGCCCGGCGTTACGGTAGGGAGTAACGCAATTGTTGGTGCGGGAGCGGTAGTAACCCACGACGTACCCTGCGGCGAGTTAGTGGCTGGAAATCCCGCAACTCCAAAAACAAGGAGGCTTCCGTGAAGGATTGGAAGCAAATCGTTGTTTCTCCGGAAACAACGTTGAGAGACGCAATCGCTCGCATCGACGGTTCCGGTTTGCAACTTGCCCTTGTCTTGGATCGGGATGGTCGTTTGGCCGGCGTATTGAGTGATGGTGATATCCGCAGAGCAATTCTGCAGGGATGTGATCTTGCAGCACCCACTGCCGACTTCATGAATTGCAGCCCCACCACAGCACCGGCCGCTTCAGCAAGTAAGGAACTGTTGGCGCTGATGCGCCGCAAAGTCCTGCATCACGTACCGCTTTTAAATGGCGAAATGCAGGTTATTGGCCTTGCAACCTTGGATGGCTTGACTGGTGTAACGGAGAGACCCAATTGGGTGGTTTTGATGGCGGGTGGCCTTGGTTCTCGGCTCATGCCTTTAACAGAAAATTGCCCCAAGCCCATGTTGCAAGTTGGTGGAAAGCCAATCCTGGAAAGCATTTTAGAAAGTTTCGCTGAGCAAGGTTTCCGGAAGTTCTTTCTATCCGTTAACTACCTAGCTGATGCTGTTCGTGACCACTTCGGCGATGGTAGCCAATGGGGCGTAGAAATCAGCTATTTGCACGAAGATAAGCGGCTGGGTACGGCTGGTGCGCTCTCGCTACTTCCCGAGCGGCCTAGTGATCCCCTGGTTGTAATGAATGGCGACCTGCTTACGCGCGTTCGCTTTGACAACATGCTGAACTTCCATTCCGAGCATGGTGCTGTTGCCACCATGGCTGTGCGTGAATACGACTTCCAGGTTCCCTATGGTGTTGTGCAATTGAATGGCTCCAACATTGCTGCAATTGAGGAGAAGCCTGTTCATCGATTCTTTGTGAATGCAGGAATTTACACGTTGTCCCCAGAAGCTTTTGAGCACATCCCCGACGGGACATTCTTTGATATGCCAACGTTGTTTGATCGGATGTTAGCTGCTGGCCATCCAACGTCCGCTTATCCACTTAGGGAGTATTGGCTAGATATAGGTCGCCTCGAAGAGTTCGAACGGGCACAGCACGAGTGGAGCAATGGGAGCGTTGCTGCATGATTAACGGAAACCGTGTGCTGGGGGTGATACCCGCCAGAGGGGGCTCTAAGGGTGTTCCGGGAAAGAACATTCGTCATGTGGGTGGAAAACCGTTGATTGCTTGGACAATCGAGGCGGGTCAAGCATCCAAAATTATTGACCGGGTTGTGTTGTCTTCAGATGACCTTGAAATAATTTCTGTCGCGCAAAAGCACAACTGCGATGTACCCTTTGTTCGTGAACCGCAGCTTGCAGAAGATACAACTCCTACGATTGACGTCGTACTTGATGTTCTGAATCGTTGCCCTGCTTACGAATGGGTGGTGTTGCTACAACCTACATCTCCCTTGCGCACAAGCCAAGATATTGATCAGGCTATTGAGCGGTGCGTGGAATTAAATGCTCCCTCATGCGTATCGGTTTGTTTAGCGCAGGAAAGCCCATATTGGATGTTTACCTTGAACCAAGACGCCCATTTGGCTGCATTACTACCCAATCAGGCGGTTACTCGAAGACAAGATCTTCCGCCTGTGTATTCTCTAAATGGTGCAATCTATGTGGCCAACGCTGAGTGGTTAAAGCGTGAGCGAAAGTTTCTAACATCAGAAACCGTTGCCTATGAAATGCCTGTCGAGCGATCGCTTGACATCGATACCGAATCCGATTTTCTTCAACTTCAATTTATATTGGGAGACTGATCCATGTTCCGCTACCCCAAGCGCCGTGACTTTGACATTGAACCATTCAAACGTGACACAGGCACGCATGACACCCGATATGGTCTTCCGCATGATGTTGCGTTTTGCAAGAAGTGCGTTATTTCAAATCAAAGACCCAATTCTGCTGTTGAGTACGGCCACACCAAAGACAGCAAGAAGAAAACCATCCATTTCGACGAGCATGGCGTTTGTGATGCCTGCCGCTTGGCGGAACAGAAGCATGGCACCATTGACTGGGCTGAGCGCGAACGCAAATTGATGGACCTGTGCGATCGCTATAGAAGCAAAGACGGCTCATACGATTGCGTTGTACCGGGATCTGGTGGCAAAGACAGCTTTTATGCCGCACATATGCTCAAGTACAAATACGGCATGCACCCCCTGACCGTTACCTGGGCGCCCCACGTATATACAGAATGGGGTTGGAAAAACTTTCAAAGTTGGCTGCATGCAGGTTTCGATAACTTTCTATGCACGCCCAATGGAAAAATTCACCGCCTGATAACCCGATTGGCTGTGGAGAACCTTTTTCATCCCTTTCAGCCTTTCATGTTTGGGCAAAAAGCGCTCGCTCCAAAAATGGCGCTGCTGCACAAGATACCTCTCGTGTTTTATGGTGAAAATGAAGCGGAATATGGAAATCCAATTGCAGACACAGAGTCAGCAAAGCGCGATTGGTCTTACTTCACCTCAGATGACAAATCTAAGATTTATCTTGGCGGGACTTCCCTTGCTGATCTGAAGACCAATTTTGGCGTCGATGAGAGCGAGCTTCAACCCTATCTCCCGGCTAACCCAGCCCAAATTCAAGAGCAAAAGATTGAGGTGCACTACCTCGGCTATTACCTCAAGTGGCATCCCCAAAGCGCTTACTACTATTCAGTCGAACACGGTGGCTTTGAAGCCTCGCCGGAACGAACACCTGGCACCTACAGCAAGTACAACAGCATCGACGATCGTATCGACGATTTCCATTACTACACCACGTTCATCAAATTTGGTATTGGTCGTGCTACATACGATGCCGCGCAGGAAATCCGTTCCGGCGATATCAATCGAGACGAAGGTGTTGCGCTTTCAAAGCGATTTGACGGTGAATTTCCGGAACGTTTTGCGGATGAAATTTTTCAGTACCTGAGCATTCCCGCCAAAGAGTTTCCAGAAGCTTCCCGCATGTTTGAACAACCGAATATGGACTACGAATACTTCATGCACTTGGCGGACACCTTCCGCTCACCGCATTTGTGGAAGTATGAGGATGGCGAATGGAAACTGCGTCATCAAGTCTGGCATCCTGGGGCTTAGTAAATGGCTGGTATTCGATTAATCCCCCGGCTTGACATCAAGGGGCCCAACCTCATCAAGGGAATACACCTTGAGGGGTTGCGGGTCGTTGGTGATCCGCAGGAGCACGCTCGTCGTTACTACGAGCAGGGAGCGGACGAGCTTATTTATATGGACATTGTGGCCAGCCTGTACGGACGCAACAGTTTGCGAGAAATTGTCAGCCGAACTGCCCAGGATGTATTTATCCCGCTCACTGTGGGTGGGGGGATTCGTTCCGTTGACGATGTCCGCGAGTTGTTGCGGGCGGGTGCAGATAAGGTAGCCATCAATACCGCTGCAGTTAAACGTCCGGAGTTAATCACCGAGGTATCCCGGGCGTTTGGCTCGCAATGCATGGTGCTCTCTATCGAGGCGAAACGGATTGGCAATTGTCGCTGGGAAGTGTTTACCGATAACGGTCGAGAGCGCACTGGACTAGATGTAGTGGCCTGGGCCAAGCAAGCAGTTTCTCTGGGTGCTGGTGAAATACTGCTTACATCGGTTGACCAGGAAGGCACCCGGAAGGGCTTTGATATCGAGTTGGTCAGAGCTGTGTCAGATACATGTTCAATACCAGTGATTGCAAGCGGAGGAATGGGATCCGTTGACGATTTTGCCAAGGTCTGCCAACAAGGTCATGCAGATGCCGTAGCCATCGCAGATGTCCTCCACTATCGCCGACTTGAACTCGGGGAAATTAAAGAACAGGCTTCGCAACGAGGCATTCCTGTCCGTCAAGTGAAGTGTGTGAGTTAATCTTATGACAAAGCTGGTAACAATCGTCGACTATGGAATCGGCAATATCTTTAGCGTAACCCGTGCCTTTCAGCGATGCGGGGCTGATGTTCTGCTCACTGATAAACCAGAAGATATCCTGGCCGCCTCAAGTTTGGTGTTGCCTGGTGTGGGCGCGTTCTCAAACGGCATGAACGGGCTACGCGAGCGCGGCTTAGTTGAACCGCTCCGAGAATATGCAGCAAGTGGAAAGCCGCTGCTTGGCATTTGTCTTGGAATGCAGATGTTGTTTTCTGGGAGCACTGAGTTCGGAGAGCAAAGTGGTTTGAATATTATTGAGGGAAGAATAATCCCGATCGAGCCCAAAGGGGTTGATGGCTTACCCCTAAAAGTTCCCCACATAGGATGGAGCGAACTAATGCCGCCAAATAATGGTTCCGACTGGGGGTCGTCGATTCTGAAACATTTGAACGGCGATGCGCATTGCTATTTCGTTCATTCCTTCACAGCATTTCCGGACGATGAGCGTCACCGTTTGGCTGACACCTATTACGGCAGCAGCAAAATCTCTGCGGTAGTGGCAAAGGGCAATGTGTACGGATGTCAGTTCCACCCGGAAAAAAGTGGCGCTATCGGGTTAAAAATTATTGATGGCTTCTTGGAGATTTGACATGTTCAGAATAAAAATTATTGGTGCCGGGCAGTTAGGCAGTAGGCACTTGCAGGCACTCAAGGGGGTTAAGCAACCCTTGGATATTCAGGTAATAGATCCTTCAGAAGCATCCCTTCGAGTCGCCCAGGAACGTTATGAGTCTGTCCCGTCCGGACAGACGCATCAAATTTCGTTCAGCACAAGTTTTGATCGCACCGATACCACCGATATTGCGATTGTTGCGACGAATTCCGATGTTCGCAGGACAGCACTGGAAAGCCTTTTTGATGCTTCTAAAACCAAGCTTCTGGTGATTGAAAAATTGCTCTTCAACCAACGGGCTGACTTTGCAGTAGTAGAGAATAAGTTGGCGGAGACAGGGGCTAAAGCATGGGTTAATTGCCCTATGCGCGTCATGCCGGTATATGAACAAATCCGGGCAAATATTGCGGCAACCCCGATCTCTTATCGCGTCACAGGAAGTCAGTTTGGTCTAGTGACAAACGCTATTCACTATATTGATCATGTAGCGCACCTTTGCGGTTGCACGGAATTTGAGCTTGACACAAGTGGACTGGATCGCACTCCAATCCCAAGCAAGCGCCCCGGATTTCTAGAACTGAATGGAACACTGGTTGCCCGTTTTGCCGACGGTAGCCGTTGCGAAATTACTTGCTATCCCTCAGGTACGGCCCCTGTTGTGGTCGAGATTTTTAACGAAAAAATCCGTTACATAGTTAGGGAGTCAGAGGGGAAACTTTGGCACTCTGGCGAAAGCTCGAAATGGGCTTGGCTTGAGCAGGCTGCACCTATCCCCTATCAAAGCCAAATCACCACTGAAGTAATTGAATCACTCCTCAGTACGGGTGATTGCGGCCTGACGCCTTATGCGACCTCTGTGCGAATTCACTTGCAGCTATTAGACCCATTGCTGGAGCTTGTTCGCTCACAGTCTCCAGAAACGGCTGGGTATCCTTTTACCTGACCTGGACGAATGAGCCGCCGTTCCGTGACGTACTTTGAAATTGAAATCAAGAGAGAAGAATAATGAGTCAATCCACCATACTGCTTGTCGGCTCCGGCCCGATGGCCGTTGAATATGCAAAGGTATTCAAATCACTTGGAATTACCTCGGTTGTCGTGGGGAGAGGAAAGTCTTCTGCTGAAAAGTTCACTGCAGAAACCGGCCTGCCCGTCTCAATTGGTGGGATCGATGCATGGTTGGCCGACACATCGAATAAGTTGCCCGAGCGTGCTGTCGTAGCTGTTGGTGAAAAATGGATTGGTGCTACTGCAAAAACGCTGATGGACCGCGGTGTCCGTCATTTGCTCCTTGAAAAACCCGGCGGCCATGATGCCGCCGACATTCGTTCAGTGCATGCGAAAGCAAAGGAGACTGGCGCTGCGGTTTATGTTGGCTATAACCGGCGCTTTTACGCCGCCGTTGAAGCGGCCAGAAAAATAATCCAAGAAGATGGTGGTGTTACATCCTTCAACTTCGAGTTCACGGAGTGGGGCCATGTTATTTCCGCCATCGAGAAAGAGGAAGGCGTTAAAGAGCAGTGGTTCCTATCCAACTCGACACACGTAATTGATTTGGCCTTCTACCTCGGCGGCCTGCCAAAAGAATTGTCAGCGTATTCGACGGGGCGGCTTGACTGGCACCCGATTGCATCTGTTTTTGCAGGCGCGGGGCGGACTACTGACGGTGCTATTTTTTCATATCAGGCCAATTGGGAAGCTCCCGGACGCTTTAGTGTTGAGATTCTGACGCGTAAGCACCGACTCATATTTCGCCCCCTCGAAAAACTCCAAATTCAAAAGATCGGCAGCGTGGCAGTCGAGGCGGTGGAAATTGACGACAGTCTAGATAAAGATTTCAAACCCGGCCTTTACAAGCAGGTAGAGGCTTTAGTTGGTGAACGCACTGATCTGCTGCCGACAATTTCAGACCAGGTGGAGATGCTTGATTGGTATCTCAGAATTCGTGGTGACGGGAAGTAACTGTTGAACGGATCTGAATCTCAACGAGACAGCGATAGCTCTTTGCTTTGTCTCTACTACCCTCAGCAGCTGTTGCCAGGACTGGCAGCAGTGGTGAGCTTCAGGCGTCATTGTGGGACGGATGCGAAAGCACCCTTAACAGTTCTCGTATGGAGTCATCCGGCGACTGAACATAAGACGCGAGAGAGACGTTTGCAAGCATTCAAGGTGTTGCTTGTAGGTTTCCCATGGGCAACGCTTTTCTTCCCTGAGCAAGACGAAGTCAAGTCTCACCTCTCGCACAACTCGCGAGTAATGAGAAAAGCCGACTATCTACGGGGCAAGTTTGGGCAAAGCGCCTTTGCTGCGGTGTATTACGCGCATGACATCAGTGCCGATTTCATTGCGCAGTCGGCGATGCAAGCATATCCAAACGCCTCACGCGTTTGTTTTGGTGATGCGCTCGGCGTGGTCTATAGCAACGATTACTTTACAGACCAAACCTACCCAGTTGGTGCTGTTGAAGCATTCAGTCGACCAATACAGACTATTCGCAATCTGCTGTTTCGGATAAAAAGAACCTGGACACTGCCCATGCGCAGGCTTCGTCTGGATGCCGAATACGCAGCGCTTGTCCTGCCATGTGATCCGGGCGGTGACTTTCTTGCTGGCAAGAAGGTGCAGACCGTTGATCACGAATCCCTGATTCATGTGCTCGATTGTCTGTCCAGATCGGCGGAACGATATCTGATCAAGCTGAAGTGTTGTGGCGAGGGAGAGGCAAACTCGAGTGTGGTCATGCTTTTGGGGTCGTACTCTGAATCGCGCCTGACTTCTGAGATCAAAGAATGCGCCTTGTATGTTGAAGCTGCACGTCTACATATTTTGCCGGGAAGCAAAGTTATTCTCAAAGCGCACCCTGTATCCCAACCCGAAAAGATTGAACTTATTAAGCAAGCACTATCTGCCCACTACGACACGGTAGTTGTCACAAATGATGAGATCCCGATAGAGACTATGCCATCGTTGGCGAAAAACTACAAAATCATCTCTTTTTCATACTCATCGGTTTCATTGCTATACCTTTATGGAAGTGCCGTTCTTCACGCGATGAATGACACCTTGATTAATATGTTTTTTCCTGAAGAGACACGCTTATGGATGCGTGAAAGTAATGCGCTGTACTTGCAACAAATTGATATCGCAAGGCGTTTAAGTGGAAAGCAGTCGGAGGCATTGATATGTCAAAAATAACAACAATAGCGGCTGGTAAGCCACTCTCAGTAATTCAGCTTCTAACGGAGCTTTGGCATTATCGTGGGCTCATTTGGGCGTTTTCCGCGCGAGACCTTAAGGTTAAATATTTTCAGACAATTTTCGGGCCACTGTGGGTGGTGATGACGCCATTGATTACTGTCGGCGTGATGACCTTTGTTTTTGGCCTCATGATCAAAGTGCCTTCGGATGGTCTGCCTTATTTAATGTTCTATCTAGTCGCGATTGTTCCTTGGTATGCCTTTATTGCTGTGCTAAACCAGACTATTTCATCACTTGAAGCGCATTCGGGTCTGATCAGTAAAATCTACTTTCCCCGACTAGTCATTGGTGCGTCCTACGCGCTAAATGGCACGGTTGACTTCCTGGTTGGATATGTCGTGGCGGTAATATTCGCCATGTACTTCTCGCTGCTTACAGTCGAGTTCATCTTGGTCATGCCGCTTCTTCTCTTTATCCAGATGGCGTGGGCGCTAGGGCTTGGTTTGCTGCTAGCACCCTACAACGCTCGTTATCGAGATGTGAAGCACATCATTCCTCTGGTGATTCAGCTCTACTACTTTGCAAATCCAATCATGTACCCGGTTTCTGTTGCGCCAAGCTGGGCACTCTGGCTGTTCAAAGTTAATCCTTTTGCCATTGTGATCACAACCTACCGGTCACTGCTAAACGGGCACGGGCCCGACTGGATATTGGTGATTTATGCGCTACTGGTGTCTATTGCTTTTCTTGCAGCAGGCGCATTCCTCTTTATGCGTAAGGGCCAAGACATGGTGGACGTATTATGAGTTGGGCCATTCAGGTTGAAAACCTGTCAAAGCAGTACCGTATGGGGACAGCTGTTAAGCCTGCGTTTGACAGCGTGTATCAAATCGTAGAGCAAAAGTTTGCCTCACTGGCTCGTCGAATCAGTGGTGCTAATACACCTATTGCCCTACCCATACATCACGAACCAAGCAACCCGAGTGCGCATCTGGTCTTAACACCAGAGCAGCAAGAAGGCTGCCCTGAGGGGCACTTCTGGGCATTGCGGGACGTGTCTTTTGAGATCAAAGAAGGCGAACGGGTCGGCATAGTAGGCAAGAATGGTTCTGGCAAAAGCACGCTATTAAAAATCTTGTCGCGCATTACCACTCCTAGTGCGGGGCAGTTCCGTTTTCGTGGACGTCTGGTCAGTTTACTGGAAGTGGGCACAGGCTTTCATCCAGATTTGTCTGGTAGAGAGAATATTATTCTCAATGCCAAGATTAATGGCATGTCTTCCAAGGCAATACGTCAAATATACGATGAAATTGTCGATTTTTCGGAATTGGGGTCGCAAATTGATACACCAATCAAGCGCTACTCATCCGGTATGTATATGCGACTCGCTTTTTCAGTTGCTGCACATCTTGAATCAGAAATATTAATTGTCGATGAAGTCTTGGCCGTTGGTGATGCTGGTTTTCAGAAAAAGTGTCTAGATAAAATGTTGGAAGTATCCGGCCGTGGGCGTACTTTGCTTTTCGTAAGTCACGACATGGATGCTGTTAGAAAACTTTGTTCGCACGGATTGCTGCTCAATCACGGACAACTTTCCGGAAAGCAAATTGGATCACATCGCCATGCATTAGAGAAACCAACTGGTTACGAAGAGGATGATGCCAAGTCAAGTATTTCATTTTCCGATCTTGGGAATACTCTAGATGTAACTACTGAGTATTTAACTGATGGGGATGCAGATAAGTGCGAAGTGATTTGGAGAGATGGCGAGCAACCTTTACTAGATACCTGTGCGAAATTATTGAGAGCTACGGTTGCCGATTCTCTAGGGGACAAGCGCGACAGATTTGACGTCAAAGAAGCAGTGTACATAGAGATTGAATTTGAGGTCACAGAAGAAAAATGGCCAATTAATGCACACATTTATATTGATTCCCTGACGGGGCATCGAATTTTCTTTTCAATGGATAATTTGGTTGTTTCTAACAGTGTTCGAAAAGCAGGCTGTTATATAGAGCGCTGCGAGATACATAGCCCTTTGTTGAACGAGGGTGTTTATAACGTTGAGGTTCTACTTTGCAACGGTCCCTCATCGGCGCATTACGTTTCAGTCAGCAATGCACTTAGATTTTATATAACCGATGATATGAGTTCTTCTGGTGTTCGCGGTAACTGGACGAGGCCATGGTTTGAAAGTGCAATTAGGCCGAAGCTAAATTGGGAAGTGACGAAAATAAAGTAGTTTCTCCGATAGATAAACCACATGGCGGCAATTTTGCAAATCAATAATTCAGGAAATATCAATGTTAAAAAATAACTCTTTATCAAGTCTTGCAAATACTGCGAGAGGTTTTGTGCGCCATATTAAGCTGCTAATCGGCTCGTTGTTTAACTATGTAGATAATGTAGTTTATCAACCACATCTGGCACAGATGGAGAATGAAAAAATTTATGCCGAGAGAGTTCATAGAACAAGGTTAAGTGACGAAGACATTCAGCACATAACTAAATACATGTGTGAAGTATGGGATCTTGATTATCGTCGCAAATACTTCGCTGACACACCGATCCACATGACTTTGCAAGGACAGGTCATTCCGCTTATCGAGCGTTTGCTAAATGCAGATCAAAGTGTTCGAACCGTTGCAAACATTGGGGTTAACTACGCTTTTGCTGATCATGTGATGGCCGAGCGGTTTCCCGATGTTAAATTTATTGGAGTCGATTTCCAACCCGATCTTGCTGAAGTTAATTCAGACTTTGATGAAAAGAATCTTCAGTTTGTTTCTGGCTACGCTTTGGATCTTATTGAGAGTGGAAAATTAGTTTCTGATGTTTATTTCATGTCTTCTGCGGCCACAACAATCACAAATCCGGAGTTAAGACACTATATCTCGATCTTTGCTCAGAAGGCTCGTTATGTAGTATTTAACGAACCAATATTCGCAGACCCCTACGGCTTTTATAACAATCCGGATGTGTTGGCTGCTGATCGTTCTCTTCCAGTCTATTTGCAAAAGATACCATCCACCTTATCAAAAATGCAAAGCCATCTTTGCCTAATACATAACTACAAGGCAATGTTGGAGGCCGCTGGTTTTGAAATACAGTACTACTCGGTTGCGTGACCAAAAACTGGTCACGATCTATATATGCTGCAATTGATAGCCAAGAAAATTTAGCTGTAGGGCGGAAAATGAGTTCTCCTCATCCCCGGTACGTGCATTTCCCTTGGCAAGCCGACTATTCGGCTCAGCCGAATCTGTATTCGCCATATGCAGTATCAGTTGGGCAGCCAGGGTACCATTCAAAATCATTGAATATAGACTCGCTTGGGTTCCGTTACCAGTATGATTTATCTGGCCGCTTGATCGATCTTAAAACTGCACGTGCGATGTACAACGAGTGTACCTTGCTGCTGGGCAACAGCTCGGCTTTTGGTGTGTCGTTGACTGGAGATCGTAAGAGCCTAGGTCATTTTTTGGGCTCAGAAGACAGTCCCTGCATTAACCTTTCTGTCAGAGGGGCGACGATGCAGCAGGAACTGGCAGTCTATCTCACGCACAAACACTTGCTCCCGCCGCCAAAAAAAATAATTATCCTTACTGGCGTATGCGATATCTCATTGGCCACACAACCCGAGGATTTGTGGTCAGGTGAAACTGGTGGCATGCACTCCGTTGAAACGTTTTACAAGCAGCATTGTTATCGGGCCGAGGTGATTGGCGGTGTGCCTGAAAAAGCAAAAAGAGCATTCCTTGATTGGGCGGAAGATCGTTATCACCGGACTAAGTGGCTCCAGAGAGTTTTTGAGCGCCGTGTGCAAAAAGGTGAAGATGCAAGTCTTATTTCTCCGGTTGAGTTCAATAAGAATTTGGATCGAATTTTTCCTCTAATGAGAAATGTTTTGCAAACTTGGGGCTGGATTAGGAAATCTGCCGATATTAATGTGCAGGTTGTATTGCAACCTGTTCTCGGTTGGACAGTCAAGCCTCTCTCGCCCGTTGAACATCAGTGCGTCCAAACGGATATAGAGCGAATCTCCGCTATTCCGCTATACGCGAACCAGGCTGTTCACAAACGGGTGCGCGCTGTTGTTCAGGAATCATGCTTACGGAATCAGTTAACGTTTGCTGATGCTAACAGCCATTTTGATTCCTTTAATAATGCCGAGACACTCTTTTCAGATATCTGTCACTTAACCGACCACGGCACTAAACGACTTGCAGTGTGTTTAAGCCAATGCATTGATGATGCCTCTGTAGTTTCAAGCTGATGTCGAACGTGTCCGAAGTTTTTCTTTTTATAACCATACCCACCCATCTGCGTGTAATGATGGATGCGGCAGATCTGCTTCAATCGTCTGGCCGGTACCTGCCGGTAATGGTTTACTACCCATCCGCAGTTTTCGATCAAAACCACGCCAACTGCCAGCAAATGCCTCATGAGGCATTTATTTGGACGGGGAACCGTTTCTTGTCGAAGGTCGAATATCTGACAGGTACTTGGCGTACTGACTCGACTGCTCGTTGGCTACCGAACAAGGGGCTCTCACGTTGGCTACCGAACAAGGGGCTTGACACCAGGTTGGCAAGGACTTTCCCGTTTCTCCCAACACCAGCAGACTTAGTATCGGCAATCCGTCATGTGATTTCTATGGCGGTTTCTGTCGTGCGATTTGTTGCTGGGGCTTACGGGATAGTACGCTCAGCATTGTTTAGTTTGAAAGCTACTTTCAAGCCAACTGTGCAACAGGGGAGTCAGAGCGCACTTGTCAATCGAAACTGGTTGCAGAGATTTTTACTTCACACATTTGCGACTGAATGGGACTCCTCGACTAGGCGGGTGTTGCCGTCTGAAATTGGTTTTCGTCAACGGTTGATTCGTCTTTTTAGTGATGGCCTGTTTAGTGGGTTGAGTGATCAGAAAAGGTTTTTTGAAGAATCATCTAAGCTGATCCAAGGTCAAAAGCCAGTATTGATCGTATTGCCGGAAGCCAATTTGTTTTACAACAGCCAATTTGTTATTCGGGCTGCTCACTTAAGCGCCACTCCCGCAGTTATCGTTCCGTTCACGATTGTCAATACCCTCGAATGGGCTGAAGCGTTTTTTGATATTCCGCCCTATCAAGCAAACAAAGGCTGGAATCGACTGTTCGCAAGGGCTTTTCCGCACTGGGTTTTGGAGCATAAAGGCCGTCGCCTGATATTGCCTCCAGCTCATATATTGGGTTGCGAGCATTTTGATATGGTTCCGGCCATTCCGTGGCTGATCAATAGCGGGGATTCAGATGCGATTGCAGCTGAAAGTCATTTCATGTCTGACTATTACATCCGTGCCGGAATTGAGAAAGAAAAGGTTCGCTTCACAGGCGCGCTTTCTGATGACAGGCTTTTCGCATTGCTCAAGGAACGAGATTTGCATCTCAGGGCATTAGGGGAGCGTTTTGGCATGCTGATTAGAGAAAAAGTTATCTTGATTGGCTTGCCACCTGACCAATTTGGAGGCGGTAAGCGCCGAGGGTGCGAGTTCGATAGTTATGAAGATTTAATTCGCTTCATGGTGGGTGTAGTCGCATCTTTGAGCGGTAACCAAGCCACTGTGCTAATTAACCTGCATCCGAGAATTAAACATGCGGATGTTGTCTGTTTATCGGCCTTGGGTGCGACGATTATTGATGAACCGATTGAGCGCCTGGTTCCCTTGGCTAACGTCTATGTTGCCGTTGCTTCTGCAACGATTAGGCTGGGCATTTCTTGCGGAATCCCCGTAGTTAACTATGACGCATATCAATATGATTATGACGACTACAAATGCCTAGCAGGCGTGTGCGAAGTTAAATCCATGCTTGATTACGAAAGCGTACTAGGAGCATTGATCAACGATCAGTTGTTTTATTCAAAAATTCATGAAGCGCAAATGGCGACAGCGAGTGATTTGTGCCTTGTTGATGGGAAAGCTGGTGAGCGCTTGCTGAATTTGTTTGATCACCTGACATCTTCTGGTGATGGTGCATGACGCGAATTCAAAAACCTTCGCTTTCAAAAGCTTATGCAATTTTACCCAGTGAGTGCGCGATTATTATCGTTGCCTGGAATTGTTGGGAACATCTGTACAGGTGTTTAGATGCGTTAGCCGCCCAGACCGCTCCTGGCTTTCGTGTCGTAATTATTGACAATGGTGATGCCGAGGATCAACAAATTGAGCGCGCAGGTGGCTACCCCAATGTCTCTTACGTAAAAAGCCCCTCTAACCTTGGATTTGCGGCAGGCAACAATCGAGGTATGGAATTGGTTAAAGGCGCGTGTTGGATCATCTTGCTCAACCCCGATACGCTTCCTGCTGTTGATTGGTTTGAGAAAATGATCGAGGCTGCGGTTAGTTATCCTGATTTCGCTGTCTTTGGTTCGAAGTTGCTGCAAGCAGCTAGCCCAACTGTGCTTGACGGAGAGGGCGATTGCTACCACGTCAGCGGGATGGCTTGGCGGAGCGGAATGGGGCTTTTAGCAGGAAGCAAGCCCAACGAACCTTGGGAAGTTTTCTCGCCCTGTGCTGCTGCGGCGCTATACAAGGTGGATGCTTTGAGGCGGGTGGGTGGATTTGATGAAGATTTCTTCTGTTACATGGAAGACGTTGATCTAGGCTTTCGCCTCCGTCTTGCCGGCTTTCGCTGCATGTCTGTGCCGGACGCAGAGGTGCTGCATGTAGGCTCTGCAACCACAGGAAAGCGTAGTCCATTTTATGTTTACTACGGGCAGCGCAACCTTGTGTGGACGTATGTCAAAAATATGCCCGGGGTACTGTTCTGGCTGTTTTTGCCGCTGCATGTGGCATTGAATATTGCTGGCGTGCTGCGCTATGCGCTGAGTGGTCAGTTTCAGGTGGTCTGGCATGCCAAATACGATGCTATTCATGCGCTCCCCAAGATTTGGAAAAAACGCCGGGAAATTCAAAAGACACGACGGGCTAGTCTCACGGAAATTTTAAAGGTGCTCGATAAACGCCCTGTGCCGGGCCTTGGACGGGCAATGAACTCACTATGGAAATAAAAGAAAAAATATCCGTTGTTATTGTCAATTTCAACGCAGGGCCTGGCCTGGTTGATTCGGCAAGGGCTGCGATTGCCGATGCATATGAAGTCATCGTTGTTGATAACGCATCGTCGGACGGAAGTCTTGAGTTATTGGGGGTCGCTTTTGGTAGTGCCCCCAAGTTGCGTATTGTTCGAGGACTATCTAACGAGGGTTTTGCCAAGGCCTGTAATCGTGGCGTAGCTTTAGCGACGGGCGAATTTGTTTTCTTCCTAAATCCAGATTGCGAGCTGGAAGAAGGGGCCATGGCATGCTTGCTCGGAGCGATTCAGGCAGATGATGAAGTAGGCATGGTTGGTGGTTTGCTACTCAATCCCGATGGAAGCGAACAGGCTGGAGGCCGACGCGCCATACCGACGCCATGGCGGTCGTTTGTCAGGGCATTTGGTCTGGCGCGGTTTTCCAAGCGATGGCCCAAGTTGTTTTTCGATTTTCATCTGCATAAAGAACCTTTGCCGAAATCACCCATCGAGGTGGAGGCGATTTCCGGTGCGTGCATGCTGGTGAAACGCGATGCAATGCAAGTGATTGGCTTGTTAGATGAAGAATATTTCATGCACTGTGAAGACTTGGACTGGTGCATACGGTTTCGTCGCGGCGAGTGGAAAATTCTTTTCGTCCCCGACGCCAGAATGCTTCATCACAAGGGGGTGTGCAGCCGCGCACGGCCGATTTTTGTGGAGTGGCACAAACATAAGGGAATGATGCGGTTTTACCGGAAGCTTTTCCGGCATCAGTACCCAGGTGTTCTCATGTGGTTGGTATCTGTTGGGGTCTGGCTTCGATTTCTCCTAGTTGCGACCTATCACTCAGCTCGCCGTATAGGTAATGTGTTGGGGGTGGTCCGTGACTGACCCCAGGGTTGGCCTGCTCGGTGCGACTAGCCTTGTTGGCAAATGTTTGATTCCGCTGCTGATCAACAGTGGCGCTCGGGTTATTGCGTTTTCCAGGCAGCCAATTGAACCCGTTGGCGATGGTGTTGCTTGGCGTAATCTGTCAGATTCAAGCTCCGCGAATACAGATCAACTGGATCACTGGATTAGTGTCGCGCCTATTTGGGTTCTGCCAGAGCATTTCCCCTTGCTCGAAGCCTCTGGCGCGCGTCGTGTTGTGGTGCTGTCTTCTACCAGCCGTTTCACAAAAGTCGGCTCTGGCGACACGGCGGAAACTGCTGTGGCGACGCGCCTGATTGAAGCTGAAGACCGTTTTGTGGCGTGGGCGAAAAGCCGTGGCATTGAGTGGGTGATTCTGCGGCCTACGCTGATCTATGGCTTGGGCCGGGATAAGAACATCAGCGAGATCGCCCGTTTCATCCGCCGCTTTAGTTTTTTTCCTGTCCTCGGTCGGGCCCAAGGTTTGCGCCAGCCCATTCATGCCGAGGATGTGGCGGCAGCATGTTTTTCTGCTTTGCAAGCACCTGACGCGGCAAACCGCGCCTACAACATCTCTGGTGGCGAGACGCTCACTTACCGTGACATGGTTGCCCGTGTGTTTGCAGCCCTTGGTCGCCAACCGCGCTTGTTGACCGTGCCGCTCTGGGCCTTTCGCCTGGCGGTGAGCGTGCTGCGCTGCTTGCCACGTTATCGGCAATGGTCAGCGGCCATGGCAGAGCGAATGAACCGGGATTTGGTGTTTGATTACTCAGATGCGGCGCGTGACTTGAGTTTCAAGCCCAGGGGTTTTTCGCTAAAGGCTGAGGATTTGCCTTGATGAGCCTGATGGCGACTGTGATGGTCTTGAGCGCCCTGGTTGCTTGGGGCGTTGCTGCATGGGTACGCCACCGTGCCGAGGCGCTGCGCCTGGTGCAAGCGCCCAATCACCGATCTTCACATGTGCTGCCGACGCCGAATGGCGGCGGGCTGGGTATTGTGGTTGCGGGCATCCTTGCTGGTATCGCCTTGCTGCTGTTCTCCGGCTGGACGTTCGGTTGGGTTGTTTTTGGGCTTTCTGCATTGCTGGCGACGGTGGGGCTGTTCGACGATATTCAGCATCTGCCTGCTCGTGTGCGATTCGGTGTGCAGGTGGCGGTTTGTGCGGGGCTCTTGTTCGCACTGGGCGATTTGCCGAGCATTTCCTTCAGAGTGGGATTGGAATTCGAGTTGGGTGGCTGGGTTCTTTCTGGACTATTGCTGCTGGCGGGCGTGTGGTGGATCAACCTGTTCAACTTCATGGATGGCCTCGACGGTATTGCCGGGGCGCAGGCGGTATTCATGTTGCTGGGTGGTGCTGCTTTAGCGGCGTGGGCAAATGCAAATGTGATCTCCAGCCCAGCTTGGATGTTGATGTTGTGCGTTGCAGCGGCAACGGTGGGCTTTCTTCTGCTCAACTGGCCGCCCGCCAAAATCTTCATGGGCGATGTGGGTAGCACCTGGCTGGCGTTCATGGTATTCGCGCTGGCGCTGCTGTTTGTTCAGGCTGGTTGGTTGAGCTACGCCACCTGGCTGGTGCTGGCCGCCATTTTTGTGACCGATGCAACCGTGACGCTACTCACCCGACTGCTACGCGGGGAACGTTGGTACGAAGCACACCGAATCCATGCCTATCAGAAACTCGCACGCCGTTGGGGTGGGCACCGGCCCGTCACGTTGTGCGCTGTCGCCGTCAACATGCTATGGCTGGCCCCATTGGCAGGGGCTTGCGCCGCGTGGCCACAGTGGGCATTTGGTTGGGTGCTGTTGGCCTATGCGCCGCTGGTGGTTGGTGCGATGGTGTTGGGGGCGGGAAGGCCGGATGATGCTTGAGCATGGAAGTCGCGCTGGCATGAGTGTGCGGAGACTGAATCCAAAATGGCCAAATGCCAGAATCCACGCCCTCAAGATCAAAACCTTGCTTTCCTGTTCGGGATGCGGACGCGGGTTCGGTTCCGTACTCCACCACCACATAAGCATCCGGCACCGTCCGTATGCATCCAAAAACCCCTAAGGAATCAACAACTTAGGGGTTTTTTTTGTCTGCTTGCGTCCAGAGTTAGCCATGTGAAGCCAGAAAACGAGGGGGCAAGATTGGGGGTAAGAGGGGGCAACGCCGAAAAATGGGGGTAGAGTTGCCCCCAAGCTGAAAAACTCTCACGCGACTTGTATTTGTGTGAGGTTCCAAGGTTCCATTTCTTCATTCTTCATAGGGGAGACACCCCTAAAAGGCGTGGAACCTTGGTGGAACCTAAAACGGTGAAAGGTTCCAAAACCACCCACCGCAGCGGCGAAAACTGCCCCACACCCTGGGGGCAACGGCGAAAACACGGGGGCAACAGCGCAGGCCGGGGCGATACACGGCGGGGGCAACATGGGCAAACTGACCGACAAGGCCATCAAAGCGGCGATGGCAGAGGCCAAAGCCACGGGCACAGGCCGCAAGCATTCCGATGGCGGCGGGCTGTACCTTGAAACAACGGCGAGCGGCGCGGGCTACTGGCGCTGGAAGTTCCGCCACCTGGGCAAAGAAAACCGCCTGAGCTTGGGCACATACCCAGACACGACGCTGCTACAGGCACGCAAGGCCCACCAGGAAGGCCGCGACACACTCAGGCAGGGCACAGACCCAAGCCAAGCCCGCAAGGCCGCAAAGATCGGCGCGGCATCCGTGGCCGAAAACACCTTTGGGGCGATGGCGGCGGCATGGGTCAAAGTGAAGGCCACAGACTGGACGGAGGGGCACACCGTCACCATTCAGGCCAGGCTGAACAATGACCTTCTGCCCTACCTGAGTACCCGGCCCATTTCAGAGCTGGCAGCGCCTGAGCTGCTGGCCGTGCTGAGGCGCATAGAGGCACGCGGGGCCGTGGAGACTGCCCACCGCTGCAAGATGATTTGTAAACAGGTGTTTGACCATGCAGTGACCGTGGGCGCAGCCACCAGCAACCCAGCGGCGGCGCTGGGCAGGGCACTGGCAACACCCACCGAGCGGCACCACCCGGCCATCACAGACCCGGCGCGATTGGGCGAGCTGCTGCGCATGATCGACGGATACCGGGGAAGCCCACCGGTTCGGGCCGCGCTGCTGATACATGCCCTGACGTTTCAGCGACCCGGCGAGATTCAGGGCATGGCATGGGCGGAGATCGACTTTGACGGGGCCGTTTGGACTGTGCCACCTGAGCGCATGAAAGCCACCAGGAAGAAAAAGGCCACCAATGCGGCGCACACCATCCCATTGTCACGGCAGGCCGTGGCCGTGCTGAAAGACCTGCAACCCCTGACCGGCCACCGTGCCCACGTTTTCCCAAGCGAGCGAGGCGGCGGGCGGCACATCAGTGAAAACACCGTGGGGGCCGCGCTGCGAAGCATGGGCATAGACACCAGGACAGAACACACAGGCCACGGATTCAGGGCCACGGCGCGCACGATGCTTGCAGAGCGGCTGGGGCTGGACATGGAAGTGATCGAGCGGCAGCTAGCCCACGGGCCACGCGATGCGCTGGGCAGTGCCTACAACCGCACCACCTGGGCAGCGCACCGGCGGGACATGATGCAAGCGTGGGCGGATTACTTGGACACGTTGCGGGGCACTACGACGGTTTCGTGATGGCTTGCAACGAGCTTGTTATACTTTGTGCTACACACAAGCAAACAAAGGCAGACCCATGCACACATCAACACTCAGGGCGGCGGGCGGTTCCATTGCGCTGACCATTCCGCAGCCTTTGGCGCGTCTGCTGTCCTTGCACGCTGGCGAGGCCGTGACGCTTGAGGCGGACGGCGATAGGCTGGTTGTGGCACCCCAGAGGCGTAAGCGGTACACCGTGGCTGATCTGGTAGCCCTGCAAGGCGCTGCACCGCTGATCGTTGATGCCGAATGGGACACCATGCCCGCCATGGGCAGAGAGGCGGCGCTGTGACCGTGAGGGCGTTCGACCGTGGCGACATCATTGCCGTGAGCTTTGACCCGACCAAGGGCCGGGAGCAACAGGGCACACGTCCAGCGCTGGTGCTGACCACAAAGGCCATCAACCGCATGGGTTTTGTGGGCGTGTGCCCCATTACCCAAGGTGGCAACCAGGCACGCGAAGTTGGCATGGCCGTCTCGTTGATGGGCACGGGCACACAGACACAGGGCATTGTGTTGGTGCAACAGTTCCGCATGATCGACACCGCAGCCAGGGCGGCGCGGCTGATTGAGCGGGCACCCGATGACGTGACCGAGGAAGCGCGGGCAAGGGTTGCGGCGCTGGTTGATTGACCATGACTGCACCACGCCACCAAGCACATGATGATGTGATTGCGGCGATGCTTCGGGATTACCCCGAATTTGCACGCGAGTACCTGCACACCGCATTGAACGAAGCCGAGGAACCAGGCGGGCAGGCCGCTTTGCTGCTGGCACTGCGCCACATAGCCGAGGCCCAAGGAATGACCGCCATTGCAGAGCGGGCCGGGGTCAAGCGCGAAACCCTTTACCGGGCGCTGTCACCCACCGGAAACCCGACCATCAAAACCGTGTTGGCCGTGGTTCGGGCGGCTGGGCTGTCATTGGGCACCGGCCATGCGGCGGCACACTGACACGGCACAATAGATCCACCAGCCCCACCACCGGCCTAATTACCCGGCGGAAAAGCGATTGACCCCGAGCGCAGGGGCTGGCCTTTACTTCGGGGCGCATGGGGTATGCGATGGAACAACAGACGGCGGCGCATTGCCCGACGCAGTGAGGCACCCACACCGGGAAAAGATCAACCGTGCCATGTTGGACATGGCCGCAGACTTCGCCAAAAGCGCGGACGGGGTGCATGATATGCATGGCCGCCATGCGCAACCACGCAGCGGCAGACACCGAGGCCATGCGAGAGGCCGCGACGTGGCGGTTTATGTGCGCCGTGTGGGACGAAATCAAGCGGCAGGAGGCCACCGCACAGGCCCAAGCGGCGAGGCCCACACCGGCCATGATGGGCAAGGCCAAGCAAGCCAGGGCCACCCGCAACCGGGTTTTGTTGCGGGCGCTGGCACTCAGGAAAAACCGCAAGACCACCCGCGATGCGGCGGCGCTTGTCATTGCTGGACAGTTGCACGTTTCACGCGACAGAGTGCGGCGCATGTTGTCCGACTGGTTTCCAGGCGAAATCTGGAAAGACCCCGAGGTGCCATACATCCCCGACTGACCGGGGGTTTTGTGCCACATTGAACACGGCACAAAAAACGAGGCCGTGGCGGCGAAATTGTGGGTATGGAAACACCCGCAAACACACACACCGACACAAGCAACAGCCCCAATCGTCAACGCGCACCCCAGCCGATTGACGCAGCCACCAACCCCGATGCTCTGCTTAACGTCGATACCGTCAAGGCACTGGCTGGGTTTGGACGTTCAAAGATTTATGCACTTGAAGCTGAGGGCCGCTTCCCCCAAGCCGTGCGCATGGGCACACGCTGCACCCGCTGGCGTGCTGGCGATATCACCGACTGGCTGAAGGCCCAAAAGCCAAGCGCACCCACCACCAAGGCAACCGTCGCTACGAGTCCAAAAGCACGATGGTGACGACAGTGGAACACGGTGTTTCCGAATGCTGCGTGCGTGGTCTCTTTGATTGATCGCTTGGTGCACCACGCCGAATTGATCGACATTGATGGCGACGCTTTGCCACCGAAGTCGTCTCTCGCGTTGACAGGCGGGTGCCGAACAGTAGGCTTGATCGGGGACCTGAGGTCGGGGTGTAAACGGCTCGCCGCAGCAGGCGCAATTTTTGGTGGGCATCGAGTTTCTCCATACGAAAATTTGTATGGAACCCGCTGGCCAACTCTGGTGGCCTATTGCCTTGTGCAACGATGTTGGCGACTCGGTATGGCTTAAAACCAATCAACCTAAAAACAGCAGTTACCCAGGCGCCGCGAGCTGACTTTGAAGCACCCAAGGTGGCAAAGGTCGTGTGATTTTGGAGACGACGAAGTC
>JFJP01027179.1_pt1 | contig 33951 bp, 43 predicted proteins | sample 431651 | NCBI WGS metagenome assembly JFJP01 (sample SAMN02602958, study PRJNA72255) | Microbial mat metagenome, whole genome shotgun sequencing project. | biome: fresh water; feature: sink hole; material: water; isolation source: purple microbial (photo- and chemosynthetic) mats found in... | reverse complement strand
TTATCCTTTAATTTTCTTGCTGCTTTGAGACCTCTAGCTTGTCCGCAACCCATGATTATATAGATATATTTCCAAAGATTTTTGTTTTAATTTTTTTGGATTAATATTTTGTAAAATATTTTAAAAAAATCAAAGGTTTTTTTGTATCAAATATTTATTTTTTCTGAGGGTTTTTGAAAAAAAATTCAATTTTTTTTTTTAATATTTTTGATTTTATTAATATTCAGAATATTTGGAAAAATATTCTTATATTCTTCGATTTTTTTCTATAATTTCTCAAATGAAGAAATTGATAAAAAATAATTAAAAACAATCATTTTATTGCAAAAAAAATCTTTGCTTTTTCAAATTTTTGTCTTATGATTGAATGAATATTCATAGATTATAAAGAAAAAGTATTTTGAAAAATGAATTTTCTTATGAAAACTAAACTTTAATTTAATTTTAGAGACATCTAAAGTTAACAAAAACTTATGTATGATCACCACATGATTGGATTGTTTAAATACATGTTGTAAACAGCAGATCTCATAAAAATTTAATTAAATTAAAAAATTTTAACAAAAATTCTAATTTATAGAACATTTAGAGTTTTTTGCAAGTATCATAGAATGATTTTATAGCTATTATAAAAAATTTTTTCAGATCACTTTTTTTGAAATTTTTGTTTTACTTCTTAATTAATTTTTTCTGTTCTTGTTTATTTTTTTTAATCGTTTTAAAGTTTAGATTGAAAAAAAATTTGAGGAGTGACATCTTTCATCTTTAAGATGTGTTCCATTCCTTCAGCCTTATTAAAACTATTATGATTTTGTGCCCAATCCAGCATCGTTTCATAGACTTTTCCATCATATCTCCCAAGAGCTGACCTCAAAGTGTTATCCGAAATCATATTGGCATCAACCAATCCCAAAGCATGAGGTCTGATCTCTGAATATTTTTTTTCTCTCACTTCTTGCATTAATCTGATTTGCTCACCAAGTAAATATCCTGATTCAATGATTCCAAGAGGTTTTTCTAAGATTTCATGTAATGCATATAGAACACATAAATTCGTCATAATAGTTCTTAAGTTTTCGTCTTGCAATTTTCTTAATCCATCAGAAAAACATTTGAAAGTAAAGAACACTACATGGGCTCTAGCTGCTTCTAGTAAAATTATGCCAATCTTCTTGTCCCATACTTCTCTCATGGTAGCTCCTTCACTGACATTCTGAAGTAGGATTTCCCCAGCTTTCATGATCAAATAAGACACATTTACAATCAATAATTTTCTGAGAGTATCTAAAGATGAGATTTCCTCAGTGGTTTTGGCTGAACATTGCTCTTGAAGTAATTGAGTACCTGAATTCAAATATTCAAAAGTTGATGGCAAAGGCTCTCCTTTCTGGATTTTACTAATCATTTTCAATAAATATCGAGCAACTTGTAAATACATCACTGAGTTTTCACCTTCCAAAGTACAATTAGCAGCAAATTCTTGATGCATTGCTGGGATCCCTGAATAATGAGAAAATCCATGACCACCACAAGCTAATCTACATTTTTCGATTCCTGCGAAAACAGTGTAGGTGTAATAAGCTTTGGTTCCTGCTAAAGCAATATGGGTTTCATTCAAGTTAGAGAAATCATTTGTTTTGATTTTTTCCATGTTTTCTTCAACCATTTTTTTGATTTTCAAAGAAGCAAAACACATAGCAAAGTATTGAGCCAATAAAGGGAATAATTTCTCTTGTTGTAGTTGATAATCAAGAATCTTTATTTCCTGTTTGTTGTCATTTTTAAATTGGCTTCTGCGGATTCCATATCTGATCGCGACAGTCAAAGCTAATCCTAATGTTCTAAATGAATAGCATGCTAATATCAATCTAACTCCCAACATAATACCATAAAGCACCTTCTCATTTCCAACTATCTTGAACTCACCATTCTTTGAAACTTTCGCATATTTCATTAGCATGTTTTCTCTTGGAATCCTTACTTTGTTCAATCGTAAATATCCATTATCTTTGGTTGCATAGCCATATTTAGGACCTATGTCTCCTGCATCAACTCCAGGAAAGAGTTCGTGAGTATTCATATCTCTGATTGGGACCAAAAAAGCCTGAACACCATGTAAAGCTCCTTTGATTCTTAACTGAGCAAAAACCATAGCATGGGTAGAAAAGATCCCAAGATCTCCTGGCCACATTTTTGAAGAAGTTAGTGTTGGAGAATCCATGATGAATTCATCATGAGCAAGGTCAAAATCAGCAACAGTTTCTAAACTTTGAATATCTGAACCATGGCCCATTTCGGTTTGTGCATAACATCCCATGATTTTATAGTTCTCTGCAAGGGGAACCCTATGAGTTTATTAATAAGTTTATTTGAAAAATTAAGAAAATATATACCATTTTTCATATTGTTTTGGAGTTGTTAAGCTTTTCAAACATGGAATGAACATGATCTGATGCAAACTTCCGATTACTTGTTCAGAAAAAAAGGCGAAGCCTAGAAAGATGGATTCCCAATTATTGTAGTTGAATCGCTTGTGGAATTCATGGAATCTTTTGATGTAGATTTCAATCTTCTCAAGCCTGCTCAGATTGAAATGATCTGGATCGAATTTCTGCAATGGACTGTTATCCATGAATTCTTGTGCTTTTAAAAAAAATTCTAATTCTTGTTTGGAACCATATATCAAATATGAGAGCTCTTTGACATTAAAGTTAATTTTTTCTCGTTCTTCTTGGAGATTTGTGTGGACTGAAGTCATTATAGGAAGGTTAGGTTTATGTGTTATTTAATGAGTTGCGTTTCTAATTATAGTAAATTTTAAAGGTTACAAGCGTGACGTATTGCATGAATAAAAAAAAGACATTTGAACAAAATATAAATAATTGTATTTTTATTATTTTTTGAAGAATTCCTTCACATAATACTTAATTAAAGTATTTTTGAGAATAAATATCTCAAAAATAAGCAAAAAAAAAAAATTTATCAAATATTCAATAAATTTTCATTTTTGAAAGAAATTTTCATTTAAAAGTCAGTAGCAGAAAAATTCATGATTTCTCAATCGAAAGGGATCATTATCTTTATAATGGGAACAAGTGCTGTTGGCAAAACCAAATTGAGCTTATCATTAGCTGATCACCTGAAAAATTGCGAAATAATAAACTGCGATTCTATGCAGATGTACAAACAAGCTGATATTATGACTGCCAAAGCAACAAAAGAGGAGCAATCAAAGATCAAACATCATTTGTTTGATATTTTAGATCTATCAATGAAGGATTTCAATAGAAATAATTATGTTGAAATCGCTATAAAACTCATAGATAAATTACATGCAGGTGGGACAATACCAATAGTAGTGGGAGGGACTCATTATTATATAGAAAGCTTATTATTCAAAGATAATGAAATGTTTCAGGAAGAAACAAAGACCGAAGAAAAACCCTTTGAGGAAATCACGGGGGTAGATGATTATAATCTGCTTAAACAAATCGACCCTGTTATGGCAGGTAAAATTCATTCAAATGACAAAAGGAAAATCAGGAATTACCTGAATTTATATAATAAACACAAAAAATTGCCAAGCGAAATGCTGAAAAGCTGTGAATTCGAAAAAACTCTTAGATATGAGAATTCAATAATCCTTTGGCCATATATGCAGAATATTGAGGTTTTAAGAGAAAAAGCGAGAATCCGAATTGAGGAAATGGCAAATCATGAAGGAATAAAAGAGATTATTTATATTTACGAGAGTTTCTGTTCAGAGGTTAAAGAAATAGAAGATCTTGAAAAAAATTTAGATTTTCAAAGGGGTGTTTTACAAGCGATCGGCTATAAAGAATTTTTCCTTTTTTACAAAGAAATTAAAAAATTACTGTTAAAATTGAACTTATCGTTTGAAAAACTGATGACAAACGAAAAAGAAATGGAAGATCTTTTGCTTTATATTGAAGGAGATAAGAATCTTCAAAAGATTTTTGTTGAATGCAAAAATAGGCTGCTTATGAGAACAATGAAATATACGAAAAAACAATTGGTTTGGATAGAAAATAGACTTATCAACTTAAAAATATTGGAAAACAGAATTTTCAAATTCGAATTTGGCAGTTATAATGGTAATGAATTCAATGAAAAAGTCTTAAATCCAGCTCGCAATATTTTATCAGCTTTTAAAAATCATTTAGATTGCAATGCTTTAAAGGAAAATTTTGCTGATTATTTGGTGAAATTAAATAACAAACCTCAGGGGAAAAGGGTGGCTCTTGAAGAATGGAAGAAATTTTATTGTAGTGTGTGTGATTGTGAACTCAATGGCCCGAAAGAATGGGAGATTCACTTGAGATCAAGGAAGCACAACAAAGATAAAAAAAGGGTTCATTTAGAAGAAAAGATTGATAAAAATGGAGAAGAAAAGAATGAAAAAGCTGAAATTTTGAAATAAAAAATAATTTAAATAAATTTAGAAAATTTTTCACTTTTTTTTAGTTTTTTAAAAATTTTGAAAACTAAAAAATAGGAAATATTTAAAAAGATTTAAATAAAAAGAAAACAAAGGCAATTTTTCATACAAAACTTAATTTTATTTACCATTTTTAGTGATTTTAAAAACCAATAATTTAATTTTTTTCTCCTAAAAATTTTTTTGAAACAAACAGGTCAAAAAATTAAAAAACTAATATTTTTCTTTGAAATTTTTTTCTGATTCCTGAAAGAAAAAAAAGCTCTTTTTTTAATGCATTATTGAAAAATAACATAAATATGTTTTTTTTTTTTTTTATATATAAACATATAAATATATCATTATTTAAAGCTTTTATAAATTATTTGAAAAAATAATCTTAAAGAACAAAAAATAGACATTTATATCTTTTCTCAAAATGCCACCAAAAATCGACCCAACCGAAGTAAAATACAGTAAGCGAGCCTCCTTATTTTTAATAATCTGACCTCCCATTTATAGTTAAAGTCAAAGTCTTTGGAGGAGAGCCCGGTCCAGCAAGTACTTTAGCCCCAAAATTGGGTCCTCTTGGTCTGGTATAAAAAGATAAAGCAATTTTTCATTAAAATTGCTTGCAAAAGAATGCGAAAAAAATTGGAGAGGATATCATAAAAGAAGGACTTAAAATGAAAGGAATTCGATGCATGATTCAATTAAAAGTCCAAAACAGAGCCGCAGAAATTTCGATTCTTCCAACTTCTTCTGCCTTATTGATTAATGAATTGGCTGTAAATCTCTTTTTTCTCTCCATATTTTCATTCTTTTTCTTAAAAATTTATCAAGGAACCTGCCAGAGATAGAAAAAAAGTCAAGAATAGTAAAATTTTTATAACTATGAATGTTTTTTAAATAATTTATTTGTTTATTCAAGTAAAACATAGTGGAAACCTTTCAATGGAACAAGTGAAAAAAGTCGCAAAACTTATTGAAAGCAAAAGTCTTGCAAAAACTTTTACAGGAACCATGAAACAAGTCCTTGGAACTTGGTAATTAGAAAAAAACTTTGAATCTTTTGTTAAAATTTGTATAAATAAAAAGCCACTCTCTCGGATGCACTGTTGAAAACGAGAACCCAAAGAATTTAATCGGAAAAATCAATGCAGGAGAGCTTTCCGTGGAATAAGCTTTAAACCCATATAAAAAATAATATAAAATGAAATTTTAAGAATTTAAAAAGAACCTTAAAAATAAAAAAAATTCCATTTCCTTTATTTTGTGAAGAAAAAAAAAAAACATCTAAGAAAAAGAAAAACAGTAGCATTAACTCATTATTTTTTTTGTATTTTGTGAATAAGATAGATAATCATTATACTTTGAGCATGAACCCATAAATAGCACAAAAAAAACATAGCAAAAAGAAATTATTGGAGTTGAAAATGAACTTTAAAACATAAATAGATTTCTGTTGTTTGTGAATTAAAAACTCAATATATATACATTAAAAAAAATTAAAAGGCTTTTATTCAAATAAAGGTCATTTTATTGCATCCTCTTGCCCATTGATTTCTCTTTTGATTTTCAGCACACATTCTTTGAGAATATTCATGTTTTCGATCACATTATTGTTGATTTTTTCCATTTTTCTTGTCATATGAAGAATTTGATTCTCTAAAAGATTCAATTTTTTATCGATATGTTCATAATCCTTCAGTAAAAAACAGAATAATTTAATTTAATTGAATTGAATTTATTTGTACATTTTCTAGATTTAGATTTGTTTGTTTTGAGAAAAAATCCTTGTTTTTATTTGTATTATCATCGATTATTTCTGTTAAAATCCTTTGTGCTTCGTTTTTATCTATTTTTATATTCTTTTCATGCAGCAAATTTTTCAATGAATCGGCCTTATTTATGAATAAATTAAACAAATTTCATTAAATAAAATTAATTTCAAAATTAAATCAAACCATTGCTTTGTAAGTCTGTTTTGCCATTCCATATGCATAATCAACCATATGTTGCTTTATTTCAGGGTATTTCTTTAATATCTTCAAGAACCTATGTTTGGGGATAATCAAGGCTTTGACTTGTTTGATCGCAGTGTAGGTGAATTCTGATCGTTTTCCACTGAAAATTTGATAATTTCCGAAATGATATCCGGCTTTCATTATTCTTTTGATTTTAAATTCCTGATACATAAAGCTTATTTCAACCTATATTCATATAATGAAATAAAAGATGTATAATATATTCAAAACCTCGCCTAATTGTATCAGATAAATCTCATATACTTCAGTTCCTTTGTCAACAATTATGTTCGAAGGCTCAAATCTACATAAAAACTATTATTTTTAATGAAAAATAAAGGAAATCTGACTTTATAGGGATAAATTCAAAGGCCAATTCATAATAAAATTGAGATCCTCTGTAATCTTTTATTAGAAGAAAACCACGAAATATGTGAAAAATATCTTCGAAAAGGTATTTCATCATCTAGAAATCTAGGTTTTCCTTTGAATAATGAGCAAAAAAAATAAATACTTCATATCTGATTTCTTTTGGAAGACAAGTCAAATATTTGTCGGTAATTTGAAGATCTAATAGCTTATCATTCTGCCAGAAATAATCGAAATGTTTATCGATTTTCTCAACCAGATGTTTTGGCAAATGCCCCTTATCCAAAAATTTGGCTAAAATTAAAGATAAATCTACTATAAAAATCTTTATTTACTTAAAATAGTCATCCATTTTTGGAGATTATTCTGCTGATTATACATTGAAAAATTTTCCGAATTTGGCAAACTATTGAAATTCCCTATAAAAACTTGCTTAAAATCTCTAATTTAATAATAAAAATCAACCCATAATATAAGAAAATAATGCAATTCCCATCACCATGAGAACAATCGCCAAAATTTTCTCAATATTAGTCAAAGGTGTATAATCTCCATATCCCACAGTACTTAAAGTGGTCATCACAAAATAGCAGCATATAATCAATCTCCTCACAAGAGTTTCCTTTTGGAGTTCATTATTAAAGTAGAAATTATCCTCATTGAAATTGTCAGATTCGTTAGAAACAATCAAATACCAGAAACAGCCTAAAAAATAGGTCATAATTCCAGCAATTATCACCAAAGCAATCAATTTATATGTGCTTTTCGCTTCTTGAATCAATTTTATCCTTTCACTCTGGTTTCGGTTATGAAAAAAGGCCTCTATTGCTTTTTCAATCTGATTCATCCTCAGAATCCTGAAGATTCTTGGCAATCGAAGAGTTCGAATGAATTTAAATGAAAAAGCTCCTGCAGAGGAATTCATGAAATAGTTGAAAGGAACTATCGAGATGAAATCGAAGAAAAACCAAGTTCTAAAATGAAATTTGATTAATATATTCCTAATTTTGAATTAATTAATTAAAAGAACTTCAGATAGTTTTTTGAGATTAATTCAATTTCTATCACTTCTTTTAAAGAGGTCTGGTTTTTAAAAGCATGGAAAAAATTCAGAACAATATCCACTCCATACAAAAACTCGATAAATAAGTCCAAAGGCCTTAAATAAGGTATAACTTCGAAACAAACACTGCAAAAATTTTAGAATTATCAAATGAATATAGAATACTAATAGCAAACTATCATGGTATTGTATGAAGTAATCAGCAATAGAAAGAAATCCCAAGCTGATTTATAAGGGTTATTAGGAGAAATGACGAATTTCTGTAAGAGTTTCTTCAGTTTCTCCTTAAAAGTTTTCTTGTGAAAGGCTTTGAAAGCCTCGGTTGAGTTTTGATCAACAGGGATTCTCTTAAAGGTCTCATAATCATTATTGCCAATTTTATGAAGAGGGTTTAATTTTCTGAGGATGTTTTTGGTTGGTTTCGTTTGTTCACCAAATAAAGCAATTCGTTCTCGAGCTGATAAACTGTCAAAATCGAACATATTAAAGTTCTTTTTTTGAGTTTTTTCATTAGACTCATTTTGCTCTTCTAAATTTAAATTTACGTTCAACATATAGAAAATCAATTTTTTTAATTTAATTGGAAGTTTTATAAATAATTCCGGATAATAATTAATTCATTGTGTCTAGTTTTCCTGAATGTTATTTAAAGAAAAAACTCAATTTTTAATTATTTGCAAGTTTTTATAAAAAACACTATTTTTGTGAAATGATTTCTTTTTAGAAATATGTAAGTATAATTTAAATTTTTAGTGTTTTATCTCATTTTCTCATTTATTCTCAACAAGAAACACCATTGTATTTCCCTTGATTTATTTGTAACTTATTCTTTTTATTCATATATTTAAATTTATTTTCACATAAAAAGAACTCAATTTTTGAAAGTTTTATATAATTTCTTGAATAATTTTAGTTATAAGATCTTTTTATTTGCCCTCATGTGTTACTTCTTTTCTTTCTCTCCATTTCCCTCATTCTTCACCTCATTGACTTCTTTACTCAAAAGTTTCTTCATGTCTTTTTTCTCTTCATTTTCTTTTATTTCTTCTTTTTTCTCTTCGATTTTTTCTTCATGTTTCACTTCATTTTTCTCTTCAATCTCCTCTTTTTCCTTTTCTTTCTCCTGCATATTATTCTCATCTTCTCCGTTTTGTCCCTCCATAGGTTTTTCTTCATTAATTTTCTCTTTTTCCGCGTTATTGTTCTTTTTTTGTGAAGCTTGACTCTTTTTTAATTCTTCATATTTCGCATTCCAATCCAAAGAAGTCTGTGTGACTTTTTTCTTTGGAGGACTGAACTTTTTCTCTTCTATTGAACCATATTTACTGACATCGTTCCCTGAATTATAATCTGTTACAAAGAGCTTTACTCTTTCTGCAAGAGCTTTACAAACAGGGAAAATACCACTTTTTATCTTAGAAAATATCACAAGATTATTGCAAAGAACTTCAAAGGCGCCTATCCGAGGTTTTTTTATGTTGAGATTCTTTACCACTGGGATATTAGCGCCTATTGCTTCTTGTATTGCGGCTTTTGCTTCTTCGAATAAAGAGTTATATTTAGCTTCATCGTGCCTTGTACACCATTTGTGAGTAGAACAGTTTTGGCAGACTTCGATACAGATTTCTTTTAGAGGTTTTTTCTCAGAACTTTGAATTTCCTTTGGATTTTCTTTGGGTTTTACTGGGGTTTTTTGAGTTGATTTTTTAGTGGATTGTTGAACTGGTTTTGACTGGTTTTCAGAGGGTTTTTCTTCGGATTTGTTTGGTTCCATTTAACAAAAAAATGAAATATTTTTTATTTGAATAAAATTTTAATAATATTTACTCATAATTTTAAAGGAAAAACGTTTTATTTTTCTTAAATATCCTCTTTTTTTTAAGTGAATTTTTAACAAACAAAAAAAATATTTGAGAAAGAAAAAAAAAGGAAAGTAATAATTCGTTTTTATTTATTTTTATTTATTTATTCTTAGGTTATTAAGTATTCGAATTTCGGACATGTTATTAAGTGCTTAAGAGACATTATTTCCTATTCTGAGCTCCTCATATATATCTTATATATGTGTTGGAGTGTTCGTTTTTTGTTTGATGTCCAATCTTTTTAAATAAAATTAATAAATTAAACTTCAAATTGATAAGACAATGTGATGGTTTTATCATCTCCAACTATGCCAAATACATCAGGATGAAAATGATGTCAGCAAACATCCTAAATTATTTAAAACTTTTATAATGTTTTTCATAAATATATAGTATAAAACCTCAATATATGCTTTATGATAATTGAACTCTTCCAAAGGAGGAATAGAGGAATTAATCTCTGTTGCTCCTTCAATATCCCAAAGAATTACCTTTATTAAACACTTAATAATAAATTATTTTTCTTTTACAAACCTTATTATCATAGGCACCTGACAACAAATAACCAGCACGGTTTTTATTCCAAGAAAGAGCATATCTTTTTAAAAAGAAATTAGTCATTAGACAAAGAAAAAAAATACCCTTCTTTAGAATGACCTGTTAATCTTAATTGAGGCTTAACAATATCGTTTTCCGGTTTAGTTGGATGAAGAGTGTAATCGAAAATATGAACCTCACCTGTATTGGTTTTTGTTGCAATCACATTGAACTTTTGAGGCATATATCTCGCTCGATTAATTTCACCTTGATGTAAAATCTTCGTCTCAATATCAATTTTATTTTCTCCTGTTGCTAGTCCCAATCCACCGATATCTAAACCAAAAAATCTTTAAAATCTCAAATCTCATGTAGAAACCTTTATTATTTTGGGCATATTCAGCAAGGTTTGTGGCAGTCTCTTCAACTGGCAATCTAACCTTTTGTCATAAAATTAATGATGAAATATTTTTTATTGAATATAAACTTTTGCAATCATTAAGTAATTTGGCTCTTTTTCAGAGGTATGGGTTCCAATAATTAACTTATGAATAGCATAATCAGAATCCGGAGGTCTTTTATAAAGTTTATATATATTTATAAAAAACAGCTTTATTTATTACATGTCTTTTTTGGGAAGCCATTGCACTGTCAAGGAAGGCCAATCTAATTCATGAGTTATAACTAAATCATAAAGGAATGGCACATTTTTTTTCCAAATTTTATATTCTTCATTAATCATTTGATTTTCAGATTCTTCATTGAACTCTGGAAAAGAAAATTTATTTTGGGAAAAAGGGAGAGAAAGAACTTTCTTGCAGATAAGACGTAGGAAGAAAACAAATAAAATAATTAAATCTCTTTAAAATTTTCGGCTTTTTTTGATGATTATAATTTTTAGCTTAAAATTTTTATTTTTTGAAATTTCAAATTTTCCCAAAGAAAAAAAATAATGCTATTTTTTAATTAGTTTAAAATTTTCGAATTTTATTTTCTAATAATTTTTAAAAAAACTTGCTGAATTCTTTATTTAATTAATTTAAAAACTTTATTTGACAGTAATTTTCTTTTAAAAACAAAAGATGCATTTTAAATTGAGAAAAATAAAAACTTAATTTAATAAATAGCAAAGCACCTAAATATCTATTAATTTCGCCACGTCGATGCAGATGATCGTTGTATTATCCATCACAAAGCATTTTTTTTCAATGATCTCATCATATATTTCTTTTGCTAAATTGTCAACGCTTTTCCCTTCAATGAATTTCCCTAATTCCGCATAATCATTTAACTCCTAAACGTAAAACAAAAATTTAATTTTCATTAAAAACAAACTAAAAATTTAGAAATAAAAGTTTTCATAAATATTCATCATAAAACAAAACAAACGAGAGTTTAAAATTTTTCATCAAAAACATAAAACAAACAAAATTTCAATTTACATTCCATAATCCATCACTTGCTAAAATAATGAATTTTTGTTTATTTTTATCCAATTTAAATTTGAAGATTTCTGGTGTTGCAGATACAAATGGTTTATAAATTTTATCTCCTATTGATCTCGAAACAGCCAATTCTCCCATAACTCTTTCTTGATCATGCACCTTAATCACAATACCTCCTAATTTTTCTATTCTTTCTAATTCATCAAATCTGCTTGGAATATGTTCTTCAGAAAGATTGCTTATTTCTCCTAAATGATCAACCATCACAGCTTTTGAGTCTCCAAGATTGATGATATACAAAGTATCTTTTAAAACCAAGGCACATATGGCAACACTTCCAATATTTTTTCCATTGCTGTTTTGAGACTCTAATACCTCAAAATCGATTTTATGAAAAGCTATTTTTTAATAATAAAAAAAAAATTTAAAAATTTTTAATTAAAAAAAAAAACAAGTTACAATTTATTATTGTATTGAAAATGTCTTTGTGAAAATTGTAATTATCAAGAATCATGGTATGCAATTTTTCTACTAAAAGATCTGCCACTTCTGCAGAACCGTGACCATCATAAACTCCAAAAAAATATCCATTTGTCTCATGTTTGAAAATTTTAATCTATATTTTTAAATGAAAAACTCATATTTATTTAAAATTTTACTCGATCTTCCATTCTTTTTTTGCACCCTCTGTTCATATAAACACTATAACTTTTATCATTTTCCTCATAATCATCATATTGACAATTATTTGACACATCATTGAGTTCGATAAAACATTCTTCAGTTTCAAGATCTAATTTCAAGAACTCTAAAGAATTCATTAATTTAAAAATGAGCATAATAAGAATGAAAAAAATACCTTGAGAATTAAAGGAAAAATGGTTGGAGTTGTTAACGATAGTTGATTTAGATTTTGTAGTGTTATCTTTGAATTCATTTAAATATTTATTCAATCTTTCTTCAATTATTTGTTCTTCTAAGAGAAAATCGGTTGTCATTTATGTTTTCTATAAAATATAAAAAAAAGTTTTAAATCTACAGTTTTTGAATGTTATTTTTGAAAATAAAAGTATTTAGTAAATTCACTATAATTTTTAAAGACAAATTTCAAAACCAGTGAAGTTTTTCATTTTTTTTCAAATTTTTTATTTTTTATTTTAAAAAATTAGAAAAATCTCTTATTACAAAAAATAAGAAAAAAATATAATTTTTTTTAATTTTAATTGTTTCTAGACTTTTTCTTTTCCTTTTTGATAAAAATCCTATTTAAAAAGCAGAAAATATTTTAAATTTAATTTGAATTTTATTTGAATTTAGATTATTTCCAATATATAAGATGCCTAAACCGAAACCAAAACCAAAAGTTCAAGCCAAAAGCAAACCACTTCCCAAATCCACAACAAGATCAAAATCCAACACTAAACCAGTAGCTACAAAAGGAAAAGAAAAGCCCAAAGCAAAGGGCAAAGTCCTTCCACTTAAAAAAGAACCTGTGGTAGCAGGTAAAAGAACCAGAAACCAAGCTTCAAAAGGCACAGAAAAAGATAAATCACCTGAACCCACCAAAAAACAAAAATTATCACAATCTAAAGAAAGAAAGGTTGTTACCCCAATTCCTCCAGCTAAACCTACTAAAGCCGAAGCAAAAAAAAAGACAAATGAAATAAAGAAAGAAGTAAAATCTGTAGAGCCTGCTAAAAAAGAGAAAAATAAAGGAAAAGCTGCAAAAGTTCCAGAGCCTCCGAAAAAGGAAGAGCCTAAAAAAGTCGAAGAAACAAAAATGGTGAAAGTAACAAAGAAATGTAAAACAAAAAAAAATTATTAATTCATATTTTTAAACAATTTCCGAAAAAAGATGGAGCTGTAGTGGATTCAAATTGTCCATTGGCCAGTAAAGTTCATGTCCTCACTTCAGGATCACAAACCTATGATCAAACTCTCAATCAAAGCAACTTAACCCAGAATAATAACAAATACTATATTTTGCAGGTGTTAGAAAATGACACAAACTCGAACAATTTCTATTTTTGGACCAGATGGGGGAGAGTTGGTGTTCCAGGCCAAAATGCTTTAGCAGGCCCTATGCCAAAAGATAAAGCAATCCATCTTTATGAAAAGAAGCTTTCTGATAAGACGTGCAAAGGTGAATATACAAAGATAGAAATTTCATATGATGAGGAAGAAAAAGAAGCAGTTGTTGTAAAGCAAACTTCAAAACAATTGAAAATCTCAGGGAAGGTCAATCTTCAAAAAGCCATGAGCTTTTTGGATAATAGACTACAAAGCTTGTTGAATTTAATTTTCGATATGAAGATGATGAACCTGCAAATGAAGGAAATAGGGTATGATGCCAAAAAAATGCCTTTGGGGAAATTAGCTAAATCAACTGTTCAGCAGGGATATGAAGTCTTGAATGATTTGATGAATGTTTTCAAGAATAAACCTGTCAAGGCTGAGTTAGAGCGGTTATCCTCAAAATTCTATTCATTAATACCTCATGATTTCGGCTTTCAAAAGATGAGCAATTTCATTCTTGATAACGAAGAAAAAGTCAAGGGTAAACTTGATATGTTGCAATCTCTATCAGATATGCAAGTTGCTACAAAGTTATTAGATCAAGGCACATCTCCTGAAGAAAATCTCATTGACGCCAATTATAGAAAACTTGAATGCAAATTGGTTCCTGTCGACCCCAAATCCAAAGAATACAAGTTGATCTCACAATTTATTGAAGACTCAAAAGGAAACTATAAAATTCAATTAATTGATGTCTTCACTGTGGATAGAAAAGGGGAAAAAGAAAGATTTACAGAAAAGGTGGGCAATAGAATTCTCTTGTGGCATGGATCGGGTATTGGAAATTTTGTGGGGATTTTGTCACAAGGATTGAGAATAGCTCCTCCAGAAGCTCCTGCTTCCGGCTATAGATTTGGTAAAGGTATCTATTTCGCAGATATGATTGAAAAAAGTGCAGGGTATTGCAGAGCTTTTAATTCAGAGGCATGTGCTCTTTTGGGGGATGTAGCTTGTGGAAACTTTAGTTTGAAGTATGGAAGTGATCATAATGCAAATGTTTTGCCAAAAGGAACACATAGTACTTTGGGCGTTGGAAACATTGGATCGCCAAAGGAGAATTGGGATTTTATTGAGAAGGATTTGCAGATTCCTGTTGGAAAACCGCAAACTACCACTGGATCAAAAGGTTGGGGACATAATGAATATATCGTCTATGATGTGGCACAGGTCAGATTAAGATATATGATAAGGATGAAGTTGGGATAAAAAAAATTTTGAAAAAAAATAATTTAAATGAATTTTAGAAAATTCAAAAGTTTTTATTTTTTACCTTTTTTCATAAATTACCCAATTTTTTTTTTAAAAAATTTCAACATTAAAATTTTTAAAAAAATTGATAAAAATTAAATTTTTTGAGATAATACATTAATTTCAAATCTAATTAATGTCAAACCTTCTTATTTTGCCTTCTTTTATTCTGCTTTTCCTTGTTTTTCTTCTCACTGGCATCCATAAAATAGAAGAAGGACATGTTGGAGTCTATTATACACGAGGAGTTTTATCAAGTTCTATCACAGATCCTGGATACAATTTTTATTTCCCATTGTTGACTCGTTATGAAATGGTTCAAGTGACTGTTCAAACAGATCAAGTGACAGAAATTCCATGTGGAACTAGTGGAGGAGTGATGATTTATTTCGACAAAATTGAAGTTGTTAACCGATTGAATAAACATCATGTGTATGAAACTGTTAAAAATTATACGAAAGAATATGACAAAATTTGGATTTACGACAAAATTCATCATGAAATCAATCAGTTTTGTTCGAAGCACACTTTGCATGAAGTCTTTATTGAAAAATTTGAATCTTTGGATGAAGATTTGATATTTGTGTTGCAAAATGATCTCAAAGAATGGGTTCCTGGTTTAGAAATTTTATCAATCAGAGTAACCAAACCTCGAATTCCCCCGAAAATCAAAACAACTTTTGAAGCAATGGAAGCTGAAAAAACACGATTTTTAATCGTTAAAGAACACCAAAAGGTAAAACGACAAGAAGCTGAAACTAAGAAAAGACAAGCTATAATTAAAGCTCAAAGTGACTTAGATGTGACAAGTATTAATATGCAAAAGAAACTAAAAGAAAAAGAAAATGAGTTAAAAATTGCGAATATCGAGAATCTTATGTCTTTGGATAGAGAAAAATCCAAAGTTGATGCAGAACATTACAAGAATGTCAAAGAGCTGGAGACTAGCAGAGAAAAATTATCGCCTGAATTCATCAGATATGAATCAATCAGATCATTAACTAATAATTTAGTTATCAATATTGGAAGTCAGGTGCCCATGGTGAGGTTTGTCTATGCAGAAAAAGGAAAAAATGAAAATGAAGAGATTTTGGAAAAAATTCAGGAAAATCCAGATAAAGAAAAATAGATTAATTTTTGAAAAAACATTTGAATTTTTGAAAAAAAAATTATAGATAGGTAAAGCAGATCAAATTTTTTTTAGATCACAAAAATGAATAAATGAATGTTAAAATTTTTAAATAAAAAAAAAATAATTTCAGACAAATTTTTAATTTTAATTTTTTGAGATCATAATGAGTTACAAACCAGAAGATATCAACAAACTCAATAGAGATTTTAGACTCGATATTTATTCAGCAGCTGAAGCCGAATGCATGGAGAAATTTCCGCAATCACAGGTTTTTAGCCTTTTAAATTTATTTATAAATAAAAACATAGGCTTGTTTTGATATAAATAATACAGAAGTTGATTTAAAGACTTGCAAACTCATAATTTCGGAATTTCAGAAATGCTACAAGAATTCAACAAATGCCAAATTAGGGGAAAAAAGCGTATTCAACAAGAGGCTTTAAAAAAAATTAATAAATAAAATTCTTAACTTAATTTTCAAATAACTGAAAATAATTATCCATAAACAAACAAAAAAACAAAGCAAAAAAAACACAAAAATATAACTTATACACAATGAGTAAAAAAAAATCTGAAGTAAGAAAAGAACTAGGTAATGAGCTCAGGAAAGCCCATTTTTATGTAGGATTTGATCAAAGTAAAATGATAAAATAAAATATTTTATAATAAACATCTGTAATTAAAAAAAACTTAGATGCTCCAAAGGATTCGATATATAGAAGAGATTACGTTCCTTATCCTTTCGATGGTGTTGCAACAAAAGATCCTAATTTAAGGGCTTCTCATTATTCACTTGGGAATGATAAAATAGATGCTGGTTATATCTCGATTCATAAATCAGATTATTTGCCACCTCCAAATAATCTGGAAAATGCAAAACTAAATGATGAAAAAAAAAATGATTTGAGAAATCACCATTTTCTTTTAGGTAAATGGATGAATTTCCATTAAAAAAAAACAATTTAACTTTAAAAGGATTTTCAAACGGATCGCATGAAACTGAGGCTAAGTCTCAATACACTAAAAAACCTATAGATCCAGCTACTTTTGAGGATAAATCTATGATGAGTAATTTTTTGAGAAAACATAATCACGATTTCGGTGATAAGAACAATTATTATAATACTATATACGGAAATTATTTCAACTCAATTGCAAATATACCAAAAGAAGCTTTACATCAAGGAAAATCAAAAGATGAAATTATGAAGGAGATTGTTGAATTAAGAAAAACTAATTTAGTTTTAGGCAAAGATGCTCCCAATTTCCAAACGTCAAACCAAAACGATTTTGTTTGTCATCCAACAGCTAAAGCTGTCCCATTCGATCCTAAATTGAAAAATACGAATTACCTACTAGGAACAGACGCACCTGAATACCTAAGCCATTATACAAAAACTTATGATAAGAAAATTCCAGAAAAAAATGAATTAAAAACCGAACTGTTAAAAGATTTGAGAGGTAATTACTTATAAATAGGCAAAAAAATTTTAATTTGTTTAAATAGCAACTCATTTTACGGTGGGGAATGACCCCAGTAATTTTAAGACTGATTACGCCAACAAATTTCAAGAGCCTGGTCACGAAAGTTACAAACCTTTAGACTTGAATCCTGATTTGCAAAAAAATCATTATTCCTTTGGAGATCGAAGCTTAAAAGATCCCAAATTTTATCAAAGTATGTACCATGAGGTATTTAATAGACCTCTCGAAGCGCTGAAGAATGAGAAAGTCAGGGATGATCGAGCAGATAGAAGTTCCAATATAGTGTTTGGAACTGACAAATCAAATACTTATCAAACCGAGAATCATTCACAGTATTTCAGAAAAAGAGCTTTTTTTTAAAAATTTGTTTTAGATTTATTAAGATGCCATATTCAAAAAATGATTTGAATACACAATTTATAGCCGATTTAAAGACTCATCACAATGTATTAGGAATTGATAATAATGACTGGATTTCAGAAACGCATAAGATTTTTGTAGACAAAAGCAAAATACATGATATAAATGCTTTGGACGAACGTTTGAAACAAGACTTAAGAAGAAATCATTTCGAATATGGCTTTTCAAAGAATCATTATGAATCATCGAATCAAGAAATTGGAAGTAAACAGGGCAAGCCTAATAAACTTGCAGGAGAATTAGAAAAAGATTTAAGACAGCATCATTTCTCAGAGGATGATGGTGATCGAGATTGGAGAACTATATATAGAGACCAATATATATGGAAGCAGCCAACTGATGATTAAATTAAAACTTTGAAAGAAAAATTATTAAATAGTATAAAAGCAAATTTTTAAAAATTTGAATTAAATCATTAAATCAAAAGTTTTTTTAAAGGGACTTTTTTCAAAAATTGATATTATTTTCAAAAACATTTTACTAAATCAAAGTCTTCATGGAAAGAAGAAGAAAAAAGAGTAAATGACATTTATTTTTTATTTTTAAAAAGGAGTTTATTTTATTAATTTTCTGTTTGGGTACGAATATTTTATGTCCTATGGCTATGGGATATATTTAATTAGAAATCGAAAAGTCCACCAACATCCATATCTTCTTCCTTTTCCTTTGGCTCTTCTTTAGGCACTTCTTTTTTAGGTTCTTCCTTTTTCGCTTCCTTCTTCTCTGCCTTTTCATGCTTTGGGGCTGAAGATCCTCCTATTGTTTAAGTTTTTTTTTATGAGCTTATAATTTTTTAAACCTCCAAGGGATAAGCCAGCTACTTTAGTCAAGCCATGTGTAATAACCTTTATTCATTTTAATATAAAAAAACTGTTTAAAATAGAAGAGTGTTAAACTTCATGCAAATTTTTTCCCTTCAAAGCTTCGACAACTTGATTGAGATGCTCTTGTTGGGGCTCAATTCCAACAGATTTTAAGATGGCTGAGATGTCATTAACACCTGCAAAACGTTGGTTAAAAAAAAAAAGCAAAGCAAACCCCACCTGGATGTTCTTTTCCAGACAATGCTGCCAAACAATAAGCTGCTAAATATTTCATTGGGATTGGATTTTTTTTTTTTTTTGAGTTTGATATTTCCTAAATATATCTATTTTAATATATTTTATAAGGGAGATTTGAATTTTAGCTTTATATATGAAACGATAAATAAATAAAAAAAAAATGAAATAAGAAATAATTAGTTTTTATTGAAAATAATAGAGAAATTTTTTTAGTTAAAACACAATAACAATGTCCTTATCATTCTTGATAATGGCCGAAATTTCCGAAAAATTTCCTAAAATTCCTATCGAAAAACTCAACATATGTCCTTGCATATTGAAAATAACCAATAATTTCACTAAAGAAACATAAAACTATCAAAAGACCAACTCCATGATATTGCATATGAAAAAATAAAATGAAAAGAACTGAAATGAAATAAATTCCCAAAAATTCTTTTCTTTTTCTTGTATTTAAATTCGCTATTTGAACAGAAAGTTTTGCATAGAAGCCTATCCTATATATAAACAAAAAAATCATGTTTAATGTATTTAAAAAGGAATTTACCCCATAAATATTGAGAAATTTCCTAAAATAAACCAATAAATAAAATCGTTTTTGGCTGAATCAAATGAGAATAGCTGGATAATCACTCCTGTCACAAAACAAATCATAAAGGCTGAAAAAACTCCCGTTTCATTTAAACCTTCAATGCAAGATTCATAATTAATTTCTCTTTCGGGATTAATTTGCAAATTGTTATTGATGAGCGACCCTTTTATGGTGTTTTGTTCTACATCCATCGTAAAGAAATTAATTTTTTGTGTTATTTTGTATTTTTTTTGTAATTTTTTTTGTGTATTTTTTATGAATAATAAATAAAAAAAAATGGTGTAAAATTCAATCTTTCAACAAATATTTTTTTTTTAGACTAATTGAAAATATCTTCATAATTTGGTAAAATATTTTTTATATTATTTTCTGGTCCAAGTGAGTTTTTCCTCGAATTATTATCATCTTTTTGATTCAGTTCATTATTAAACTTTTTCTCAAGCTTCAAACATTTCAAAAAAAATTAAATCAAAATCAATATTATAATTAAAACATTATGTGATTGATCATTTGCTTCTAAATCAACATCAAATCCAAAAGCATTCATCCCATCGATTGATATTTTCTTCAAAGGCTTTTGCTGAGATATGGTTGATTCACTCTTTAATTTTTCGATTTTTGGTGATAAAACACTATTTTTTTTTTCTGAATTCGAATTAATTGTTTTATTTTCAATTCCTTTTGTGAATTCGAAATTAAAAGTGTTTTCCTCCAAAACAGTGCTAAAGGCTTTTCTTAAAGTCATTTTTTTTTCTAAAGGATGCTTGAGTTTAAAATTTTCTGTGAAATTTTGGTTCAAAATTGCAGAATAATTATAATTTGATAAAGGTTTATTCAGGTTTTCCAATAGATTTTCAGAGATTATTTCATTGAAACATTCTTTGTTTGGGTCAGAAAACTCTGTATTTTTTTCGTTTTTTAAAGACAAAAACGAATGTTTTGCCTTCAAAAAAAAATTTTTAGAAATAAATTGAGCATTTTTGATAATAGAAAAACAATAAAATAAATACTGCAGGTTTGGTTTTTTGTTTCAAGATTTTGGGGTCTTTTTTAAAATCCGCTTTTGTCAACTCCTCCAAAAAAAAATCATAATCTGGAGATTTTATTTTCGTTATATCCTTCACTCTAAAAAAAGAAAATTTATTTATAAAATAAATTTTAAATGAATAAATACATTTTTTTACTGTTGAGATTTTCCCAAATTTTGTTCAAATCCTCTATTATTGTGAGTGAAAATAGTTTATCTTCTTGTTCTAGAGGTACTATAAACAATGTTTTTTATGAGTCCAAACAAAAAATCTTTTACCTTTCAAATTATTCAATTTTTTTTTCATTAAAATTTCGTTTTTTGTTAAAATTGAAAAAATTCCCTTGAAATTTGAAGAAATTCTTGTTGGAATTTTTTCAATCGATTTATTGATTTCATTTTTTTCAATATTTAGAGTATTTTTATCATTGAGAAAGGCCTCCGAAAAACCTTCCAATTTTTTATTGATCAATGCATAAGTTAAATCATGAAGAAGATTCATTATTTCTTTGGGTGTTTTTTCAGCTAAAACCTAAAATTTAAAACTTTTCATCATTTTCACTTGTAAATTACAAATGGTTCTTTTTCGTTTGTGTCAGTTTTCGTTTTTTCTTCTTCTTCAATATATTTTTTATTTAAATGTTCTTTTTCTTCCTCATTTTGGTTTTTATGGTCGATTTGAGACTCCTCAAAATCACCAAAATCATCATCCTCATCATCATTCATTACTTCTTGGTTTTCATTATTTAAAACATTTGTATCATTCATTTCATTCTCATTTTTTATGTCATCATTTATTTGAAAATCTTCTGATCTAAAGAATTCAGTCAAATCAATAAAAATATTTAGATTTATGATGGGTTTACTCTTTAAAATTTTCTTCAGCTATACCAATCATAAATTATATGAATTTTTTTTCAATTTACATACCTTTTTGATAAGTTTCATTGAGCGAAACTTCTCCTTCCATAATGTATTTTTAGTTTTTATTAATATATAGACAAAAAATTTAATAAATTCCCAATTGCTTTTTTTTGTTTAATGTTTTAATATAGTATTTTTTTTTTAAATGTTTAATATTTCTGTTTAATAATTTATAGCCATATTCATGTGTGATCCAATCTCATTTTGTTTATATTCGTGAACTTATTAAATAATATAATTTAAAAAAAATAGATTAATCAATTTTGTTTTATGAATAAAGAAGAAAAAAAATTATTTTCTTAAAAAGTCAATTATTCTTCAAAAATCAGACTCCAACTAATTTCTGGAACATCATTGTATGTGGACAGTGTTCATCGTAAAAAATCTCTCCAAATTCTTTAAATCCGTTTTTCTTATAAAAATCTTTTGCAGATACTTGAGCACCTAAATATAATTCGTCAATGTTCATTTCTTTGCATTTTTTTAAAAAAGTTTCCATCATCAAATTTCCCAATTTTTTTCCTCTATATTCTTTAAGGAGACAATATCTGCCTAAATACCATTTTTTATCATGTTTATAGATTAATCTAGCTGTTCCAGCTGGTTTTTCATCACAATACATTAAAAGATGTAAAGTATCCTCTTTTGAGTCATATTCATCTATTTCCAGGTCTAAAGAAAACTTCTGCTCGTCAATAAAAACGATTCTTCTAATTTCTAAGCAAACTTTCACTTCTTCCTGATTATTTACCCATTTAAAATTAAAATTATTTTCCATTTCTTTTTTTATTTCAAATTTTAATTAATTATTTTTAAACAATTTCAAATGAATTTGTAATATTGAGTAAGATTGAAAAATTAATTAAATTATTTAAAATTATGTTTTAAAAAAAAAATCGAAAATAGATAAATTTCCTTTGTTTTCCTTTTTAAAGAAATTAAAACAATAATTTTATTTTAAAAAATCCAATTTTGGAAATGGTTTTTATTGTAATAATTTAAAATAGAAAAAAAAATCTGAAAAAGGAGAGAAAAAAAAGTTGAAAACCATAATTAAATCCGATAGAACGAGTTTTTGGTGAATGGAAAAAGATCATCCAGAGAATCAAATGTCAAAAAAGAAGATGATTATTTAAGTCTTTTTTTGAACTTAGTTGACATAAATGTGATTTCCTATATTATTCATCATCCTTCCTTCTCCTCTCCTATAATAGTACACTCCACATTTGAGAATCCTCTTTTCTAAATCATCATATTGTACATGAACTTCAATCAGTTTATTTGTCGTTGATTTTGCTTTCTTATGGTATTTTCTACCCTCCTCATAATTATTCTCTTTTTTTAAAAATTCAATAAAAACTTCAACTTCATTTTTAGTGAAAGAAAAATCATGTTTTCTGGTCTCTGGATTTTTTGTTTCAACATCCAAAATGCTCTGCTGGTAAGCATAACTCCAATTTTTCCAGTTTAAGCAAACTAAATAAAATGAATGTAAAATATTGGTGTAATATAGTTCACAGCATTTCTTTGCAAATTCTTCCCCCAAACAATTTTTGTAATTTTCCAGCGGCTCTATCATTAAAGTTTTTATTTGTGAAAGAAGCTGTTCTTTGAATTTCTTTATTTCCGAATTGGTTTCCTCTGTGTTGCCTGTTTCCTTTTTTTCAATTAAGTCAAATGAATTCATCAATTGATTTAAGAAAATTTCAAAAGAACCTTGGCCAAATGACACTCGAAGATCCAAAGATTGGAAAATTATTTTAGCAACACTTCTCTGCACTTCTTCATTTGGAAACCTGAGTAATCCATTAACGTGAAATAGCTCATGGAATGTCACATATCCAGTTTGCAAAAGAAAAAGCTGATAGTTTTTTTTGAGCATATCTAAAGTGCAATTCTCATTTATAACTTCAAGATCGAATGGTTTTGAAGGATTCAATAGCTCCTGAAATATTTTTTTACTTTCCTCTCTAGAATAATTTGTCTCGAAATATTCTATCACTTTTTGGGTTGATGCTGTTTGAATCCAATAATTTTTAAATTGAAAGTCATCTAGAATTTAAAATTAAGAAAATAATTTTTTGGATTTTCGCAAAGGAAAAATAACGACCTTTATTATTAGCTTTCTTTTTTTGTTTCAAAGATAAACATTTTTCCAACATTGAATCGATGTGATAAATGATAGAAAATGGACAATAAACCCTATTCTCTACTTTATCTTCATGAAATTTATAGCCGTGATAAAATTTTTTAATATTTAGCAATTCTTCTTCCACATATTTCTTTTCGCAATAAAGATTAATGTCAGATGTAAAGTACTCATTAATCTCGTTTTGGGAAAATCCAATCAAATATGAATACTTTTCCAACAAACTTTTATCTCTAAAATTGTTGGCTCCCAAAAAAAATTAAGTTAAATTATAATGAAAAAAAGAATACAGTACCTGAAAAAATTCCAACTTGTGAGAATTTGAGAATTCCAGTTATCACTGACTTAAAAATAAATTTTTGTTCTGCCAATGATTTAACTGTTTGAAAGAATTCTTGATAATATTTTTGCAATTCTTCGAACTTCTTAGAATTATTCATGTTGGCATTCAATGGATTGTCATACTCATCGATGAGAAGCACAAACTCATTTGGTTTTTTTTGGAATTCATCATATAACACTGTGCTAGCAGGAAGTCCTTTGTAAAGTTGTTTCAATTCATCTCTTGTTTTAGTTTCTGGGTAGAGTTGATCAATTATTTTTTTACTAATTACAGCATCATATATACGTTTTTCCCATTCAAAAGGAACTGTATTAAAGTCCAGTCTTATAACAGTTTTTTTCTCCCAATTATATTTCAGCTTCATCTTTTGGAACTTTGAATTTGTAGATTGTTCAAAGAGCGATTGTAATTCATTGCTTCCTTTAATAATTGAGATGTTAATCTTTGGCATAAAATTATAATAAAACAATACCTTTAGAAAGCATGAAATGGAGATCACTAATCATGGTAGATTTTCCCATTCTTCTTGGTCGAAAAATGGATACACATCTATGATCATTATCAATTCGCTCAGATATTCGACTTTATTCACATAATACAGCCCATTTTCGCCTAATCCTGATACCAGATTTTGTGCTTCCAGAGCTTTTTTGGTTTTCATAATTGTCTGAATTTCTTCTTCTGTTATTATTGAGTCTTCTTCGGTTTTCTCCTCATTTTTTTCTGAAATAGTGATGTTGCTGAAAAATGGAACAATGATGGACATCTTAAAGTTGAGATTAAAATGGCAGGTTTAAAGCATAGGAATTTTAGGAATTGTGAATTTTTGGTTTTAATTATAATTTTCCCTTAATTTGTTTTCAATTTTTTGACCAATTAGCTAAAAATAAACATTGTTAAATTACGAAAAAAATTTCGTTATTTTTTTTTGCTTAAATTAATATTTTTATTTAGGATTGAACAATCATTTCTAATTAATAATTTTAACATTTGCACAACAATATATTTTTTTTTGTTTTCATTTTATTTTAAAATCATTATAAAAAGTCCATAATTTTTTTTCTATTTTTTTTTAATTATTAAAGATTCTTTTTCTTTTCTTGCTTAATTAAAAAAAACTTACTCTATTTTTAATTTTAACAGATATTTTACAAGAAAACACCATAAATTATCTGTCAAAATATATGAAGCGTTTCGAAGAAGAAATTGATTACGAAAAAAACTCTGGCTCTTTTTCAATAAAGAGAGACTTCCTTGCGTAAAAAAATTCATTTTTTTCTGTTAAATTTTATAAAAAGGTCTCTTTTCGAGCAACATGACATTACAAATAAAAAAAGCATTGAATCAATTTCTAAATTAGGAGGAATTATTGGATTGGCCAATGCTTTAAAAACAGATTTAAATGTATATAGTTTCTTTTTTTATATATTTATGATCTTAAAGGATGGAATCAATCCAATTAATGCAATGGATATGGAAGAAAGAAAAAATGAGTAAAAATATGGAGAAAACTTAAAATATATATTTATAAATAGATTTGGAGTTAACATTGCTCCAATCAAAAAAATAAGAACCTACTGGGCTTTTGTAAATAAAAAACCTTTGGTTTGAAATATTTAAAAGAGATTTAGATGGTTGAAGCTTTTGAAGATAAAATGTTAAGGATTTTAAGTATATTTGGAGTTATTTCGTTGTTGATTGGATTAGCAGAAGGAGACTATGAAACTGTTTGAATCTTTTTTATATTTTATATTATTCTTTATATAAGGGATGGATTGATGGGTTTACGATATTGCTTTCAGTTTTGATTATTATAGTTGTGTCTTCAACAAATAATTATCTCAAAGACAAACAATTCGAAAATCTTTTCAGACAAGCTGATAAAAAAATCATTAGTGTTTGTCATTATAGCAATGTCTCTTTTCTAAAATTTCAATGATTAAAAGGTGAAAAGAAATGGCCAGAATTTCAATATTTCATCTGATGATTTACTTGTTGGGGATGTAATCCAAGTAAATATTGGTGATATATTACCAGTGGATGGCATTTTAATTGCAGGCAACGGTAGAATTATAATGAAATAAAAGATGTTTAATAAAATTTTCAGAAATTTTAATGGATGAGTCATCAATTACAGGAGAGTCCAAACTGATAAAAAAAATCCCATTGACTCAAAATTTTAATCATTCTTTTAATCCCTTTATGATTTCTGGGTCTAAAGCAATAGATGGAGAAGGTTTTATGCTTATATGCACTGTTGGCTCAAATACTCAAATAGGTTTGTCAAACAAAAACAAAACAAAAAATTATATATCGAGATAATATATTTATATTTTGCATTTTATGTAGGAAAACTCAAGATGGCTTTACAGGATGATGAAGATCCAACACCTTTACAAGTAAAACTTGAAGGTTTAGCTGAAGATATTGGAACACTTGGTTTGATGGCTTCGATTGTGACCATAGCTGTGCTTTTGGTTCATTTACTGGTTTATTTGATCAAGGGAGAGGTTAAAATTAAAACTAAATTATGAATAATGATTATAATTAGATGTCATTAATTTCCTTCTCATGCTTGAAATATCTTTTAAATTCGTTTTTATTGGGTGTGACTATCTTAGTAGCAGCTATTCCTGAAGGATTGCCTTTGGCTGTAACGGTCGCCCTTGCTTATTCGATTGATAAAATGAGGGAAGAAAATAACTTTGTTAAAAATTTAGCAGGTGTATTAGAACAAAATGAAAAAGAAATTCTGAAATTTTTATATTCATAGCGTGTGAAACTATGGGAGGAGTAAATAATATATGCACAGATAAAACTGGAACTTTAACTTTGAATAAAATGCAAGTGACAGCAATTTTCATTAATGATAATATAATTCACGAAGAAAATCTGAAAAAAGAAGCGTTTGCCACAAACATGCTTCAAATTTTGTGTGAAAGGTGATTATTTTATTTAAAAGAAAATGAGTAAATTCTTAATTTTATAAAAAAAAAGCATTTGCATAAATTCATCAATAAATCCAATAAAAAATAAAGAAGGCTTTTTCGAGAGCGTAAACAATAATTATTCCAAGATTAAATACAAAATTTAGAACGGAAGCCAAACGGAATGCGCTTTATTGTATTTTTCTTATAAAATGGGAATCGATTATCACTCTATCAGGAATAATGAAAAAGTTTTGATTGTTCTATTACAAAATCTTTTAAATTTTTCCTTTAGATTGTGAAAAAAATCCCATTTTCATCAGAACGAAAAAAAATGATCACAGTCTGCCAATCATCGAACCTCAAATCACTGATTTATGTGAAAGGAGCAACAGAAATAATTTTGGACCAATGCACTTCGATTCTAATAGATTCCAAAATTATTCAGTTATCTTCCATTTATTTTCATTTATAAAAAAACTAAATCTAATGCTTTAAGATTAACAAATGACCGTAAAAAAAATATTTTAAACACAGTGGTCAAGAAATTTGCTGAACAAACCTTAAGAACAATAGCAATAGCTTATAAAGAAATTTCCTTTAATTCGTCTATTGATGACGACGGCATTGACATTGATTTAATTTTAATTGGGATTATAGGCATAATGGATCCTCTTCGAGATGATATACCGAAATCAATCAATGTATGTCAAAAAGCAGGAATTGTGGTAAGAATGGTAACCGGAGATAATATCGAGACTGCAGTGGCCATTGCAAAAAAAGCTGGAATTTTAAGGAATTCTTATGAAATGAATGAAGTGACCTATGAGGTGATGGAAGGAGAGAAATTCATGAGATTATGTGGGGGTCTGATTGAGGAGAGCAAAATAATGAAGAATGGAGAAGAAAAAAAAGAGAATAAAATAAAAAATCTACAGGTTTTCAAAACAATTGCAGCGGAATTAAGGGTTTTATCCAGAAGTTCTCCAATAGATAAACAGACTTTAGTTTGTGGTTTGAAAGAATTAAAAAATATTGTTGCAGTGACAGGTTTTTTTAAAAAAAATTTGATAGAAATTTTGTATTTTTATGAATGTTATATTTTTTTTTTTAATTTACAAGAATTTTCTCTATAAAATAATTTATAAATTATAAAAAAGGTGATGGAACCAATGATGCCATAGCTTTAAAAAAAGCTGATGTGGGCTTTGCAATGAACAAAGCTGGCACTGATGTCGCTAAAGATGCTGCTGACATAATTCTTCTGGATGACAACTTCAAAAGCATCGTAACAGCTTGCAAATGGGGTCGAAATATCTTTGATTCTGTTCGTAAATTCGTTCAATTTCAGCTTACAATTAATGTAGTTGCTTTGGTTGTAGCTTTTTTAGGCTCAGCAATTCTTTCAACATCTCCACTGACTCCTGTCCAACTCCTATGGGTTAATCTTATTATGGATACCTTTGCAGCTTTAGCTCTTTCAACAGAACCTCCATCAGCTTCTCTATTAAAGAGAATGCCTTATTCAAGAGAAGAACATATAATAACAAAAGAAATGTTGATTTCAATATTATCACAAAGCCTGTATCAGTTGATTGTTTTGATTATCATATTATTTTGGGGACCTGAAATTTGGGGGATAAAAGACACATCCGATTTTGTTGATGAAAATGACTGGATTGAAGAAAATTATGTTCATTTTACTATATTTTTTCAAACATTTGTGATGATGCAAGTTTTCAATGCAATTAATTGCAGAAAATTAAAAATCAATGAAATCAACGTTTTTTCAAATTTTTGCAATAATCCTTTTTTTTTCTTGATTGAGCTTTTGATTCTTATTGTACAATTTCTTTTGGTTGAATTTGGAGGACAATTTGTCAAATTAAGTGGGTTATCGATCTATCAACATTTAGCTTGTTTGGGTTTAGGAATTGGAACTTTATTATATACTTTTTTGATAAAGAAAATACCATATTCATTTTTCGAAAGATTTATTGGAACTATTTCAGAAAAAACTTTGGAGAAAAGCGAGTTGGATCATAGTTTACCAAGTTTATTGAGAAAAAAATCAAGTTCCAGAATGATGCGATCTACTGACAGCACAAAATGATGAATGATTTGTGTTTAGTTTTATGATAATATAAATAAACAAAAGGAATTTAAAAAATAATTTTTTTTTAATTTTTTTTAAATTATGTCTTCTAAAAAAAAATATGAACAAAATTCAATAAAATAAAAGGCATTATTTTTATTTGAGTAGAGGAAATAAAAACAAAACAAAAACTGATGAAAAGAAAAAAAATCAATGAAACACAGCCAATTCAGATAAAACAGGAAGAGAATAGAAAGATAAAAATCCACAAAGTTTCTTTGATAAACCTAAAATCTCAACAAGAAAATAATGATGAGGCTAAATTCGAAAAATATTATAAAAAGTTGTACAAAAGCAATTTTAACGAAGGTTCTCTTTCATTGAAGAAAAAGATCAGCGGTTCTAACTATTCGAAATCTTATGAGAATTTTGCAAGTAAAAGGATTATAATTGACGAACAACACAAAATAAAATGCTTTAATTGCAGTCAATGCAACATCAGTGATTGTGATCACATAAATTCAGAAGAAATTAAACCAAAAAAATCCAATTTCAATTCAACAACAACAGCAACACTAAACTATTGTAAAACAATTGTAAAAAACAATAATATTATCATAAATCCTTTTCAAAAAAAAACACCCTTTAATTTAAAAATGAAAAAAATTGAAAAAAATGAAACTGCTAATAATGTTTATCAGAAAATAAAGAAAGATTGGGTTGAAGAGTTTTTCTGGAAAAAATACAATGAAGAAACTCCTTTGAAGAATCAGAAAGATTTCAAAGATATTGTGATGAATGATGCGTGTAAACCAGAAGTTAGTGATGATTTGAAATTATATAAGACTTTTAATTCACAATTCATGAGGAAAATATATTTCTTATCACCTTTCAAAAAGTATTTCGATAGAATTTCGCAAACGATTGAGGGAAATAATCATAATGAAGAAGATACAAACAATGAAAAATTGAAACAATGTCTTGGAGTTTTTTCAGATTATATTTTTGATGAGCATTTGGAAGTTAAATTGAAGAATTTTAATTATGAAAGTGAGATTTTTAAAAAAATCTTGTTTTTTCAAAATTTTTTGATCGAAAACTTGATGAAAAATAAACAAGAAGATTTAGCAAAAATGACTGATATCATCTTTAAAATGATGAGTTTATTGTATGAAAAAGCCCATTAATTTATTGATATAATTTATAAAAAAATTTTTTTTATGATTGAAAAATCATTTTAATTATTCAAAATAAAAGTCACGCATTGCAAAAACAATGGTATCAAATTCTGGTTTAAGCTTTTGCATAAGAGAGTGCATCCATTGTTATTTTTCAAACTCGGTATATTGATTTCAGCCAAAAAAAATATATCTTTTAAGCTTTTAGATGAAAAATAAAGAACGCCTAATATCGTGCAGTTTTTATTCAATAAATATTCATTTAAATAAAAGAAAATCAATGATACTTTGTTTTTGATCATTGACTCTCGAAGCAAGAAAGAAAATGTTGTTTTTTCTCAAGACATCTTTTAATCCTTGTTCATCTTTATAAGAGCTTTTTATATTATCTATGAATAAATATAATTTATATCAAAAACTGCATTTACAAATAGATTTTATTTACTTATTTCATAAATCAATTCATTGCTTTCAGGAATTTGTTTCCACAATAACCGAAAATTTTCTTTCTCTAAAATGCCTGTTTCAAGCTAAAAATCAAATGTTCATTATATTTTAAATTTTTTTTTATATTGAACCAACAAACAATTGAACATGCATGGAGTGTTGAAATAAAAAATATCTATTGTGGATTTGATTCCCATCACAAAGATCAAAGGAATAGAAGGCGAGTTTGAATCTCCGACCCCCTGTATATTCACATTGAAATTAAATATTTGGGTTTGATTTGGGAAAAGAGTGACACCATTAGTCAATTTTTCAATGGATAAATTGAAAAAGTTTGGCTTGATTTGAACTTCAAGCTCAGTCACCACAATATCCGAAATATTCGACACTTTCAAATTTAGTGTTATTAAATTGTTTTCTCTTCCAAAATTAGCCTCAATTTTCAACCCCTTTTTGCCATTTACTCCAAGATCTGTTTCTTTCAGAACAGTCTATATAATCATAAATTTTAATATTTTACATGATTTTATTTATGAAAATACCTCAAAAGGCACCATTGTTGAACTTTGTTCTACAATTTTCTGTTGTAGAACCACTACATTACTGCTAAATAAATCATTGTTGTTTTTCTCAATTTTTTGAGCATCATTGACTTTGGACTTATTTCCTTCCATTAAATCCAAAATTTTATTAGGAGTTATTTTGCTCTCTTTAATGCTTTCTTCTTCATGCATATCCAAAAGATCCAGAATATTTTCATTTTGATTCTTTGGAGCTGCTGTAACAAGTGGGGGTTGGACAGCAGCAGGTCTTTTAATGGAAGGCTGTTGTTTTTCTGCAGAGATTTCATTCGTTTCATTTAGGATTGGAGGCTGATTTTTCTTCTTTTCTTTGTCTTCTTCTTCATCATCTTCTTTATCATCACTGAATTTTCGTCTTTTTTAATTTTTTACAGTAAAAATTCAGAAATAAAACAATTAGTTTACTTAATATTCAAAGAATTAGCAGGTTCTTTTCTGAACAATTCACTTGGAGTCTTTAGAACTAAAGAGCTCACCAAAGCCAAATTTTCTATCATTTCATCAAGAAAACCACTTTCAAAACTGAAAGTCTCATCTCTCAATATGGGTTTATCTGATAACACCACTATTTTAGTCTTTTCAGGCTCACTTGACAGCATTCTCCAATAGACATATGCTCTGTCTCTAACATCTGGATTCTTTGTTTCATCAGTAGCCTTTTGCAAGAGATTTGTGATGAATGTTTCAGCTTCATCAGGGAATTTCAAAAAGATCTTAACACCAGCAGTTAGCATTTGTAGCTGAGTTGATCTTTCTTCCTGAGTAAACCTTTATAATTTATAACATAATTACAGAAAATATGATTTTAATATGTGCATTTCGATTTTTTTATTGATGATCTGCACAGAATTCTTGATTTTTTCAGCATATTCTCCCAATATCCAAATTGCTGCAGCTTTTGCTTCTGAATCTTCAACCGTTTCTAAGTTTTCAATGAGCTCATATAACGAATTCTCGGTGTCGACTTTGTTGGGATATTTCCTATAGATATTCTGCATCACAGGGAACATTTCCTGAGTTAAAGGAATGTCAGCTTCCTTATTGGTTTTTATAATCTTCACCAAAATTGAAAGAGCCCTATCAAATAATAAAGTTTCATTTCATTATAAAAAAATAAAAAAAAAGTTTTTTCCACAAATGTTTTACTTATCAACAGATTTGTCTACTTTTATTGCAATTTTTCCAATAACCTTAACTACTCTTGTTATATAGTCAGGATCAACTTCGCTGGAATATTCAGAAAGCTCATTGAGAACAATCTCATAATTTCTAACATCACTCAATTTGAGCAAAATCTCCAATTTTTCTATTTTGATATAATACGGCTCATTAAACTTGCAAAAAAACACTTTGGTTTCCTTTTCGAGAATCAGTGGTCTCTTTTGTAAAATGAAATTAATATTTTTCAAAATTATGTATTGAATTTCAGGTTGGTTCCAAGAGACCAAAGTAACTATAAAAATAAAACAATTTAACATATTTTTAATTAAAAAAAATAAAATCACCCAATGAAGGATTTAATTTTTTGCATAGGTTTCTGATAGTGTCTGGACTATTGATATAATCCAGGAATTTTATTATTATTTTGATGGCTGAAAAAACGACTGCTGGGTTTATATGTGATAATCGAGGTAAAATTCGGTCAATGATGCTAAAAAAATAAAATTTAGTTTTTAAATAAAGTAAAGAAAACTTTTCCGCTTCATTCGAATCAGAAGGGATATAATGAACCAAACAATCCAAAACAAATATTTGTCCCCATTCTGAAAGTTAATTTGTATTAAAAACAGGCATATATTGAAAAATTCTAGATATTAAACCTGTACAATCATTTATTGCAATCAAAAGCTTCTGAAGGATAGTGCTGTTCAATGTCAAAACATTATTGTTTCTGTTTCATGAAAAATAAATAAAAAAGTATTTAAAAAAAAATCTCTAAATTAGCAGTACCCTATTTGCGAAATCTCATACAAAGATATCACCATATTGGATATAACCATCGGGTTAGGCTCTTTCGATAACATGTTCTGCATTTTATCAATAAGTCCTGCCTGTTCCACAAGTTCGGGATTGACTTCATAAACTTTTGAAACACATAAAGCTGCAGTTTTTCTGACATAAGCGTCTTCATCACTGACTGCTTCTTTAAGCAGATCTATTAAATATTCATTTAGCTTTTTGACTCGTAAACAACCCATAGTTCTAACAGCCAAAGCCCGGATCAAAGGACTGCCTTTTAATACATCTTTTCTGAACAAATTTATAACCATTATTGCATCATCAGGTCGGTTCCTTGAATAGTTTATAATATATAAATAAACTAGTTTCTTGATATCGATTTCTGTATGCTCGAGGCATTTGATCACAGGTTGAAACAACTGAGAAACATCCTTTCCAATGGTCATTTGAGCGATCACTTTTTTTATTGCTTCTTTTTTCCGCTCAAAAACTGTTGAGTTTAAATCGTCTTTCAATTCGGAGATTTCAGATCGTTTATTTGATGAGCTGAAATATTTTGACATTTT
>JFJP01001810.1_pt1 | contig 33974 bp, 24 predicted proteins | sample 431651 | NCBI WGS metagenome assembly JFJP01 (sample SAMN02602958, study PRJNA72255) | Microbial mat metagenome, whole genome shotgun sequencing project. | biome: fresh water; feature: sink hole; material: water; isolation source: purple microbial (photo- and chemosynthetic) mats found in... | reverse complement strand
GAAGGCCTGTTACCGTTCGACTTGCATGTGTAAAGCATGCCGCCAGCGTTCAATCTGAGCCAGGATCAAACTCTTCAGTTCAATCTCTGTTTACTCTTTACTTCTACCCACTTCATTTAAAGCAGGTCGCTTCCATTCGCAGAATTGCTTCTGCTTGTGCAAGCATCAGGTTTATCTTTCGCTCCTTCACTTCAGACCTGAATCTTCCGTGATTTGGCTTAACCCAATGCCCACACCTTAAGGCTGTAAGTGATTTGTTAAAGAACTGTTTTTGTTACGTTTTTTACCGCTTCGCTGCGTTCGTTGCTGCAGCGAGAGACCGGCATTATAGGGAGCGTTTTCTGACCGTCAAGCTTTTGTTTCAGGTTTTTTACAACGAGGACAAAAGCTCAATCAAGTCATGATGTTAGCTACACAAATGAAATACGGGCAAAACGTCTTTTGCCCACTTGGGCGACAACTGAAGTGCCTTTTTTCAATATCAGGCCCTTATCCATCACTTTGTCACCGTCCAACTTTACTCCGCCGCCCGCGATCGACCGCATCGCTTCTGATGTACTGGGCACCAAACCTGCCATTTTGAGTGCTTGGGTGATGACCAAACCGCCTTCTGGCACCTCAAAACTGAACGCCTCGATGTCGTCCGGGATACCGCCTTGGCGAAAACGCGCCTCGAAGTCCTCCAACGCCAACCTGGCCGCATTGCTATTGTGAAAACGGGTAATGATCTCCTGCGCAAACATCACTTTGATGTCACGCGGGTTACGCCCGCCCTCAACCTCGCTCTTCCACTGTTTGATTACCGATAACGACTCGAAGGATAGCAACTCGATATAGCGCCACATCAAGGTATCCGAGACCGACATCAGCTTACCAAACTGCTCTGTTGGCGAATCGGTGATGCCGACATAGTTACCGAGTGATTTAGACATCTTGTTTACGCCATCCAGTCCTTCCAGCAACGGCATGGTCAAAATGCATTGCGATGGTTGACGATAGTGGCGTTGCAATTCTCGCCCCATGTGTAGATTGAATTTCTGATCGGTGCCGCCCAGCTCCAGATCTGCCTTCAGAGCGACCGAGTCATAGCCTTGAATCAACGGATAGAGAAATTCATGTATTGCAATCGGCTGTCCGCCCGCATAGCGTTTGGAAAAATCGTCACGTTCCAACATGCGCGCAACGGTGTGCGTTGCCGCCAGTTTGATCATGTCAGAGGCGGCCATGGCCCCCATCCAGCGTGAATTGAATTCCACCTCGGTTTTTTCCGGGTCAAGAATTTTATAAACCTGAGCTTGATAAGTTCGAGCGTTCTCCTCCACTTGATCCGGCGTCAACGGAGGGCGCGTGGCGTTCTTGCCGGTCGGATCTCCGATCATGCCAGTGAAATCGCCGATCAAGAAAATCGCCTGATGCCCCAGATCTTGAAGTTGCCGCATTTTGTTGAGCAATACCGCATGGCCCAGATGAAGATCGGGGGCGGTTGGATCAAATCCGGCCTTGACCCGCAAAGGACGACCGGTCTTGAGCTTTTCGACTAACTCGGCTTCGACGAGCAAATCGTCGCAACCTCGTTTGATGATTTCCAGGGATTCTTCGATGGACGGCTTATTCATTTGTGCTTTGACCTGTGTTTGGGAAAACCCAAAACTGCCAAGCAAGGCCAGGGACAAATGGTGGAGCGGGTGATGGGAATCGAACCCACGTATGCAGCTTGGGAAGCTGCCGTTCTACCATTGAACTACACCCGCGTTGTAAACTCGCGGGCCAGAATCCTACTTGATTTCGCGGGCTTAACAAAGTGATCACTCTCAGCATCAATGGCCAACAGCGTCAATTTTCTTCCAACATGAGCGTTTCCAATCTCCTTGACGAACTTGCTCTTGCCGGCAAGCGTGTTGCGGTGGAACTAAATGGCGATATCGTACCCAGAAGCCAGCACGCCGAGACTTACCTAGCTGACTCCGATCAACTGGAAATTGTCGTCGCGGTAGGCGGCGGCTAGTAAATTATCAAGCCTCATTTGCCTGCGCCTTCCTGGCGCAGGCTAACTGTTTTTTCGGATTACCCCATGGACCCACTCATCATCGCTGGCAAAACATTCAATTCCCGCCTGCTCGTCGGCACTGGCAAATACAAGGATTTCCAGGAAACCCGCACCGCTATTGACGCCTCGGGGGCACAGATTGTCACTGTTGCCATCCGTCGAACCAATATTGGCCAGGACCCCAAACAGCCCAGCCTGTTGGACGCGCTGCCACCCAAGCAGTTTACGTATCTACCCAATACCGCTGGCTGCTATACCGCCGACGACGCAATTCGCACTTTGCGCCTGGCGCGTGAACTGCTGGATGGTCATGATCTGGTAAAACTGGAAGTACTGGGCGACCCGCAAAGCCTCTACCCGAATGTAGTCGAAACTCTCAAAGCTGCGGAGGTGTTGGTCAAGGATGGTTTCAAAGTCATGGTCTACACCAGTGATGACCCCATCATCGCCAAGCAACTCGAAGACATTGGCTGCGTTGCCGTCATGCCACTGGCGTCTCTTATCGGCTCTGGAATGGGCATTCTCAACCCGTGGAATTTGCAGATCATCATTGATCGCCTGAAAGTCCCGGTGATCGTCGACGCCGGAGTCGGCACCGCGTCGGATGCGGCAATCGCCATGGAACTGGGCTGCGACGCGGTGCTTATGAATACTGCTATTGCGCAGGCGCAGAATCCGGTTTTGATGGCATCCGCGATGAAGAAGGCGGTCGAAGCCGGGCGCGAGGCTTTTCTGGCTGGACGCGTACCGAAGAAGATATATCAAGCCAGTCCGTCTTCTCCCACCTCCGGATTGATCGGATCTTGAGTTTTGCCGCGCCCGGATACCCGGTTGATAGATCTCAATAACAACGCTTGATGCCAGAACAAACTTCACATCACACCATTCGCTCCTTCGTCCTGCGTGCCGGTCGAATAGGTTCAGGGCAGCAAAAAGCGCTACAGGAGTTCGGACCGCGCTTTGTTGTGCCTTATCAAGCCAATGAACTCGACCTCGACGCAACATTCCAGCGTCATGCCGAAAAGATACTGGAAATCGGCTTTGGCATGGGCGGCGCCACGGCTGAAATTGCGGCGAATCATCCAGAGAAAGACTATCTTGGCATTGAGGTTCACACGCCTGGGGTGGGCGCGCTACTCAAGCAAATCGGCGAACGCCAGTTAAGCAATCTGCGCATTGTTCAACACGATGCAGTAGAAGTCATACAACGCATGCTTGCGGATGCCAGCCTGGATGGCATCCACATTTACTTCCCCGACCCATGGCACAAATCGCGGCACCACAAACGCCGTCTTATTCAAGCTGAATTTGTCACCCTGCTGAGTCGGAAATTAAAACCTGGCGCTTATCTACATCTCGCCACGGACTGGGAAAATTACGCCCAACAAATGCTGGAAGTCCTCACCGGCGAGCAAAACTTGTTGAATACGGCAAACGATTTTGCTATCCGCCCCGAGTACCGTCCGCTGACAAAATTCGAGCAACGTGGTCTGCGCCTTGGGCATGGGGTTTGGGATCTCGTTTTTCGACGTCGCTAACCGCCTCTTGCCAGGCTGAAGTGCGATTCCAAAAAGACACTCGCCCGCCTCCCGGGCGGTAATATTCATCGCTACAATTCGCAAACTTCTTATTTACTAAGTACAAGCCATGAAGAGCAGCGAAATCCGCCGCCAGTTTCTAGAGTTTTTTGCCTCAAAAGGGCACGTTCCTGTCGCCTCCAGTTCACTCATACCCGGCAATGATCCGACGCTGCTATTCACCAATGCGGGGATGGTGCAGTTCAAGGATGTCTTTCTGGGAAGGGAAACGCGACCCTACGTTCGAGCCGCATCGAGTCAGCGTTGCGTGCGCGCCGGCGGCAAGCACAACGACCTTGAAAACGTCGGTTATACCGCGCGCCATCACACCTTTTTTGAAATGTTGGGCAATTTCAGTTTCGGCGATTATTTCAAGCCGGATGCGATCCACTTTGCCTGGGAGTTTCTGACCCAGACATTGGCGATTCCCAAAGAAAAACTCTGGGTCACGGTTTACCAGGACGATGATGAAGCATTCACGATCTGGGCGAATGAAATCGGCGTCGCGACAGACCGCATCACTCGAATTGGCGACAAGGGCGGTCAGCGTTACCACTCAGACAACTTCTGGGCGATGGGCGATACCGGCCCCTGCGGCCCCTGCACGGAAATCTTCTACGATCACGGCCCTGAAGTACCGGGCGGCCCACCTGGTACACCTGAAGAAGACGGTGACCGCTATATCGAGATCTGGAATCTGGTGTTCATGCAATACAACCGCGACGAAGCCGGTGTGATGCACCCGTTGCCCAAACCCTCGGTAGATACCGGCATGGGACTGGAGCGCATCTCCGCGGTCATGCAGGGCGTTCATTCCAACTACGAAATCGACTTGTTCCAGGCGCTGATCAAAGCGGCCGCGCGTGAAACCGGCGCGACGGATAACCGCAACAACTCGCTCAAAGTCATTGCCGACCACATCCGCGCCTGCGCCTTCCTGATTGTCGATGGCGTTATCCCGGGCAATGAAGGTCGCGGCTATGTGCTGCGCCGGGTCATTCGCCGCGCCATCCGGCATGGTTACAAACTAGACTGCAAGACCCCCTTTTTCCACAACCTGGTGGCAGATCTTGCTGACATCATGGGCGAAGCCTACCCAGAACTCGTCGCCTCCCGCGATCGCGTAGCGGGTGTTCTCAAACAAGAAGAAGAACGCTTCGCTGAAACACTGGAAAACGGCATGGGCGTGCTGGAAACAGCGATGGCGTCCGAAGACAAGATGCTGGATGGTGAAACCGTCTTCAAGCTTTACGATACATACGGCTTCCCGCTCGACCTGACCGCCGACATCGCACGCGAACGCGGCATCACCGTCGACTTCGCCGGTTTCGAGCATGCCATGCAGATGCAACGCGAGCGCGCTCGTGCCGCCTCCAAATTCAGTATCGGCAAGGGTCTGGCATTCGATGGCCAAAAAACCGAGTTCGTCGGCTATGAAAGCCTTGTACAAGACGCGCATATCGTCGCGCTCTACAAGGAAGGCGTCCAGGTCAGCGAAATCAGCTCCGGCGATGACGCCGTAATCGTGCTTGACCGCACCCCGTTCTACGCTGAATCTGGCGGACAAGCGGGTGACATTGGCGAAATTTCCAGCGGCCAGGGGAGTTTCAACGTCGAAGACACGCAGAAGATTCAGGCGGAAGTTTTCGGCCACAAAGGTCATCTCGCTGTCGGCAAACTGGTCGTGGGCGAAACCGTGCATGCCCAGGTGAATGCGGAAGCTCGTCAACGCACCGCCTACAATCACTCGGTCACCCATCTCATGCACGCCGCGCTGCGCGCTGTTCTGGGTTCGCACGTTTCACAGAAGGGTTCACTGGTCGATGCCGAGCGCACCCGTTTCGACTTTGTTCACCCACAACCGGTCACCCCGGACGAAATTCGCCGCATCGAAGAACGAGTGAACGCCGAAATACGCCGCAACAACCGCGTTGAAACCCGCCTGATGAAGCACGAAGATGCCATCAAAGCCGGTGCCATGGCGTTATTCGGCGAAAAATATGGCGACGAAGTCCGCGTCGTTGGGATGGGTGATTTTTCCACTGAACTGTGTGGCGGAACACACGTTAATCGTACGGGTGACATCGGCTTGTTCAAAGTTCTGGCGGAAGCGGGCGTCGCCGCTGGCATACGTCGGATTGAAGCGGTTACCGGCCCCGGTGCGCTGGCCTTCGCGCAAGAACAGGAAGCCACTCTGCGCCATGTCGCCGACCTGGTCCGCGCACAACCGCATGAGATCGCCGTGCGACTGGCGCAGATTCAGGATCAAGTGAAATCGTTGGAAAAGGAACTGGCGCGCTACAAATCAAAAATGGCCGCAAGCCAAGGTGACGATCTAATCGTTCAGGCGGTCGAAATTAACGGCATCAAAGTTTTGGCCGCTGCTATCGAAGGCGCTGATGCCAAAGCCTTGCGAGAACTTGCCGACAAGATGCGCGACAAACTCAAATCCTGCGCACTGGTACTTGGCAGCGTGGTCGAAGGCAAAGTAGCGCTGATTGCTGCGGTTACGCCAGATGTCATCAGCAAGGTAAAAGCGGGGGAACTGGTTAATTTTGTGGCCGCACAAGTAGGTGGAAAAGGAGGCGGCAAGCCTGATCTGGCTCAGGCGGGTGGTACCGAACCAGAAAAATTGCCCGCTGCCCTTAAAGGGGTAGTAGATTGGGTACGCAGTAAGTGTGGCGACTGAATTCAATGAGTGAGGAATAAAGCCTATGTTCGGGTTCTTCAAACGCAAGAAGAGCGAAGAGGATCCGCTTAGCGACCTGAAAACGGTTTCGCGCTGGATGCAGGAGCTCCCCGCAGGTGACATCTACACGGCACAGGAACAGGTGGTGCAGAGCCTGATTCAGTTCAACCATGCCGGCCTGCCGATGTCCAAGGATCGACTGCAGGTTCTCATGCACCTGGATAATCAGGCGCGCGAAATGCAGTACTCGTTGTGCATGCAGTACCTGCGCAACCCGCGCATGTCGAAGGTCATTGAATCACGCCTGTGGACCGCCATTCACGCCTTCTACTGGGAAGTCACTCGCGGCTATCACAGCTTCCTGATGGATTTTGTCGGCAACCCCGGTGGCAGCAAAATTCAACCGGCAATACCGCAAATCACCGCGCGCGCGCTGCGCGGCTTTGCCGACATCTTCAAATGGCGCTATTTCCGCTATGAAAAGGTCGAAGAAAAACTCTGGCAGCGCCTGCACAATCTTTATCGCATCGCTGAATTTGACGGTTTCCAGAATACCAGCATGAAGCTCTACGCCTCAGACTCGCTGCCTTCGAGTTGCATGAGAGAGTACGTCCAGGCGCTACTGCTGTCGCCATTAGGCGCCGGCAGCATGACCCCGAAACAAATAGAAATGGTCGATAGCTGGCTGGATAACTGGGCAGACAAGTCGCAACTGGAAAACACTTTCGACTCCGATCGTCATTTCTTTTACATCGACCAGGAAAGAGGTCATGGCCTGAAGCGCATTCGCCCGACCGTCGAAATCCAATCCAGTTTCCGTTACATCGATATCGAACCCCTGCAAGAACACATCAAGCGCACCGAGTTTGCGTTGAAATCGGGTGCGCTGCCTCCAAGCCTGGGGTTGGGTGAAGAGTTTCGCCTGCCGGACGGCTACGACCTGCTCAGTCATGTCGCCAACGAATGGGCAGCGACCAGTGAGCGTGAACGTCGTGTCGACAATCGCGCGCCTACCGATGGCCGCTGCGAGGTGGTGCGCGATCTCGGCGCAATCTGCAAACGCTTGGAGACCGAACTGCTGATCAGCAGCGGCAACAGCCCCAGCCAGCAACTCAGCATGGAAGAGATACTCGATATCAAACTCTATGGATTTGTCACCGAGCGTACCAAATCGGCGGCAAACCAGCGTTCTCAGGGCAACCGAGACCTCAGCGCCGAACAATGGCCGCTGCTTGATCGAAGCAACTCCGGACTGGGCGTCATGCTGAGAGGCGAAGAAAGCGAATGGGTCAAGGTCGGCAAACTGCTTGCGATTCGTCTTGATCCCACCCATGCCTGGCAAATCGGCATTATTCGGCGCATCACGCGGATGCCGGACGAGATGCGCAAGATCGGCGTCCAGACTCTGAGCAGCGAACCGCTGCTGGTTCAACTCGAATCGCATGAAATCTCCGCCGGTCTGAGCTATTCCGTCGAACATAACAACCTGGCGGAAAATTCCACCAACCAGGCGCTGATTTTTCCGAATCTGCAAGATAGCAAACTGATCATCATGGAAAGCGCACGTTATGCCCACGGCCGGCAATTCAAGATGCGCTCCCCAACCGAGGTGCACCATATCCGGCTCGAATCAGTGCGTGACAAGGGGGACGGCTGGCTGATGACAACTTATAGTCAGTCAGCCTGACAATCTGGGCAGGGCATACCCTTGCGGCCCCATTCTTGGGCTGCAAGCGGACAAGAAAACAAAAGGCAGCATGATGGAGAACCCTTGTGAAATCTGACTCAAAACCGGCCCTGCTCATCGTTGACGATGACCCGCTCATCACCGACACGCTGCACTTCGTTTTATCGAACGATTTCGAAGTCTATGTGGCGGAATCGCGGCAACAGGTCAAAAGCCTGTTGACGCAACTTGATACCGCGCCGCCGCTTGCACTGGTCGATCTCGGGCTGCCACCATCACAGCACAAGCCGGACGAAGGCTTCGCCCTGATTACCGACCTGCTCAACTACTCCAACAAAATCCGCATCCTGGTTCTTTCCGGCCAGAACGACGAAGCCAATGCGCGCCATGCCCGGGCGCTGGGTGCAATCGATTTCATCGGCAAACCGGCCGACCCGCAGACCATCAAGGAAGCCCTGTTCTCCGCCCTGCGCTTCAATCAGGAAGAACCCGCGCTTCAGGCCCTGCCCGCATCACTTGAATCAAGTGGCATCGTCGGCGCCAGCTTCGCCATTGACCGGTTGCGCAATCAGATCAAGTTATATGCAGATGCGCCGTTTCCCGTCCTGATTGAAGGCGAATCCGGCAGCGGCAAGGAATTGGTCGCCAAGAGCCTGCATCAATGGTCGAAACGGCATAACAAACCCTATATGGCGCTCAATTGCGCCGCCATTTCACCCACCCTGGTTGAACCCACCCTTTTTGGCTACGCCAAGGGCGCCTTTACCGGGGCTACGCAAGCGCAGACCGGATATTTCGAAGATGCCCGCGAAGGCACTTTGTTTCTCGATGAAATCGGCGAGCTTCCGTTGGAACTCCAAGCCAAACTCCTGCGCGTACTGGAAAACGGCGAATTCCAACGGGTTGGCGAAACCGGTAGCCGCTTCTCCAACGCCCGCATCGTCGCCGCCACCAACCGCGATTTGCGCAAAGAAGTACGCGAAGGACGTTTCCGCGGCGACCTCTACCATCGACTCTCGGTGTTTTCGGTACATGTGCCGCCGCTGCGTGATCAGATAGAAGACAAACTCTCACTGCTGGAGCACTTCCGCAGCCACTTTGCGCGCCAGGTCAACGCCGAGCCATTTGTTTTCTCGCCCGACGCGCGTCGCCTTTGGGAGGACTATCATTTTCCCGGCAACGTGCGCGAACTCCGTAATATCGTGATCCGTCTGACCACCAAGTACGCCGGCCGCAGCATCAACGCGCGCGAACTGGAAGACGAATTCGACCTCGACGTAGTCTCCCCCTCCAGCATCCCGTTACCTACTGACGGTTTGGCGTTGCAGGAATATGCCAAGGCGCACCTGCGCAACTTGCACAACTTCAACCTTGACCAGGTTATCCGGCAATGGGAACGCAGCTATGTCGAAGCCGCGCTGGCGATGACACATGGCAACCTCTCGCAAGCCGCCAAAATATTAGGCGTCAACCGAACCACGCTTTACAGTCGCATGCAGACCTACCAGCAGGATTAAGCTGAATTTCTAATCTTGCAACGCGGTCGTTGCAAGATTCAGAATTCATCCAGCGAAAATGGCCCACTTTCCCGAACCGCCAAAACTAGGCGAATGGCTCGCCGGACAAGGGCTGATCAGCCCCGACCAACTACGCATCGCGCTGATGGAGCAGAGCGCCAGTGGTCTTCCGCTGGGGCGTCAACTGATCAGTCTGGGCTTCATCAATGACAGCGTGTTACGAGATGTGCTGGCGCAAAACGCGGGCGAAACCAGTATTGATCTGGCGCATGTCATTGCCGACCCGGAAGCCATCGCACTGACCCCGGAGCACTTGGCGCGTCGGCATCACGTGTTACCGCTGGCGGCGGATACCGATGAACGCACGCTTACCGTCGCGGTGCCGGACCTGTTCAACCTGGTCGCGCTCGACCAACTGCGCGCCCACCTCGAAGGCCGTTACGACATCCGTCCGGTATTGGCGGCGGAAGCGCAGATCCTCGAACATCTCGACAAGTTCTACGGTTTCGATTTATCCGTCGATGGCATCCTGAAAGAGATCGAAACGGGCGAAGTCGATTGGAGCAGTCTGCATACCGGCGGCAATGTCGGCGCGAACAGCAGCCTGCAGATGGGAACTGAATACACCCAGCCGATTGTGCGGCTGGTCAATGCCATGCTGGCGGAAGCGGTCAAACGCGGCGCTTCGGACGTGCACTTCGAACCAGAGGCGGCTTTTCTCCGCGTGCGCTACCGAATCGATGGCGTCCTCGAAGCCATGCGCAGCCTGCACCGGAAATACTGGCCGGCCATTTCGGTTCGCCTGAAAGTCATCTCCGGCCTCAACATCGCTGAATCGCGCGCGCCGCAAGATGGCCGTCTTTCGCTGACCCTATATGGTCGCGGCATCGATTTTCGCGTCTCCAGCATGCCGACATTGCATGGCGAGAACATCGTGCTGCGCATTCTCGACCGGGAAAAGTCGATCATTCCACTCGCCCGCATGGGCTTGCCGGAAGAAACCCTGGCGCGCTTGCTCGGTGCGATTTCCCGCCCTGAAGGACTGGTCATCGTTACCGGCCCCACCGGCTCGGGCAAGACCACCACGCTGTATTCGCTGCTGGCGCATCTGAACCGGGAAGAGGTCAACATCATGACCCTGGAAGACCCGGTCGAATATCCTCAACCTCTGATCCGCCAGACTTCATTGACCGAACTCTCCAAGGTTGATTTCGCCGCTGGCGTGCGCGCCATCATGCGGCAAGATCCGGACATCGTTCTGGTCGGCGAGGTACGCGACAAAGAAGCCGCCGAAATGGCATTCCGCGCCGCCATGACCGGCCATCTGGTGTTCACCACCTTGCATACGCATTCCGCGTTGGGCGTATTCCCGCGCCTGGAGGATATGGGCATCAGCCCGGCTATTCTTGCCGGCAACATCGTCGCGGTTGTAGCGCAACGTCTGGTGCGCCGCTTGTGCCCGCATTGCAAAGAAGCCTACAGCCCGGATGAAGCGGAACGGCGTTTGCTCGACAACAACGCCCCGGAGCATATTTATCGAGCCAAAGGTTGCGCCCATTGCGCCTACAAGGGCTATCGCGGCCGCCTGCCGTTGATGGAACTGCTGCTGATGGATGCCAGCCTGGATGAAGCCGTTTTGCGCGGCGCAACACCGCGCGAATTGGCCAGCCTGGCTGAACAACGCGGCTGGCGCAACCTGGCTGAAGACGGCCTTGAACGCGTCCGTTGTGGCGACACCTCGCTGGCTGAAATCAGCCGGGTGGTCAACCTGTCCAGACGCTGACCGGCATCCTCGAAACAGTTCAGACCATGCCCCGTTTTCGCTACCGCGCCGCTAATGTCGATGGCCATCGCATCCAGGGCGAACTCGCCGCCATCAACGATATCGATCTCGATCTGCGCTTGCGCCGCATGGGGTTGACGCTGATTCGGGCGCGCGCGGCCAATAGACGCGGCTTATTCTCGTCCTGGCATGCCAGTCGACGCGACCTGATCAGCTTCTGCTTTCATATACAACAGATCGCCCGCGCCGACGCACCGCTGCTGGAAGGACTGAAAGACCTCATCGCCAGCACAGAAAATTCTCGTTTTCGCGACCTGCTCGCGTTGGTGGCGGACGATCTGGAAGGTGGCAAGTTGCTGTCGGAGTCGCTGTCAGCGCATCCCGATGTATTCGATCGGGTTTTTGTCGCGCTGGTGCATGCCGCCGAAACCAGTGACCAGATGGAAACTGTCTTCGCCCGACTCGAAGCCCGGCTCAAGCAGCAAGATGAACTGCAAACCGAATTCACCCGCCTGCTGATTTATCCCAGCCTCGCCGCCAGCGCGGTATTTGCCGCCGCCGGAGTATTGCTGTTTTATCTCACGCCCAAGTTGGCATTGCTGGTAAACAGCCTGAACATGCCGATGCCAGCGGCCACACGCGGCTTGATCATCGCCTCCGAACTGGCGCGCACGCATATATTCTGGATGCTGCCATTGCTCTTGTTCGCCGGTCTGGGGTTTTTTCTGGTGCTGCGGCATTCACCCAAATTTGCCAACCGCATGGATGCAGTCTGGCTCAAATTACCCATTCTCGGCCCCACCTTGCGCAAACACATTCTGGCGCGAGTTTCCGGCCTGCTCGCACTGTTGCTGCAATCAGGCGTCGGTTTGCTCGACGCCCTGCAAGCTTGCGCCGAAAGCGCCGGCAACCGCGTCATCCAACTCAAATTGATTGCCACCGCGCAGCACATCGCCGCGGGCGAAGGCGTCGCCAACAGTCTGCGCCAGCAAGAACTGTTACCGCCGTTGGTATTGCGCATGGTGCATACCGGCGAAGCCAACGGCGCTTTGGCGGAATCATTCGAAAACGTAGCCTGGTTCTTTGAGCGAGACTCCCGCGAAACCATCACCCGCGCGCTGAAATTGCTCGAACCCGGGTTGGCCGCGCTACTTGGCCTGCTGCTCGGGGTGTTGATGTTGGCGGTGTTCTTGCCCATCTACCAGATCATTGGAGAATTGCCGCTATGAATTTCAAAGCGCCAGCCTTCAATGCACTGACCTTGAACGACTTCATCCTGCTCTATCTTTCCGCGGCGGGAGCGAGCAGTGCTTTGTATCATCGCGCCGCGTTGAAGGAAGTTCACTCGCTTCCCAGCGACGAGGAAGGTTGGGAATATTTCAATGCGATGTTGCTGAAGCATCCCGACAAGCCGGTTGCCATCGCGGTCGACACGGTAGACGAGATTTATCGGCAAGATATCCTGCCACGCGCGCATGGCGCCGACCGGCGCGAAATGACCGATCGACGATTGCGCCAATTGATCCACCATTCCGTTTATCGCGCCGCCTTGCGGCAGAGTCCGGTGGCCGGTCCGGGCCGGCAAGACCGCTATCTGATGATGGGGCTGACCAATACCGAAATCGTGCGGCCATGGCTGGACATCCTGCACATGCGCGGCTCCCACCTGGCCGGCATCTGGTTATTGCCGGCGCTGGCGATTCCGTTGGCGAAAAAATTCGGACTCACCCAAAGCCGCTTGTTGCTGGTATCCGAGCAAACCGGCGGCCTGCGCCTGACCTATCTGGAAGATGGCGAATTGCGTTTCTCGCGACTGGCGCCAGTCGATAGCAGCGAATACGAAAATCCGCTGGAAAGCTACGCCGAGGAAATCGAACGCACCCGCCAATCGTTGGTCGGCCAACGACTCCTGGCGCGCTCGGAGCCCTTGCGCACCTTGCTGCTTGACCCGCTCAACACCTTGGCGGAGCTGCATGCCTTTTTGCCCGAATCGGCCGGCTTTTTGTGCGAGAGCATTCTGCGTGGAGAACTCCTGGAGAAACTCAAGCTGCCGCCGACGTTGCTGGCGGAGTCATCCGACGCGCTGTATCTGAAATTACTGCCGGATGCACCGCGCAGCGCCAATCTAATGACGCGCGAACAACACGCCATCACCCGTTTTCACTGGCTGAAGCGCGGCCTGTTGTTTGTCGCCGCAGCCTGGTTCGGCCTGGCGGCATTGGCTTCCAGCCTGCTGTTGCTGGATAGCTGGCGACTTCAGCACAATGCCGACATCGAGCATGCTGCGAGGCAGCAAAACCAGACCAGGGAAGCGGATCTACTGGCCGAAGTCGGCGGCGCAACAGCCCTCGCGCAACGCATCAGAACAGTACAAATCTGGCAGCGCATTGCCGCGCTGGAGCAAGACCCGGTACCGATGTTTCAGCGCATCCTGAATATCAGCAACAAAATAGGCAACCTGCATATTCAGCGGATGGAATGGGTGACCGGAGAGGCAGTAATTCTCGCCATTGAAGGCGAGGTGATCTCTTTCGACAACGATTTCAGCGCGGCTCACCGGCGCGTGCAAGACCTCGCCGATCAACTGCGCGGCGATCTTCCCGCCAATCGGATCATCAGCGTCAAGCGCTGGCCGTTGAACGCATCGACAACCAGCGACCTGGAAGGCGAATTCGGCAATAGCCATGTCAACGCACGTTTCTCGATTGAAGTTGCGGAGACACAGCGATGAAACATCTGCTACAGAAACTGCGTTTCCCCATCACACTATTGCTAGCCTCATTGCTGCTGGGAAGCGGTCTGTTTCTGGTTTCGTTGAATTCCCGCCTGAAATCCGAAGCGCGCCTGATTGCCGAAAAATCAAGCGCCGATGAATCCGCCCGCGCGGTTCGCGAAGCGCCGGCCCGACTGATCGAAGATCGCAACGCATCAAAGCTGTATCGGCATATTCTCGAAAGCGGGTTTATCGGCGAAGAAGATCGTGTCGGCTGGATTAGCGCGCTGGCGCAAACCCGGACCAAAATGCAACTCGCCAGCCTGTCCTGGCGGATGACGCCGCAAGCATCCAGCCCACTCGCGCCCGACCTGTTTGTCAGCAACATGGAATTCACCGCCAGTTCGATCGACCCGCAAAAACTCCGCGCGCTGATCGAACAATTGCGCGCCGAAGCGCGCGGTCGCTTCACCATTGAACGCTGCGCGCTGGAGCTCGACCGAGACGGCATCGGCAAGCAGGCTACCTGTCGTCTCAACTGGTGGACGCTCAGTCAACATGGAAACTGAATGCTATTGGGTCGGCAAGGCCGCCGCCCGCCAGCCGATGCGGGGCTTCACCCTGATCGAACTGGCGATCGTCCTGTTCATCATCACCCTGCTGCTGGGGGGCGTACTCACCCCGCTCAGCCAACAAATCGCCGAACGACAAATTGGAGAAACCCGACGCGCCCTGGAGGCGGCCCATCTGGCGCTGGTTGGCTACGCCCTGCGCCAAGCCGACCAGGCTGGCCCGCTGCCCTGCCCCGACTGGCCGGGCGCTCCCTCGAAAAAAACCGATGACGACGCCAGCGACGGACTGGAAGACCGACTTGAAGATGGAAAATGCGCCGCACTGGCGGGAAATCTGCCCTGGAAAACACTCGGCCTGGCCGAAGGCGATGCCTGGGGCAACCATCTCGGTTATGCCGTTGCCAACGACTGGACCTTACCGGCCGATCGCGCGCCGTTAACCGATTCGCTGTCCACTGCGGCAGACGGAGAAAATCTGCCGCAGATTTGCCCGGACAGAATTTGCGCTCAACCCATGACCTCCGCCGCAGTGATTATTTCTTACGGCCGCAATGGTTTCGGCGCCAGCAACCTCAACAACAAACGCAATCTGGCGCCAACTTCGGCGGATGAAATTGAAAACGCCAACCAGGACAGCCGTTTCATCATGCGTCCGCCACGCCCGGCGGACCACGCCAGTGGCGAATTCGACGACTTGGTGTTGCCCATTTCCGCCGATTGGCTGCGTGGCCGGCTATGCGATCCCGCTTCTTTGTGCCGGGGTGGCGACTGAACAACATCACTCCGGCAATACACAGCGCATCGGCTTTAATCCCTGGGGCCAGGCTGAATCGGGGCTCGGCAAGACATATTCGGCAATCGAGTCGGCGATGATCAAACGCGCCGTACCCGACTCTGGACGCGGCCCGTAGCGCACCCCCATGACGCCCTTTCTGGCGAGACTGGCGGCATGTTCGCGGGCTTGCTCGAGCGCGGCAAAAGCCCCCAAAGAAAGCGCGTTACGCATCGAACCGCCTCTGACCGGCGCCATGTCACTGATGCCCAGACGTCGCACTTCTTCGATTTTCACATCCAACGCAGCCTTATCCTTGAACGGCGGCAAGAACACCCACCAGCCAAGCGGTTTGTCGAGTTCAATACGATAAGCGCTGAAGGTAATACCGATTTGTGCGAGATACGACTCGATGCTGAGCAGATCATCCGGAGCCAGCTGACTCCAGCTCAAACAGCGCCGGTTCACCTCGGTGAGCGGACTGTCAGGCGGGGTTGCCGGGTCGGTCTGGATTTCCGCCGGCGCCGGCTGCGCGGGGCTGACAACTTCTCGTTCAAACGGTGTTTGCGATGCCAGCAGATGTACTTTGTCGGCGTTGAAAAGCGCTTGTTCCGGCGCCGTCGGCGTGCCGTATTGCAACGCCATGCCGGCCACAAATACGCCCACATTGAGCGCCAGCAGCAAACCAACCAGTTTCAACACGCCGCCGTATCCAGGTCGATCCATGCCAATCCTTCCAGAACCAGATCTTCGATTTCAATCAACTCCAACTGCAGCCAATCGCGTACCTTGTCGCGCGCGCCGCCGCTCAGAATCACTAATGGCGGTCTAGCGTCGGGAATCGGCATCCGCGCGCAAAGCGCATTGATCACCCCCGCTTGCGCCAGTGCAATTCCCATCTCGACCGCCGTATCGGTATCGCGCGGCCAGGCGGCGATCCCGACGCCAGGCAAACTCACCGTCGATGACCGCATCCGGTTTTCGACCTGGCCGGTGCCACGCAGCAAAGACGCCCGCATCAAATCAGGCCCGGGGACAATGACGCCACCGAGAAATTCGGCGTTTCGACTCAGCATATCGACCGTGGTTGCGGTACCCACGTTGACCACGATGCAATCTCCCAGCTTCAGGCGAGCGGCGGCAATCAGCGCGGCATAGCGATCCGCACCCAGTTTTTCAGGTTGCTCATAGCGATTGACCAAACCATATTTTTCGCGCTCCGGGGTCAGCCATCGGGGCGTCACGCCGATGCTGGCAAACGCCCGCCGCAGCGTGGTTTGCGTCGTTTCATCGGCAACACAACTGATCAAGGCGCGGGTCAAAGGGAAACACCGCCAGACCGGCTCCAGTTCCGCTGCCGCAACGGTTTGCGTCGCGCCGCTCGCGTGAAGCACACCGGCACTGACAATGCGCCACTTGATGCGGGTATTACCGGCATCGACCAACAACCTCATGCTTGCACCGCTCGCAAGCTGACTTCGCCGGAGTGCATGGCGCGCACGCCGGTGGCCGTCTGCAGCAACAACGCGCCTTGCGCATCAACCCCCAGCGCGGCGCCGTAAGTGGCCTCGCCGAGACCGTTCAGCAGGCAAACCGGCTGACCTTGATGTGCATGACAGGCATGCCACTGATCTTGAAACGCCGCAAAGCCATGGCTTTCAAAACGCGCCAGATCGGTATCGAGTTGCTTCACCAGATGCAACAACAGATCGTTACGATCCAATGGCCTGGCTTGCGCGGCAAGATGCGTCTGCAAATCCGTCACCGGCTGACCAACCTGCCGAGTCAACGCCTCGCCACCGAGAATATTGATACCGACGCCAATCACCGCAGTGCTGGGCGCCAACACATCGCTGGCGAATTTATCGCTCGCCAACTCGATCAACACCCCCGCCAGTTTTGCGCCGGCAACCTGAATATCATTTGGCCATTTGACCTGCGCGCCGACCAGGCCGATGCCGCGCAAGCCCTCCACCAAGGCAACGCCGACCGCCAGAGAAAGTCCGGAAAGTTGCGCCGCCGGCCGCGCCGAGCGCCACAGGTAAGAAAAAACCAGTCCACCGCCAAGGCCGGCAAACCATCCACGCCCGCGCCGGCCACGTCCGCCGCTCTGCCATTCAGCACTGACCAACGCCCGGTGCGGCGCGCGTTGAGGCAAACCACCCGGCGTCGGGTCAGCCTCGACGCCTCCGCCAGCCGCCGCCCATTCCAGCATCAAGGTATTGGTCGAGACAACCTGATCTTGATAACGCAGGGTAATGCCATGCGCCGCACACGCCGGACTAATGCGCTCCAGTTCCAGCCAACTGACCGGCGCAGTCAAGCGATAACCACGTCCATGCACCGCCTGCACCGAAAAACCAGTCTCCTGCGCGGCGCGAATGGCGTTGTGGACGGTAGCGCGCGAGCATCCCAGGACTTGCGCAATCTGTTCGCCGGAAAGGAAAAAATCGGGCGAAAGTTGTCGTAATACAGAGATCAGTTGGGTGGGAAAAACGCTCACAGAATCAATTTGACTCAAGATGAATAAACAGACAAATCAACGCCAACACTTGGCGAGCAAGGCATCTTTTCCAACTACCCCGGGGCGTCCATTGGAATCCAGCAACAAAGTGCCGCAGGTATCATCTTCGAGCGGCTCCGCCTGCAACGTATAGGTTGATGCGGTGGTGGCCGGAAAAGTCGCTTTCGGGTCGGTCGCGACAACCGCTGTCGACGCCAATCTGATCCTATAAACGGCGTTGCCGTCGCCAGGCACTTGTCTCACCGGCAGTTCCACCTGAAAAGTACCCGATGTGGCATGCTGGTTTTGCAGCCATTCCGCCGCTTCAATCAAGGCTCTTTGCGCCTCTACCCTGGACTTGCGCGACATGTGATCATAAAAAGACCCCACCGCAACGACGACCAGCAGGCAGACGATGCTGATCGCCACGATTAATTCAATAACAGTAAAACCAGTGCATCGTTTTGTGTTCATTGCCTCATCCTGTTTGTTATTGATTTGTTGTTGCGCCAGAAAACCAGTAAACCGGGGAACCTGGATGAATTCCGCCGCTGTTTTATCACATCAAGTCACGCGTAAACAGGTTGTCGATGACCTAAACAAAGCGTAAACGAAGCGCAATCGGGGCGACCATCAAACATAAAAGTCGAACTTCAAGCGTCTGCAGCGAGTTCTCGCATTTTCGGCGTAGCCATGCCGGCAGTGTAGGGTGCAGCTGATATCGCCGGCTTTTTGCCCTCGATCAAATCGGCCAGCAACACCGCCGACCCCGGCGCCATCGTCACACCATAGCGAAAATGACCGCTGTTGATGAATAGATTGTCGTAGCCGAGGCAAGGTCCGATGACCGGCACATTGTCGGGCGAACCCGGCCGCAAGCCGCTCCAGTGACGGCTCAGCACCAGATCGCTCAAGGCCGGCAGAATGCGCGCCGCAAACGCCAGCAGGTCACGTTTTGCCGCTTGGGTAGTCGATTTATCAAATCCGGAATATTCCAGCGTGCTGCCCGCCAGAACATGGCCATCGGTGCGCGGAATCAGATAAGCGCCATTGTGCAGAACGATGCTGCGCAACGAATCGGGCGGCAATTTGAACAACAGCATTTGCCCGCGTACTGGAAAAATTCGTTCGGCAAACGCTTCCAGCCCTGGCAAAGCGCTACTCCAAGCACCAGCGGCGACGACAAACCCGGCGGCGGAAAAATCTCCTTGCTGCGTGCTGAGACGAGCAATTCGGCCCGCAGCTGAAACCAGGCCGGTAACCTGAACCGACTCCAGAATGCGCACACCCGCCGCCAGCGCCGCGCCACGCAGCACTTTCGCCAGGCGGGGATTGCGCACCTGCGCCACCTCCGGCAACCAGAGCGATGCCTCATTTGACCCATTCGCCAGCACATCGCCGCTGTTACGCAGTTCGTGACGCCAGGCATGGCGGGCGCACCAAGCAAAAGCGGGTTGCTGCTCAAACGGGGGCAAAACCAGCATTCCGCTGACCCGATACTCGGCCTCCAGGCCAGAAAGCGCCTCCAGGCGGAGACGCCAAGCGGGAAACAACGCGCGCGAATACTCCGACAGCGCATTGACTTCCTCGCCGTACTGCCAAGGCAACAACGGCGACAGAATGCCGCCGCCGGCCCAGGTCGATTCACCGCCGCTTTGGCCTTTATCGAGCACCGTCACGCGCGCGCCGCGTCGGGCCAATTCCAGCGCTGACGCCAAGCCCACGGCGCCAGCACCGATGATGACAAAATCTGAAAGCAAAGGAAAAATCCAGTCGAAAGCTAGCGAATACGCCCCATCTTGAGCATCACTTCGCAAGGGTCGCCCTGGATCGGCGGCAACACCACATTGCGATCCTTGGCGCGCTTGTCGACCTCAAGGTAATGCGATTGCATATAACTTTTGCACTCTTCGGCGGATTTCATGTTGAGCAAACGCGACACATAAGCCTTGCGCTCCTCCGGCGACAGCAACTGCGCGCCGCGAATGTTGTCGCCTTGCGCGTGCCACGGAAAAGCCAATGTTTGACCACTCATCAAAACCAGAAGAACAGACAGAAAAATACGATTCATTACGGTCCAATCAAAAAAGCCCCGCCCGAGATTTCTCGGGCGGGGCCATTTTAGCCTGATGTAATCAAGCTGAATGCGATAGCGAAACGGTCAAACGCAACCAGTCGGTTTCGGCGTTCCGGCATAACGGCCGGCTTGCTTGGCGGGGCCAAACGGGAAGATATCGAAGAGAAATTTCTTCTCGCCCCATTCCGAACCAAACTCTTCTTTCAACCCCTTCTGCAAGAAACGCAGATTCGGCGCGGTGCCATATTCATGGAAATAACTCCGCATGTAGTTGATGATTTTCCAATGGTTTTCACCCAGTTCCAGCTTGTCCTGACTGGCCAGGTATTCGGCGACATCCTCGGACCAGTCTTCCAGATTGACCAGATAACCCTCGGGGTCGGTTTCCACGATACGTCCATTAATTTCAAGTTCCATGCTGTGCCCTCTCTTTGCAAAAGTGATCAAAAAAGCTGATGGACGAACTTTATCTATAGTTGACACTTTTGGTCAACAATTATTCCACCACACGCAGCACGGGAATAGGCAAAAATTGCGTTCTGACCACGGGAGATCATCATGCATCGCCAGACCAGCTTCTTTTTCTCGCTCATCATCGCCGTCGCCATTACCGCTCTGGTTGCCGCTCAGGCCGGCGCAGCCAGCGTTGAAAGCTTCAGCCCACAGGGCGAACAGCTCGATATCCGTCAAGCGCAAGCGCGTTTCTCCGCGCCGATGACCGCGCTGGGCCAATCTGATGCGCCAGCGCCATTCAACATTGATTGCGGCATCGCCGGCAACGGTTATTGGACCGATGAGCGAACGTGGGTGTACGACCTGTCGACCCCGATAGCCGGCGTGACGTGTCGCTTCCAACTCAAACCCGAGCTCACCACGCTGGCTGGCGAGAAAGTGGTCGCCGAAGCCGACTACCTGTTCAGCGTGATTGGCCCGCGCATTCTCGCCAGCTTGCCGCAGCCTGGCGCAACGCTGGATGAAGATCAGATCTTCGTACTGCGGCTAAATGGCGCGGCGCGCGCCGACAGCCTGGCGACGTATGCGCGTTGCGAAGCGCAAGGCATCCATGAACAGATTCCCATCCAGCGTCTGAGTGGCGCCGAACGGGCGCGGACACTGCGGCAATTGAAAGACCTGCTCGATGAGTTGGGCGGCAACTGGAACGAAAAACAAGCGCAAGCCGACCCGCAACTGGAAGTGCTGCGCTGCCAGCGCACCTTGCCCGCCAATGCCAAAGTCGCGCTGGTCTGGGGCGCCGGCATCGCAATGCCGTCCGGACAAAGCAACCCATCGGATCAGCGCCTGGAGTTCAGCGTGCGCGACCATTTCGTCGCGCGGATGCGCTGCCAAAGAGAAAACGCCAAGGCGGGCTGTTTGCCGCTGACCCCGATCCGACTCGATTTCACCGCCCCGGTGGCGCGTGCATTGCTCGACCGCATCAGCCTGCAAGATGCCAAAGGCAAAACCTACGCGCAGACGCAAAGCGAAACACCGGCCGCAATGGACGACAGCATCGTCTTCAAAGGCCCCTTCACCGCCAATGCCAGCCTGAGCCTGACATTGCCAGACCCACTGCTGGACGACAAAGGCCGTGCGCTGGTCAATGCAGCGCGCTTCCCGCTACGCTTCCAGGTTGGCGAAATGCCGCCACTGGTCAAGTTTGCCGGCGATTTCGGCATCATCGAACGCGCGGCGGGCGGCTTGCTGCCGATCACCCTGCGCAATCTGGAAGCCGCTGACGCCAGCAGCGCCAAGGTTCGCTGGCTGCGACTGACCGACGACGCCGCCATCCAGACATGGCAAAGCCGGCTGCATCAATTCAACAACCCGGAATACGACGAGGAAAACAAACGTTATCCGGATCAGCGCAAGGCGCAATTGCTCAATGCCGAAATCGCCGAAGTCCACCAACGCGAACTGCCCAAGCCGAATGGCGCGCAGGCATTCGAAGTCGTCGGCCTGCCGTTGGAAAAACCCGGCTTCTATATTGTGGAAGCCGAAAGCCAACGCCTGGGCAAATCGTTGCTGGGCGAAGACCGCCCGATGTATGTGCGCAGCAGCGCCCTGGTCACCAACCTGGCGGTGCATTTCAAATGGGGATCGGCATCGTCGCTGGCCTGGGTGACCCGGCTGGATTCAGGCGCCCCGGCCGCCGGCGCGCGCATTGCAGTGCGCGATTGCAAAGGCCGCCTGCTGGCCGAAACGAGCACCGACAAACAAGGCATGGCGTTGCTGCCGAAGAATCTGCCCGACCCGCGCACGGTGGAATACAACTGTCCGCTGTTTGTCAGCGCCCGCCTTGATGACGATCTCAGCTTCGCCCGCTCGGACTGGGACGAGGGCATCGAAACCTGGCGATTCGGACTGCCGCAAGATTGGAGCGAAGACAACCGCATCGCCCGCAGCGTGCTCGACCGCACTTTGTTCCGCCCCGGCGAGACGCTGCACATGCAACATATCTTGCGCGACAAACGCGAAACCGGCTTGAGCTATCCGGCAAAATCCCCGCCGACCTTGCTGATCGAGCATAACGCCAGCAACCAGCGCTGGTTTTTGCCCTTGACCTGGAAAAACGGCGCGGCGGCAAACCATTGGAAAATCCCCGACAGCGCAAAACGCGGCGATTACAGCCTGCGCCTGCTGAACAAAGCGATCCAAGCGGACGGCTCGACCGAACAACTTGAAAACCTGGAAGGACTCGACTCCGGCGCATTCAGCGTCAGCGATTTCCGCGTACCGCTGATGCGCGCCGACATCGACCCGGTCAGCAGCGCGCTGGTGGCAGCATCGGCGGCCGAGTTCGACCTCGCCGTGCGCTACCTGAATGGCGGCGGCGCAAAGAATCTGCCGGTCAAGCTGCGCGCGCAACTGGAACCGCGACAACAAGTCGAGTTTGCGAATTACCCGGAATTCGACTTCGCGCGGCGCAACGATGCTGAAGACGGCAGCGAAGAAGGCGGGCCGATCAGCCTGCCCCAGGTTGATCTGAAACTCGACGCCAACGGCACCCAACGTGCGCGCATCAGCCCCTTGCCGGCGCTTGAAACGCCGCAAAACCTGCGCCTGGAACTGGAATACGCCGACCCGAATGGAGAAATCCAGACCATCAGCCGCACCGCCGCGTGGTGGCCGGCGAAGGTGGTTGTAGGACTGAACAACGCCCGTTGGGTGCGCGCCGGCAAGGCCCACAGCCTGCTTTTCCAGGTGGTTGACCTGGCCGGAAAACCCGCCGCCGAGGCGCCGGTAGAAGCCAAGCTGTCACTGCGGCAGACCTTTTCGCAACGGGTGCGCCTGACCGGCGGCTTCTATGGTTATCACAACGAAAGCCGCGATACCCCGATTGCCGCCGAATGCAGCGGAAAAACCGACGCCAAAGGCCAATTCACCTGCCAGGCAAACACCGCGCAGGGGGGCGAAGTGATGCTCAGCGCCCGCGCCCTCGACAGCAGCGGTCGCGCCGCCATCACCCACCACAGCTTCTGGGTCGCCGGCCAGGATGAATGGGTTTTCGAACAGGATAATCATGACCGCATCGACCTGATCGCGGAGAAGAAGCTTTATGAACCGGGCGAAATCGCACGCTTTCAAGTGCGCATGCCGTTCCGCGAAGCGACCGCCCTGGTGACGGTAGAGCGTGAAGGCATACTCGACGCGCGCGTCGTCAAACTCTCCGGCAAATCACCGGTGATCGACCTGCCCATCAAGGCGAGTTGGGCGCCGAATATTTTTGTTTCCGCGCTGCTGGTGCGCGGCCGTAACGACGACATCAAGCCGACCGCCCTGGTCGACCTCGGCCGCCCCAGCTTCAAACTCGGCATCACCGGCATTGAAATCGGCCAGCGTGGGCATCGCCTCGAAGTCGAGGTCAAAACCGACAAAACCCGTTATCAGATCCGCGAAAAAGCCATAGCCCGCATCAAGGTGCGCACGCCAGAAGGGGGCGCGCCACCGGCCGGCGCCGAAGTCACCCTGGCCGCCGTCGACGAGGGGCTGCTGGAACTTGCATCCAACGACAGCTGGAATCTGCTCGAAGCCATGATGGCGAAGCGCGGCTACAGCATGCAGACCTTCACCGCGCAAATGCAGGTCACCGGCAAACGCCACTTCGGCAAGAAAGCGCTGCCGGCTGGCGGCGGCGGCGGCAAACTGCCAACCCGCGAACTGTTCGACACCCTGCTGTTCTGGCAAGCCAACGTCGGACTCGACAGCAACGGCGAAGCCAGCGTCGAAATCCCCCTCAACGACAGCCTGACCGCATTCCGCATCGTCGCCATCGCCGCCGCGGAAAACCGCTTCGGCACCGGAAAAACCACAATCCAAAGCAGCCAGGATCTGCAACTTATCTCCGGCCTGTCACCCGTCGTGCGCCAGGGCGATCGATTGCAAGGCTATTTCACCGTCAGAAACGGCAGTGAGCGAAGCATGAAGATCGAGGTAAAAGCCAGCGCCAGCGGCCTGAAAGAGCTGCCAGCGCGCAATGTCAAACTTGCGCCGGGCGAGTCTCGCGAAATCGTCTGGCCGGTTGTCGTACCGGAAATCGATCGCCTGGACTGGACGCTGAACGCAACGGAAGTTGGCGGCAAGGCACGCGATGCGCTGAATGCAAAGCAAACCATCCATGCCGCTGTACCCACCCGCGTGCAATCGGCCAGTCTGTATCGCCTCGACCAGCCGCTTGAACTGCCGGTGGCGACGCCGGCAAACAGTTTGCCCAACAGCGGCGAACTCCGCGCCACCCTCACCGCCAGCCTGGCGGACGGCCAAACCGGGCTGCGCGACTATATGCGGCGCTACCCATACGGCTGCCTGGAACAGAAGGTCTCGCAAGCCATCGCCACGCAAAACCGCGCCGGCTGGGAAACGCTCACCGCCAATCTGCCGACTTATCTGGCCGAAAACGGCCTGGTCAATTTCTTCCCAGGCAGCGGCGACGGCAGTATCGCGCTCACCGCTTATGTTCTGGCGATTGCCGACCAGGCCGGCTGGAACCTGCCGCTGGACGCGCAAACCCGCATGCAACGCGCCTTGGTCGGCTATCTTTCCGGCCAGATCGAATTGCCGCGCAACGCCTGGGAAAACCCGGTGGTGCTTCGCCTCGCCGCGCTGGAAGCCCTGGCGCGCGCCGGCCTGGCGACGCCCGAACTGGTCGCCACGGTGAAGCCGGAACCCACCCTCTGGCCTAGTTCAGCCTTGATCGACTGGATCAGCATGCTGCAGAAATCGCCCAAACTGGCCAACCGCGACAGCCAACTGCGCACCGCCCTGGCGGCGCTGAATGCGCGCTTCACGCAGACCGGCAAGCGGCTCAACTTCAACACCGAAGCCAGCGACGACCTGTGGTGGATGATGACCTCGGCCGACACCAACGCCCTGCGCGCCCTGCTCGCCCTGATGCCGGAGACCCGCTGGAAAGATCGCCTGCCGAAACTGCTCACCGGCACGCTGGCGCGGCAACGCGATGGCCGCTGGAACACCACCACCGCCAACGCCTGGGGCATCCTGGCGCTGCAGCGGTACCAGCAGCAATTCGAAGCAGTCAAGCCGACCGGCAAGAGCTACGTTGCACTCGGCAAAGACAACCGCTTGATCGACTGGAAAGCCTTCCCCAAAGGCGCCACCGCCTTCCTGCCGCTGGGCGCGGAAACAAGCGCCCTAAAACTTCGGCATGAAGGCGCCGGCGAGCCTTACCTCAGCCTCACCACGCTCGCCGCCGTGCCGATCACCGCCCCGCTGCAACGCGGCTACAGCGTCAAACGCCAGCTCATTCCGATCGACCAGAAAACCCCCGGCAAATGGCGTCGCGGCGACGTCCTGCGTGTCCGCCTCGACATCGACGCCCGCGACGACATGGGCTGGGTAGTGGTGGAAGACCCGATACCGGCCGGCGCGAGCATCCTCGGCAACGGCACGCAACGCAGTTCCGCCATGTTGACGCAGGACGAGCGAAATCGCGGCCACGCCTGGCCGGCGTGGCAAGAGCGGCTGTTCGACAGCTACCGCGCCTATTACGAATACGTCCCGCGCGGCCGCATCAGCCTGGAATACACCGTCCGCCTGAACAGCGACGGCCAGTTCCAATTGCCGCCAACCCGCGTCGAAGCGATGTACGCGCCGGAAATGTTTGGCGAAGCGCCCAATGCCGTGTTCGAAGTTGCACCATAAGCGCGCCATGACAGCCACACCGCGCAAGCGCCCGGATTCGGCTATTCGTCCCTCACCGGGGTAAGGCGTTGTTCACGCCGCGCATCCGTTGTTGGTTTCTGCTGGCGCTGTTCCTCACCGCGCCGGCAATGGCCGCCCTGCCCGACTTCCAGCAACTGCGCGCCCACTGGCGCGCATCGGAAGCCCGCCTGCTCGATCGCAACGGCGTTTTACTGCAAGAAATCCGCATCGACCCGAGTATCCGCCGCACCGCCTGGACGTCGCTTGCCGATATTTCGCCGGCGCTGATCGCAGCGGTAATACAAGCCGAAGACCAACGTTTTCCCGACCATGCCGGCGTCGACTGGCTGGCCGCAGGCAAAGCAGCGCTGACCAATTGGCTGAATGAAAAACCGCGCGGCGCATCCACCCTGACCATGCAACTCGCCGGGCTGCTGGATGCGCAATATCGCGCCAGGGTCGAGCGTCGCAACGTGTCGGAAAAATGGCGGCAGATGCAAGCGGCAAGTGAACTGGAAAAAAGCTGGCGCAAAGCCGAAATCCTGGAGGCCTACCTGAATCTGGCAACGTTTCGCGGCGAACTCACCGGCATCGACGCCGCCGCGCGCGGCTTGTTCGACAAACGTCCAGCCGGCCTGAGCGAAAGCGAGTCGTTGATTCTGGCCGCGCTGATCCGCTCGCCCAACGCCAAACCCCGCGATGTCGCCCGGCGGGTTTGCGCGCTGGCGCCCGAACAGGATTGCGCCAGCCTGGAAGCACGCACCTTCAACGCCCTCGGCGGACGTTACCCCATCATCCCGGCCGCCAATCTCGCCCCGCATCTGGCGACGCGGCTAACAGCCCGGCTCGCCGAAACCGACCGAAGCCAAGATTTACGCACCACCCTGGACGCCAGCCTGCAACGTCAAGTAGCCGCCATGCTGGCGCAACAACTCGAATTTCTGCGCGCGCGCAATGTGAACGATGCCGCCGCGCTGGTCGTCGACAACGCCAGCGGCGCGGTACTCGCCTACGTCAGCCAAAGCAGCCGCGAATCCACCGCCGCGCAGAACGACGGCGTACAAGCCCGGCGCCAGGCCGGATCGACATTGAAACCCTTCCTTTATGGCCTGGCATTTGAAAAACGCCTGCTCACCGCCGCCTCGCCGCTGCAAGACGAACCGCTCTCCATCGCCACGGGTAGCGGTCAATACGCGCCGCAAAATTACGATCATGTTTATCGCGGCCTGGTCAGCGCCCGCGTCGCCCTGGCCAGCTCGCTCAACATCCCCGCCGTGCAGACGCTACAGTTGACCGGACTGGCGCCGTTTGCCGCGCGCCTGCAAGCATTCGGCTATGAAGGTCTCACCGAAGACGCCGATTTTTATGGTTACGCACTCGCGCTGGGCAGCCTGGATGCCAGCCTGGAAGAGCAGGTCAACGCCTACCGCAGCCTGGCCAATGGCGGACTCGCCACGCCACTGCGCTTTACGCCACCACTGCCAAACGCCGCAAAACCCCGCCCAATCCGCGTGCAATCGGCCGAATCGGCCTTTCTGATCGCCGACATCCTGGCCGACCGACAAGCCCGCGCCACCACCTTCGGCCTGGAAAATCCGCTTGCCACACGCTACTGGACAGCAGTCAAAACCGGCACCAGCAAAGACATGCGCGACAACTGGTGCATCGGCTTCTCGCGCCGCTACACCGTCGGCGTCTGGATCGGCAATTTCAACGGCAGCCCGATGCACGATGTATCCGGCATCAGCGGCGCTGCGCCAGCCTGGGCCGCAATCATCAACAGCCTGCACGCGGGAGACAACGCCGCCGACCTGCAACCGCCGCCAGCTGTGCCGGGTCTGCTGCGCAAAAGCATCCAGCCCGCCAACGAAGCCAGCCGCCAGGAATGGTTCATACGCGGCACCGAACCCACCGCCCGAACATGGCGAACCGCCCACTCACGGCCCGCAATCGCCCATCCGCTCGACGGCATGATCCTCGCGCTAGACCCGGATATCCCCGCCGCGCGGCAACAACTCAGTTTCCACGCCCATAACCCGCCGGTGGGCGCCCACTGGCAAATCAACACCACAACACAAGCGGGCGCAACCTGGCCGCCAACCCGCGGAAAGCATCGACTCATCCTGATCGACGCCGACGGCACACCGCTCGACCAAATTGATTTTGAAGTTCGCTAACCCGGATATTTCAGATGAACCCGAAAAACAGGCCGTCAATAACCAACAGTTTCAGTCAACTATTGCTTGAGCCCCGTCCTGCCGCTTAGAATGCGCGCTCAAATTTACCCACCCTCGTTTGTAACCACACCGGAGAAATACAGATGGAACACCAGTTGCCCGCCCTGCCCTATGCCAAAGATGCACTCGCCCCGCACATGTCCGCCGAGACCTTCGACTACCACTACGCCAAGCATCATCAGGCCTACGTCACCAACCTGAACAACCTGATCAAGGGCACCGACTTCGACAGCAAAACGCTGGAAGAGATCATCAAAACCGCCCCCGCCGGCGGCATCTACAACAACGCCGCGCAAGTCTCCAACCACACCTTCTTCTGGAGCTGCATGCAGCCGAACGGCGGCGGCGCACCCACCGGCGCGCTGGCCGACGCCATCAACGCCAAATGGGGCAGCCTGGATGAATTCAAAAAAGCCTTCCAAGCCAGCGCCGTCGGCAACTTCGGTTCCGGCTGGACCTGGCTGGTGAAAAAGGCCGACGGCAGCGTCGACATCGTCAACATGGGCGCCGCCGGCACCCCGCTGACCACCGCCGACAAGCCCCTGCTCTGCGTCGACGTATGGGAACACGCCTACTACATCGACTACCGCAACATGCGTCCCAAGTTCGTCGAAACCTTCCTGACCAGCCTGGTCAACTGGTCATTCGCGGAAGCCAATTTCGCCGGCTGACAAGCTGATCAATCACTGACCGACGGGTTCAACCCAAGCCGATTTAGCGAGGGTTACAGAACCAGCCTGGTGCAGACAGATTGAATAAAGTCGTAACTTGAGCGAGCACCAAGGTGCTCGCTTTTTTATGTCCGCAGAGATTTGCAGGATGGGCCAAGCGCAGCGGATACCTTGGCGGCGGGTTTAGTCGCATAGGCTTCCGGCGGGCCGAGAACGGGTGCAGCGGGTCCATCGATGTTGGGCAAAAGAGGTTTTACCCCTGGAGCCACCGCATGATCCGCCCGCCCTACGTGCTACGTGCGAATTTATTCGCATAATCAACCGCTTGCGTGCGAATAAATTCGCACCTACATAAATAACGCAACCGATTGAAATTTCACAACATTCAATTCCACCTGAAGATTCCAGGTTAACCGCTGGAGCCACAACATGATCTGCTCCGTAGGGCGGAAAAGCCGGCGGCCGTATGCCGGCACCTTCCGCCGTATGCACCGCGCGTTGTCGGCAGGCGTGTCAGCAGGGTCGGCCGGCCGGCGCCCATACCGACCTATGTTTGCATATCAACATGCCCCATGACCAACCACACAAGGCAAACAATCAGAGGAGGCTATCCGCTTTAACCGGTGCCCCGTAGGGTGGAAATGCGATAGCGCCTTCCGCCAACGCTCGATGCATACGGCGGAAGGCGCCGGCATACGGCCGCCGGCTTTTCCTCCCTACGTGCTGGGGATTCGCCGTTAAAACCCCGCCTCGCGCACAAACAATGCTGCGGCGGCTCGGGTGAATTCGGCGGTGAAGGCTTTGGGGGCGCCTTGAAGCACGATTTTTCCGCGCAGGATTTGCGGTGTGTCGGGGGCGTAGGGCGTGCTTAGAGACAGGGTCACGCGATAAAGCGCGGTTTCCGGTACGAGATGCTGGCCGCTTTCGCGTACCAGTAATTCGCCGCCGCGAGTCGAGGCCAGAATGCCGTCGGGCAGGATGCGGGTGGCGTCGCGGTCGATGTGTTCTACCCGTAGCGACAATTGCGCCACGTCGGGCGTTTCAGAGTAGAAGCGGCCGCTATCGCCGATGGCGATGCGGACGCCAAGTTTTTCGTTCTTGCCGACCCACGCGCCCGGTTGCAGGTCGGGATGGTTGAGATACAGCCTGCCGGTGAAAGCGGCGGTGGGGGTGTAGCGCAGTTGTTCTTCGCGGATGCCGGCCAGTTCCGCGCCAACTTTGCCGCGCGCGGCGGCAATCACTTGTTGTTGCTCTCTGAGTTTGGCATCGACACCGGCGGCATCGGCTTGCCATTGCAGACTGGCGGCGCGGGCGTTGGCGGCCTGGCGTTGGTAGCCTAAATCCGGCGCTTCCAGTTCGATCAGCGTTTGGCCGGCCTGCACGGTCTGGCCGTTGGCCACCGGTAGCGCTTTGACGCGCGCTGCGCCGGGGGAAACCAGCGGATAGTGCTGCGCGGGCCGCAGCAGTCCTTGCGCGCTGACGCGTCGATCCCACGGCGCGAAGACAGCGAACAGCAGCAGGCTCAGTAGCGTCAGCGTCAGCCAGGTGCGCGGCGATTTGATGATGGCGGGCAGTCGTGGTCGCCATTCCCGCAGTTCATGCCAGACCGGCAGCAGGATGAACCAGATGACTTCGACCGCCGCCAGCGCCGGTCCGAGGGGTTTCGGAAAAACGTTGTAGACCATGATGGCAATACCCGTGAAGACGACCAGACGATAAATCCAGATCAGGTAAGCAAACAGCAAAATGCCGCGATGCCGTCGCGCCGGCAGATGTTCGGGACGCGCTTCATTCAGACCGAACAGCGTTTCGCGCAGCCGCCACTTGCCGAGGGCGAAAGCGCGCTGGTGCAGGTTGGGCATATCCAGCCAGTCCATCAGCAGAAAGTAGCCGTCGAAGCGTAAAAACGGTGAGGCGTTGATCAGCACGGTGGATATCCAGGTGGTGGTGGCCAGTAAAAAGGCCGCGCCGCGCAATGCGCCATCCGGCAGCATGGCCCAAGCCAGGGTGGCCCAGGCGGCGATGGCCAGTTCGGTCAGGATGCCGGCCGCGCCGACCGCCAGACGTTGGCGTCGATCGGACAATTTCCAGACTTCGTTGACATCGGTATAGGCCATTGGAAACATCACCAGGAAGGCCACCCCCATGGTCGGCACGCGGCAACCAAAGCGTTTCGCGGTGAAGGCGTGGCCGAGTTCGTGGAGGAATTTGACGCCGATCAGGGCGATGAAATAGCCCATTAGCCCATGCCAGGAGATGGTGTCGATGAGGCTGGAGACGAAACCGTCCCACTGTCGCGAAACTTCGATCAGGCCGGCAAACAGCGCCAGCAGGGTCAGCAACAGGAAGCTGCGGGTGAAAAATCCGGCCACCCAGGGGGTCGCCCGATTCAGCCAGGCGTCGGGTTGCCACAACGGGATGCGAAAAAACAGGTAGTGATGCAATAGCCATGCACCTGCGGAGCTGCGGCGTTTCTGCGCCTGGGCGCAATACCAGGCGGTGCTTTCGGCATCGTGGCGGCGCACCAGTTCGTTTTCACTGAGGAAACGGGCGACGCCGACCAGGTCTTCTTCCTCTGGCTGGATCGGGGTTTCCGTCGCGACCGATTGCAGTATCGCGGCGGGGTCTTCGAGATGCCAGCGCGACAGGATTTCAAACGTCAGCCAGTCGATGCGGAAAAACAGGTTGCGCACCGGGTCGTGCAGCGACCAGGTCGGCGCGCCATTGGCGGCATGCGGACCGGCGTAAAGGGCGAGTTCCTCGCGGAGTACGGGCAGCGCCACAGCTTAGATGCCCAGCCAGGCACGCATGGCGGCAAGCGGCCGGCGCAGCATCCAGTAGCCCAGGCTGACTTCTTCGCCGGCAAGTTTGGCGGTGCCTTTGAGGCCGACGCGCGGCAGGCTGGCTTCGCCGATCAGGCTGGCGCGAACGCGGTAGGCATAGTTGCCGTCGGGTCGGGGGATCGCTTCGTGGCTGATATAGCGCAGCCGCGCCGCCAGCGGTTGGGTTGGATCGGCATTCAGGTAGAGCGTGACGGGCGCGTCATCGCGCAGCGGAATGGCGTCCGCCGGCGATAGCCAGGCTTCGACTTCGACGGCATGTTCATCCGCCACCACCATCACCCGCTCGCCGGTTACCACCGGGCGTCCGACCCATTCGGTGGGATCATCGAACAACACGATGCCGGCCCGCGGCGAGGCTACGACACCGCGTTGGTCGAGCTTGCGCAGGTAGCTCACCTCGGTATTCTTCTCGGCGATCTGGCTTTGCAACACCGCCAATTGCGATTTGCTGACCGGGTCAAACAAGGCTTGCTGCGCTTTTTGTCGGTATTCGGCTTGCGTGGTGGCCAATGCGCGCAGCGCGACTTGCAGGCGGTTCTGGATATTGGCGCGGTCGAACTCGAACAAGGCGTCGTCTTCCTTGACCTGCTGATTCGGCGTCACCAGAACGCGATCGACGACGCCGTCGAGCGGCGCGCGGATAACAGCGGGGCGCAGCGGGATGAGTTCGGCCGGGGCGAGCACGGTGAGGCGAACCGGGATGAACATCGCCCCGAGCAGCAGCGCGCTCAGCCACAAGCGGCGATGCAGCAACAGGCGGCGCAGACGTACGCCCCAGCCAGAATCGGCCAGGCCGGACGGCGTCAGCGTTTGCCCGGAAAGTCGCCGCCAGGCGTTGCCGAGCAGGGATGGGCGCGCCATCAGGGCGCGCGCTTGCGACCAGATCGCCGCCCATTCGGTCAGCAGAGCAAATTCCGCCTCGCTCCATTCCGCATCGCGCGCCAGCAGCAACGCGCCGCCGCTGAAGCGCCCCGCTAGGTTGGGCAGCGGCAGCCAGAGGCCCTGTGCCGGCAGCCATTCGCCCCATTCCGCCGCCACTGCGGCCGGCAAATCGGACGCGGTCAGGACGCGCGCCGATGGGTCGGATCGAGGCTGTTGCAGATGCCGAAACACACGCCCCAGCCACTGCACATAGGGCGCGTTGGTTTCGGCGGAAACCACGCCGGAAAGCGCTTTGACACCGCCCTCATTCAACCACAGCGCGGCTTGCCGATAGGCGGCCAGCGACAGCGTTTCATTCACCGCGATAAACGCCAGTTCGGCATCGTCATGCGCCTGGCGCGCCCGCCGCGCCAGGTAAAGCAGCGTGGCGAGCGGTTGAATGTCGGGCGTCGGCGATGCAAGCTCGACAACAGGGGTTTCAGGCAACTTTATCGACTCGCATCACCTTGCCTGCCGGCGTTTGTTGGCGTTCGGCACGCTGTTGCGCCGCCTCGCGGGCATGTTGCAGCAGATGATCGCGTTCGGCCTTCCAGGCAAACACGCCTTGCGCTTTCAATTGAGCGGTCAAGGTTGGCTTGCCCTTCAACAAAACGTCCGCAGCCGGATTCCCGACTCGGATGCGTATCACCGTCTCGGCCTGTCGACCTTGCTCATCACGGGCGATAACCTTGATCAGCAATTCACCGACGAAGCCTTCTGGCACGCCGGTAAATTTGCCTGTTTCGCCATCAAAGCTGAGCCAGCCGGGCAACGCAGAGCCGTCGTCCATCAGTGCCGTCAATGTCACGCGTGCATCTTTGTCGGTATGCACAAAGGCATCCAGCGGCACCTGATAAGTGAATGTTTCTGTATCGGCGGCAAAAACCTGGTCTGGAATCGCCTTGTCGATACGCAACTCGAAGTCTCTGCCCGGGCCACCGGTTTCATCAACTCGAACCGGGAAACCTTGCACCGTGGTGATCACCGGCAACGGGTCGGCGCTTTCGCTCAGCGGCGCGCCTTGTCCGGCAGATGGCTCAGTCTGGCCGGCTTGACCTTCGCCAGGGTTGCCGGCTGGCGAGTTGCCGGTGGCGTCGTTGGCATTGCTGGTCATGCGCAAGATGGTTTCGGCTTGCCGACCGGCATCGTCTCTGGCGGTGACTTTGATCTGCAGTTCGCCTTGGAAAGAAGCTGGCGGCTCGCCTC